>VFQP010002191.1_pt1 | contig 22641 bp, 19 predicted proteins | sample 3512351 | NCBI WGS metagenome assembly VFQP01 (sample SAMN10412372, study PRJNA504923) | tailings metagenome | isolation source: Relicate 1 Philex TSF1 revegetated site | place: Philippines: Tuba, Benguet | collected 2017-08-29
TCCATCATCCATCGTCCTCAGAACAACCCAAATATCTTCCTCTCCTTCTTCTTTCTGATGATAAGTCCGATTGACGTCACCACGTATTCATTAAGCTGAAGCTTCACGTGCACATCCTGCTTATAAGGGAATGTATCCACCATGAAATCTTCCGGAAGTCCGCCCAGTGAATAATCAAGTTCTTCGACAAAATGTCCTTCGGCACGCAGTTCTTCCGCGAGTTTCTCAAGGTCACGCATACGGAAGATCACTGTGTTGCCGGTGTCCAGCGTTTTTTCATTAGAAGAAATATTGAACTCGGTAGTGTGAACGGCCCAGCCACCGGGCTTTAATGTGTTCAATTGATTTTTGAGAAAGTTCAATCCCTCTTCGATGCCGCCGAGGTGCTCAAATGAGCAGCTTGACCAGGTAAAGTCATAATCTTTTAAAGTAGCAGGAATATGATTCATATCGACGGGCTGATAGCGAACATGTTTGCGAAGGGTCGCATCATCAACAATATCTCGCTTATTTAATGACTCCAGTCCGAAGCAAAGTTGATCACCATTTGTCCAGCCCATTTCTGTACCAGCTTCAGGAAATATATCTGTTGCCGTAATATCACATCCGTACTTCGCCATTAACGAAGGCAAGGGCTCTGAACCTACAGCAAACACAAGACCTTTTCTTCCTTTTGCAATGCATCCTCTCTCCCATAGCGCCTGAAGGATGTAGACATACTCCCACTGCTTCCGGTGGAACCTTGGCGTCTCTTTGATCTCAGCACTCCAGCGGCCATACCATTCATTCTGCCAGTCCTTTGCTTTACATAATTCTGACCGCCGTCTTCCGGCATCGAATACCAGCGATGTATTCCATTCACGTTCTTCTATTGTTGCTACAGCTTCGTTCCACATAATTATAACAGGGTTTGATAGACTTCAATATATTTTTTTGTATTCTTTTGCCAATCGAACATCTTGCTTCGATTGATCAAAGCGCCTGACATATTCTCTCGTTGAAAACGTTGCATACCTTCATAAAATGTTCTTCGCATATTTTCTTTTTCAAACGAGCTGAAATAAAAAGCAACATCACCACCGATCTCCGGTAGCGAAGTCCTGTTCGAAAGAAATAAAGGCTTTCCAAATTGCATAGCTTCAACAACCGGAAAACCGAAACCTTCTGCCAATGATGGATGAACAAAAGCGGAACAATTTCTCAGATACCAGCCTTTCTCTGCTTCGGATACAGGACCAGGCAAATGAACACGATCATCTATCCCGAGTGCGAGCGCTTCACGTCGTATCGATTCAACATAGTCGCCTTCATCCAAACGTCCGGCGATCACCAGGTCCATCTCAACTTCCTTCACCAGCGAAAGCAATACGTGATAATTTTTCTTTCTGTTCACATATCCCATCCCAAACATGAACGGTCGTCCCGGGCGAAAAGAACCCATAGGTGCACTTGACTCAAGCACCTGGTGTATTCCGTTATGGATCACATATACGGACTTATTTCCTACATCACAGTGCTTCATTACATCAGACTTGGCGAATTCAGAAATGCAAACGATCGCATCACTTCTGTCGATAAGTCGTTGCGTATGCGCCAGGCTCTTTTCCTGTTCTTTCAATGGCTTTCCTTCGTGCAGAAAATTAAGATCATGAATTGTCAGCAGCACTTTGGTGTTTGGATATCTTCTTCTGTCAGGAAGAATTCTTCCTGCCTGAAATGGCGCGTGCCATATACGGCATTGATTTAAAAAAGGACGGTAGTATTTATGCAATCGCCGTTCAACAATGTTGTGATGATTACTCTGAAATGCTCCCGCTACAGACCTCGGAACATACTGTCGCAACTTTATCTGACCGCTATTAGACAAATTCGACTGCAAGTAATTTCCAAGGTTCAGACAATAATAATATAAACCAGAGTTAGGGTGACGCATCAGGTCACAATCAAGTATTACCTCATTCATAAAAAATCGCTTTTCACTCGAAGGGGCAGCAAAGCTCATCATAATTCACGCCACTTTTGTTTTAACAAAGATTTTTTTTATTTTATTTAGCAGATTTCAGCCCCCATTTTAGCTATCTCAACTATATAATACAGCATTTAAAATAAATCCTTCAACGAATGCAACGACACATGTAAACGTGTTGTCAACACCAAAAATTCAACCCTTTGAATCGCTTCCCCGCCTGGCTGCTTCACCAAACGGTATGGATTTTGCAAGGAGTAAAGTTTACAACACTTTCAACCGAACTCCGCTTAATTTGTTAACCAACAATTTATTTTATGTTGCAACGAATCGTGTTCGATTGTGAAAGGATGAAGTATTATAACACAGGCTTGTACCACTACAGTTTGAATCTTGGTCAGCATTTACAAATACATTCAGATCCCAAACGTGAACAGATAAATTTTTTTGTGCCTTCGCAGATGCAGGGAAAGTTTGGAGATTCAACTGAATATATCACACAGCATTCGCTACAGAAGTTCTATATGCCGCCATTGAAAGGCTTTGATATCTTTCATTGCACCTATCAGAGTTCTGCATATATACCCCGCAGAAATAAGCGCATTAAAGTGGTGCTTACGATTCACGATTTAAATTTTATATATGAGAAAAAGAATGAATCGAAGAAAGCGAAATACCTGCGTCATCTTCAAAGCAATATAGACCGCGCGGATGCAATTGTTTGTATCTCTGATTTTTGCAGGCAGGATGTACTTACTTATTGTGATACCGGCACAAAGCCAGTATATGTAATATATAATGGCACCAACTCACTGAAAAGTCCTGAGTTATACAGTCATTCATATAAACCGCAGCGCCCATTTGTTTTTTCTTTAGGTGTGATGTGCCCCAAGAAAAACTTTCATGTGCTATTGCCGTTATTACAACAGAACCAGGATCTGGAATTACTGATTGCAGGGAGGCTGGACGATCCTAATTATCTTGATTTTGTTCAACAATCTGCGCGTGATATGAGAGTGGAAGAGAATCTTCGTGTTCTCGGAAATATCTCTGAGCCGGAAAAATCATGGTACTACCAAAACTGTTATGCTTTTGCATTGCCTTCTATTGCTGAAGGTTTTGGCTTACCGGTTACAGAAGCAATGTCTGCAGGCAAACCTGTTTTTTTGTCGAACATGACTGCCTTACCCGAGATCGGAAGTTCCGCAGCATTTTACTTCAGTGATTTCAATGCAGGGCACGTTCAGAAGGTCTTCCGGCAGGGAATGGAGCAATACAGGAGTGCAGCCATGGCGCCAATGATCCGCCAGCGCAGTGAACAATTCTGCTGGACTAAAGCTGCCAGGGCTTACTTAAACGTTTATAGGTCACTTTACTAATACAACACAGAAATGAAAGTTTACCGGCGTCTGCTGAGTTATATCAAACCGTACCACAAATTCGTTTTACCATTTTTTGTTTTAACGCTGATCGCCTCATTTTTCAGTGTGTTCCAATTCACATTGCTGATACCGTTGCTGAAGTTCCTGTTTGATCCTTCCAGTGCAACAGACAATGTGCAATATGCAGTAGCTCCTGCATTCTCATTCTCGGCAAGTTTTTTTAAGAATTATTTTTATCATCTGGTTTATGAGTTCAAGACGACAAAGCCGGTTTATGCGCTTTACTTTATGGCAGGCATGATCGTGATAACGGTGATACTCACCAACCTGTTCCGCTATCTCGCTCAAAGGTCAATGATCAAAACAAGAACATTACTGGTAAAAAGATTACGGGAAGCCCTTTTTGAAAAGATCAACCGTTTACAACTTGGGTATTTTACAAAAGAACATAAAGGGGATCTGATCTCACGACTTAATGGTGATGTATATGGCGTGGAAGGAGCAGCGGCAAGTTCGCTTGAGGTATTGTTCAAAGAACCCTACCTGATCATATTTTTCTTTATCGGTTTGTTCGCCATATCCGCGCAACTGACCATCTTTACACTGATCATCATTCCTGTCTCCGCCATCACGATTGCAACGATCACAAAGAAGCTAAAGAGTGAAGCAAAGGATGTTCAGGCATCAGCGGGAAGACTGCTTACCATTATTGATGAAACATTGTTAGGCATGCGGATCATCAGATCCTTTAATGCGACAGATTTTATTCAGAAAAGGTTCAGCCGGGAAAATGATTTTTATCGTCAGGCAAGCCTGGCAAGTTTTAATAAACGGGAACTGGCGCCTGCATTTTCAGAAGCAGCAGGTGTAATGGTTGTTGCCGGAATTCTTATTTATGGTGGTGGACTTGTATTAAACGGCGATGCAGGTTTGCAGGCGAGTTCTTTTATCACATTCATTATCCTGTTTTCACAGGTGATCAGACCGGTGAAATCGCTTGTTACCGCTCTTTCCAATGTGCAGATCGGACAGGCTTCGGGTGAGCGGATCCTTGAGATCCTCGACAAGCCGGTTGAGATCGAAGACAAACCAAACGCCATTCCGATGAAAGGCTTTAATGAAAAGATTGAACTCGTGGATGTCTCTTTTCAATACGGAGAAAAATCTGTTTTAAAGAATATCAATCTTACAATTGATAAGGGAAGAACGATTGCACTGGTTGGCCCGTCCGGCGTTGGTAAGTCGACCATTGCAGATCTCATTCCCCGTTTTTATGAAGTAACTTCAGGCGAAGTACTGATCGATGGCGTGGATGTAAAAGACTATACGATGGAATCGCTGCGGAGTCATATGAGTTTTGTGACGCAGGAGATCATTCTTTTTAATGACACGATCTTTAACAATATTGCTTTGGGCCGCCCTGATGCAACGGAAGAAGAAGTGATTGCAGCGGCGAAGATCGCGAATGCTCATGAGTTTATCATGCACACAGAGCACGGCTATCAAACAAATATTGGTGATCGCGGTATCCGTCTTTCGGGTGGTCAGCGTCAGCGACTGAGTATTGCCCGCGCAGTATTCAAGAACCCCTCCATTCTGATTCTTGATGAAGCAACATCGGCACTTGATACGGAAGCCGAGAAATCAGTACAGGATGCATTGAATAACCTGATGCGCGGACGAACAACTCTCGTGATCGCACACAGATTGAGTACGATCAAAGAAGCAGATGAGATCATCATCATGCAGGATGGTTGTATTATTGAAAGAGGACATCATGATGAACTGATCCAGATTGAAGAAGGTGTATACAGGAGATTAACATCGCTGCAGCGAATCGCTTAACCCTGCATACAGCCCATACGTTACTGACATTAACATTACTAAGACTTCCTTTTGTGTTAGCGTCTTACCGGAAAAAATAAACCGGTACGATGGCAACACAAAAGGGAGTCTTGTAAATGAACGCTGCACTGCCAGCTGTACTGCATTCTTATCATTCGCAAAAAAGCATCTCAGGCTGGAGCCAGTCTTTTTTTCAGGATCGATGAAATCTTTTCCGTTTCTCCTGTTGCCAGCGATAGAAGATATAGAGACCACAGAGTATAATAATAAATGCGAGCACACGGAAAACGAGTTGTTGTGAAAAGCTTTCTTTATCCTGTCCTGCCTTTACCCGGTTCTCACTATCGTTGATATAATGCACAAGCAACGGATAAGATTCATTAAGCGCAGACGCTGATTCAAAGAACTGCAGGGCTTTAAAATAATATCCTTTGAAGTAAAGAGTAAGCGCTTCATTGTAGGTAGTTGACGCACGGCTCATCTCAGGAGTTACTTTCGCAGAATCAAGAAACTCTCTCACCACCGAGATAGGGATTGCAAAATTGAAACCAGCAGCAAGATTACCTGTCTTTTGTTCGAGACTACCAAAGGTTGCGAGGCCAATCACTTCTCCCTTCGCATCACATACCGGGCTACCGCTGCTGCCATGGGCAATGATCGCATCCATTTGTATAACCGGCCAGCCGCCGACAGAACGTTTGATCGCGCTAACCACACCGGTAGTCAGCGTTGGCTCGATACCGGTTTCTTTTGCAAGAAATGTATTGGAGGTTACCGGTTCAGGATAACCGATCACCAGAACCTGGCTGCCGATCCTCGTCATCGGGTCTTCACTGACAGGAAGAGTAGGCATTTGCCAAACGCTATCAACTTTCAGCACTGCAACATCTTTACCGGGCATCGCTTTTCCTTTTACGATCACCTTTGCAGGTAATCGCTTTGTTGCGAAATCGTCCGGGTTGCCATTTACCCTGATATGTACATAAATATCTTTCTTCAGATCAAAGATGATCATTGAAGAAACCTGGGAATAGATCACGCTGTATGCATTATTGAGTAGCCCACGTTGTTCTTCATTTAATGTCATCTCCCACGACTTCTCCAGCGATGTTATATTTGCTTCTGTTACATCTTTAAAAGTGGACAGGATGAACTGGCGCCGGATATATGCGTTATCTCTGTCAATGATGTGGCAGTTTGTTACGAAATAACCATCACCGGTCACAAAAAAACCTGTTCCTGAAGAATTGATGCGGTGTTGCTGACGGTAATATTCTGATGTACGTGAAAAATACCGGAACGGGCTGTTGTAAAGTGCTTTCACCACAATATCCAGTTTTTCCTCAGCGGAGAACATGGTTCCGCTTGTATCAAGTTTCTTCACTGAATCCACCAGTTGTTTAAACCGGCTCTCATTCATCCCGACTTTATTGACATAAACGGTACCGGAAAACACAGTCTGCACCATTCCAACACCGGGAGAGTTTGCCGCGTAGGTTTGTTCCGCTGATGACAATTGGGCATAAAGCCCTGTTCCAACCCAAGCCAGTATAATGGTCAGGATTAATCGTATTTGCGAGCGGCGTATCATCAGAGGTCAAAGTACAAAAAACCTTGCCATGCGGCAATGGCTGAAGAGAGGTTATAGAAATTTTCGGGAAAATTTATTTTTCGGGGGACGTACCCGGCATCGTTCAGTTGACCCGGACCTCCTGTGATTGGATGGCCGATGACCAATGGCCGTTGCCCGGGAATACGATACGCCGTCTTTTGCGACATTCTACAATAATCATGGCATTAATTTTAACCTCAAAGTTTGCCTTCGACCATCCGCCATCGGTCATTGGCTATTGGACTGGTGAAGGGAAAAATCCTGAACTAAATGACATTGAAATGAAATCCCCAAAAAGTGATTTCATTTCCTTATATTCGATTATAACGGTTGCTCACACGTCCCCACGGATGTGCGGCAACTTTTTTCATTTTCAACCTAACTGCTAATGACGGGTCACCAACTTTTTGAACAATACCGGAGCCAACCAGGTATCTGGGATGAGATGTGCTTCAGCGAAGGCATCCGCACGCAATACAGCCGGGTGTTTGACGCTATCAGCCAAATCCCGGTAGAAACACTGCTGCAAAAAGACAAGGAAGCCGGGGAGCTTTTTATGAACCAGGGCATCACGTTTACGGTTTATAGTGACGATGCCGGAATAGAAAAAATCTTTCCGTTTGACATTATTCCCCGCATTCTTACCAATAAAGAATGGGAGCATATCCAGGCCGGCATTACGCAAAGATTGAAAGCACTGAACCTGTTCCTGAAAGATATTTACTCAGATCAGCAGATTCTGAAGGATGGCATCATTCCCGCCGACCTGATCGCATCCTGTCCGCACTATACACGCGAAGTGTTTGGCATAAAAGTGCCCCATGATCTTTATGTTCATATATCAGGTATAGACCTGATCCGTGGGCAGGATGGCACCTTTTATATCCTGGAAGATAACCTCCGCACGCCGTCCGGCGTATCCTATATGCTGGAAAACCGGGAAGTCACTAAACGCATCTTTCCCGGAATGCTAACGCAAAGCAAGGCCAGGATGATCAATAATTACCCACTGCTGCTGCATGACATTCTCGGCTCGCTGGCACCACAACAACTGTCCAATCCAACCGTGGCGCTGCTAACACCGGGCGTATATAATTCCGCTTATTTCGAACACACATTTCTGGCACGTCAAATGGGCATCCCTTTGCTGGAAGGAAGAGATATGCTGGTGGACAATCATAAAGTATACATGAAAACGACTGCGGGATTGCAGCAGGTTCATGTTATCTACCGCAGACTGGATGACGATTATCTCGATCCTCTCGTGTTCAGACCAGACAGTGCACTTGGCGTTCCCGGCTTACTCAGCGCTTACAGAAAAGGAAATGTTGCGATCGTTAACGCAGTGGGTAATGGCGTGGCTGATGATAAAGCCGTGTACGCATATGTCCCCGATATGATCAAATACTATCTGAATGAAGAAGCCATTCTTCCAAACGTACCTACATACGGGCTGGAAAATGCGGATGCCAGACAGTATGTTTTTGATAATATTGACAACATGGTGATCAAACGCACCAATCAATCCGGAGGATACGGAATGGTTATGGGAAACAAAGCCAGTGAAAAAGAACTGGAAGAAGTAAAACAGGCAATACTGGACACACCCCGTGAATTTATTGCGCAACCGATCATCAAACTATCAACCGTTCCCTGCTTTATTGATGGAAAACTTCAACCCCGGCACGTTGACCTTCGACCTTATGCGATATGCGGCCCAAGCGGCATCAGGATCGTACCAGGCGGGCTAACCAGGGTTGCCCTGCGGGAAGGATCACTTGTTGTGAATTCTTCACAAGGCGGAGGGAGTAAGGATACATGGGTTGTTGATCTGTGAGAAAAAGTAAAAGTCAAAATTAAAAAGTAAAAATGGCTGCTGAAATCTGAACATTTATTTAATGATTTGCAAGCCATGCGCTTTTAATTTTCTTTTTCTTTTCGAACAACTAAATAAAACCAGGCACGAAAACAGAAATAACCTTACCCTTTATCGAGAGGATATTTTTAATTTTTACTTTTAACTTTTTACTTATCCCATGCTCAGTAGAATTGCCGACTCACTATTCTGGCTTAGCCGATATATGGAAAGATGCGATAGTCTTACACGTGCGATTGCAACAAACTATATCCTGTCATTTGATTCAAGCAGTCATACAGATTTTTCCTGGAGAGATGTGATCCAGTTGTTCACCCCGACAAATGATGAGGAGATTCTCCGGAATGGAGATCATATTTCCAACGCACTTGCTTATCTGATCACTAATACCCGAAATGTGAATTCTGCCAAAGTACTTGTCTCACGTGCACGGGAAAACGCCCGGGGTGTGCAGGACAATATCACAAAGGAGGTATGGGAGCAGGTAAATCAGCAATACCATTTCGTAAACAACCGTGCAATGGAAGATCATATCCGCGGCAACCGCACGCTGGAGATGATCGAATTACTCGACCAGAACAGCACCCTTTTCTATGGAGTAACAGACAGCACCATGCCGCGTGGTCAGGGCTGGAACTTTATGAACCTCGGGAAGTTTCTCGAACGAAGCATTCTTTCTATCGATACAACCTATGCACATTTCCGCAGGATCGATCATAAAGTTGATCATGCGCAGGATATTCTATTCTGGAAGAACCTGCTGCTGTCTCTGTCGGGTTATGAACTATATTTGAAGTCTTATACGCATGGTCAGCATAACATGAATGTGATCGATCATATCATTTTTAATAAAAATTTTCCGCGATCCGTGATCTATTCGCTTGAGAGAACCGGCCGTTATCTCGATGAGATCGTTGAAGACACTAAAATTGAAGGTAGCCCTGCACTGCAAAAAAGTTTCGGGCGGATCTGCAGCAAGGTTGAATTTGCTGATATGAATATGATACAGGAAGAAGGATTGTCCAATTTTTTATTTTCTTTGCGCAATGATCTGGTAAGCTTTTCAAACCAGCTCACGCGTATTTATTTCTCTTACGCCTAACAAAGACTGCATGCCCGTTTTTAATATACACCACATTACCAAATACGAATACGACCGCCCGGTTAAAGAAAGTGTGAATGAGATCAGGATCTATCCTTATGCCTGCCAGCATCAGGAAGCTCTTTATCACCAGGTAAACATCAGCCATGCTCCGGAGATCCTGCTGGTGGACGATTACTGGGGCAACAGGACGGGTATGTTCAATCTCCTGCCTTCGCACCAGGAACTTATCATAGAAAGCAAACTGATCGTACGAACTCTCGGGCTTTCAAATGCTGTGCTGAATAATAATGCCGGACTTCAGGAAATACATACAGACAAAAACAATAACCTTCATCTGCTGGAATTATCGCAGGTGAAAGAGATTGAATTAAAAGATCAGTTGAACGCATTGCTGCTTGAGTTCTATAAAGAAGGTACTCCGGTGGCCTCCGTTATAGAACACTGCTGTTCGTATATCTTCAACAATTTCAAATACATCAAGGGCATTACAAACATTGAAACAACGGTGCGCGAGATCCTTGAGCTTCGCTCCGGCGTTTGCCAGGATTTTGCACACGTAATGCTGGAACTGCTTCGCAGCATCGGCATCCCAAGCCGGTATGTGAGCGGATACATCTGCCCGAATAAAAATGGCATGCGTGGTGAAGGCGCAACACATGCATGGATCGAAGCATGGATACCAGGCGCGGGATGGACAGGTATTGATCCTACCAATAATGTATGGGTAACCAATCACCATGTGAAGCTGGCTGTCGGCAGAAACTTCAATGACTGCTCTCCGATAAAAGGAACCTTCAAAGGCCCGGCAAAACAATTTTTATCTGTGTATGTATCTGTTGGATATGAAGACGGGCAGACATTTGAGGAAATGAACGCAGTTAGAATGGAGAAAGTTATAAATAGCGATAATGTACCGGATGTTGCTTCGTTTGCAGGGCAGCAACAGCAATAGAAATTATCTAAACGGAGAAAGGCGTATAAGGGATCACGGACTGTAGTTCAGGGTTACCAATACGCCTTTTATAATTCCCCAAAAATCCCGAAATTTGCTAAAATTATTGGGAACCTCCTACGCAAACAATGACTCCATTAGCAGAAAGAATAAGACCCCGTACCCTGGATGACCTGGCCGGCCAGCAGCACCTTACCGGTAAAGGAAGCATTCTTCGCAAAGCGATTGAAAATGGCAAGATTCCATCCATGATCCTCTGGGGACCGCCGGGCACCGGCAAAACCACTATCGCCAATATTATCGCCAACACACTACTGGCTCCGTTCTATACTCTCAGCGCCATCAGTTCAGGCGTAAAAGAAGTACGCGAAGTGATCGCTGAGGCACAAACAAAAACTAATGCGATCCTTTTTATAGATGAGATACACCGCTTCAACAAAGGCCAGCAGGATGCGTTGCTGGGCGCTGTTGAAAAAGGCGTGGTCACCCTGATCGGCGCAACAACAGAAAACCCTTCCTTTGAAGTGAACAGTGCCTTGCTTAGCCGGAGCCAGGTATACGTGCTGAAAGCGCTGGAAGAAAAAGATCTTGTGCAGCTTCTCGAGACAGCCATAATAAAAGATGAATTACTGAAGCAAAAAAATATATTGCTGAAAGAAACAACAGCATTACTGAATATATCCGGAGGCGACGCCCGCAAGCTTCTTAACCTTTTTGAACTCGTTACAGATTCTATCACACCGGAAAATGGGAAAGTGATCGTAACGGATCAGAAGGTAATGGAGATCGCCCAGAAAAAGATTGCCTTATATGATAAAAGCGGTGAACAACATTATGATATCATCTCAGCCTTTATCAAATCAATCCGTGGCAGCGATCCTAATGCAGCCGTATACTGGTTGGCAAGAATGCTTGAAGGCGGTGAAGACATCAAGTTCATTGCCCGCAGGCTGGTGATCCTTGCCAGTGAAGACATAGGCAATGCCAATCCAACGGCATTGGTGATGGCTAATACAACGTTCGATGCGGTGAACAAGATCGGCAACCCCGAGTCGAGGATCATTCTTTCCCAATGTGCTGTATACCTCGCCTCTTCTCCAAAAAGCAATGCGTCATATGAGGCGATCGGAATGGCACAGGCTATTGTACAACGTACCGGTGATCTTCCCGTACCATTGCATATCCGTAATGCGCCCACCAAGCTTATGAAAAATCTCGGCTATGGAAAGAACTATGAATATTCACATAGCTACGAGAACAGCTTCTCCGCACAGGAGTATTTACCAAAAGAAATCGCTGGAACAAAATTTTATGAACCAGGGAAAAATGCCAGAGAAGATGAACTGAGACGGTTTTTGAAGTCATTGTGGAAGGATAAGTATGGATATTAAAAAGGTTCCAAAGGTTTCATAGGTTTCATAGGTTCCATAGGTTCAAAAGGTTTCAGAAGTTCCATAGGTTGAGACAATGTGCAAAGGTTAAGCGCTCTGCAAAACCTATGGAACCTATCGAACCTTTTGAACCTTTTGAACCTATGGAACCTATGAAACCTTTGAAACTTATGAAACTTATGGAACCTCTCTTCTCCCCTTCTTCAAGTGAATAAACTTATCAATACAAGCTGGTCTTCTGTTTGCATAATGCGTTACAAACACCAGCGTCTTATTGCTCTTCCTGCAGATAGCATCGATCAATCCGATCAGTTCTTCCTCTGTTTCATCATCGAGTCCCTGACATGGTTCATCAAGTATCAATAATGGTGGATTTTTGATCAATGCTCTTGCAAGTAAAACCTTACGTTGCTCGCCTTGCGAAAGTTCATTCAAGCGCTTGCGCGCGATGTTCTTCACACCAAAGAGTTCGAGCCAGTTGTATACCAGCTGCATCTGCTGATCTGTTACCTGCCGGAACAAGCCTATCGTATCAAATAATCCCGATGCTACTGCATCAAACACACTACTGCTATTTTCAAAAAACAACAGTAGTTCCGGTGAGAGATAACCAATTCTTTTTTTTATATCCCATATTGTTTCACCGCTTCCTCTTTTACGGTCAAACAAATAAATCTCATTGGCATATGCTTGCGGGTTATCAGCGGTGATCAGGCTGAGCAATGTTGATTTACCTGCACCATTAGGGCCTGACAGCAACCAGCATTCACCTGGCTTTACCGTCCAGTCGATATTATCTAGAATGACCTTATCTCCGTACTGGACATGCACTTTCTCCATACGGATGATATTGCTGAATGACCAATGTGTAGGGGGAATCAACTGTTCAAGCAAGGCATCATTAAAAACGGCATGATAAGGCGCTTGCTTTGAAGGCCGCAGCGAGTCTAAGAAAGCTTTCCGGTCCTGCACAATTGCCGGTGCTCCTTTTTTCAGTGTAACAACGGTGGTGATACAGGCAGGTACTTCATTGGGCTGGGTTACAAGAATGATCATAATGCCACCGGAAGCAAGCTCATTGATCCGTTCATGAAGAAAAGTCCGGGCTTCCACATCAAGGCCAACAAATGGCTGATCCAGGATCAGCACGGCAGGAGAAGAAAGCAAGGCACGTACGATCTGAACTTTTTTATTCTCCCCATTGGAGAGCTGGATCAATGGCTTATCCAGCAACTCACCTATGCGGAAAGGCTCGAGCAGGGCGTTTCCCTGCACATCGGCATGGTTGAGATATTCTTTAACCGTGACAGCATCTTCCGCATCCATAGAATTGAACCGTTGCTGGTAATAAAAGTTGCTGACATTGGACAAATTCTTAAAATGATGCTGTTGTTCCACCCACACGATCCGATCCAGCTTTTCCTCTGCATAACGGATATTACCACTAAAAAAGACCCGCCCCGCCAAAGCCAGCGCCAGCGTGGTTTTCCCGCTTCCGGCAGCACCGGTGATCGCAAGACTTCCACCGCTGCTCAGCCGGAATGAGACATTCTCAATAACTGCAAGGGAAGATTTTCGTACAGACAGATCCTTTACCTCAAGTAACAATGTATCTCTTTTCATGATTCAAGTGATTTCCGCAACAGGAACCCGTACATCATAACAAGTTCCAGCTGTGTTTAAGCATCTAATCGTCGACAACTGTTTTATCTAACAATACTGCGAATATCCTAATTTTAAAACTCAACCACTGTTATGAGAAAAATTATTATTGCCTCGCTTTTGATCAATGCAGCATTGGAGGCCAATGCACAAACCATTATCCAACGAGACCCTCAGATCGAGAAGATGGTAACACAGGTATCGGGAGACTCGCTTTCGTCCTATATCCGGCAAATGGTGGCTTTCGGCACAAGAAATACACTAAGCACACAAACGGATGCCAAAAGAGGGATTGGTGCAGCCCGTAACTGGGTGCTTTCAAAATTCAATCAGTTTGCAAAACAATCTAATGGAAGACTTACTGCTTTTATCGACACAACCACGCTCGCTGCAGACGGCCGTCGTGTTGATCAGCCATTATTGCTTGGAAATGTGGTGGCAACATTGAAAGGAACAGATCCGCAGGATAACCGACTCTTCCTGATAAGCGGACATCTCGACAATATGCGCAGCAGCGTTATGGATCGCACCGGCGACGCACCCGGCGCCAATGACGATGGAAGTGGTGTAGCAGCAGTACTGGAGTGTGCACGTATTATAAGCACACAATCTTTTCCCGCAACGATCATCTTTATCGCAGTAAGCGGCGAAGAACAGGGCTTGCTTGGTGCAAATTTTATGGCAGAAAAAGCCAGGAAAGAAAACTGGAATATTGAAGCTGTATTGAATAACGATATTATGGGAAGCAATAACAGCAGCGAAACAAACATCATCAACAATACACAAGTTCGTGTGTTCAGCGAAGCCTTCTCTACGCAAGATACAGGCCGCGTTATTGCCAATATAAGAAACCTCGGATTGGAAAATGATGGCAAAGCGAGACAACTTGCGCGATATGTAAAAGAGATCGGAGAGCGTTATGTTGACAATCTGCAGGTGGTCATGGTCTATCGCAATGACCGCTTCCTCCGCGGTGGAGATCACACCCCATATGTCAATCGTGGTTATGCAGCAGTAAGGATCACCGAGATGAACGAGAACTTCTATCACCAGCATCAGGATGTGCGGGTTGAAAATGGCATACAATACGGGGATCTCCCGGAGTTCATGGATTTTGAATATCTGCGAAAGAATACAGCGATGAACCTCAGCAATCTGGCGAACCTCGCCAAATCGCCATCTATGCCCCAGGAAGCAAGAATTGAAACACGTAAACTTACCAACTACTCCATTCTCAACTGGAAAGCACCAAAAACCGGCAAGGTAAAAGGATATTATATATTAGTAAGAGAAACAACGAGCGCCGTATGGCAGAAAAAGATCTTTACAACCTCAACAAGTGCTGAAGTTCCTTACTCAAAAGACAATTACTTTTTCGGCATTCAATCTGTAAGCCAAGACGGCAATGAAAGTCTTGCTGTTGTACCAACACCGGGAAGATAATACCCGCATAAGTTTATCGTTACCGGTGTCAAGGCGTTCTTATACTTACACCGGTAACTATTTCCTACATCAATCGATTTATCTTTCTTTACATCTTTATTCAACAGCACATTAATATAATATAAATAGAAGATGATCACGTGGACATTTAAAAAGTTTGAAGAGCTTTCGTTAGAGGAGCTATATGAACTGCTGCGTTTAAGAACAGAGGTATTTGTGGTAGAACAGAATTGTGTATTCCAGGATATGGATAATAAGGATCAGTATTGTTATCATTTACTTGGAACAAAAGGGAATAAACTTGTAGCTTATACCCGTATCGTACCAAAAGGCGTTTCCTATGATGATGCTCCATCAATAGGCCGTGTTGTTACATCCCCATCAGCAAGAGGTGAAGGAACTGGAAGAATACTGATGGAAGAAAGCATAAAACAACTCTTTGGGGTATATGGTAAATCTACGATCAAGATTGGAGCTCAATTATATCTTAAAAAATTTTATGAATCATTAGGCTTTGATCAGAGCAGTGATGTATATGATGAAGATGGTATTGAACACATTGAGATGATCCGTGCAAGCGTATAAACACTAAGTAGAAAAACTTTTATACGCTCACAATAAAAAAAACTCGCAAAAACATTTCATAGATACTTGTTTCTTTATCTATTTTGGCGCTTGATAATCCAATAGAGTACTAAGAAATTCGAATCTATGAGAAACAAAATTCTACACGCATTCATTGCGCTGTTGGCCGTATCCGGCAGCGTGCTACCCAAACAAACTAACGCCCAGTCAGTGGGCGGAACCATTGGCAATGGAGAATTTGCCTTCGGTGTTGGTCCGATGTTCTTTCTCGGTGACCTCGGAGGTTCTGCAGGTAAAGGAGGAAGATTTGTAAAAGACGTTGACTTCCCTCTTACCAAACTTGCTAAAAGCCTTTATCTCAGCATTTACCCTTCTGAGCTTTTTGGTCTTCGTGTTTCATTGAACCATGGTGTTCTTGAAGGTGATGACTCTAAAGCACCCAACAAAGGAGGAGCGGAAGTTGACAGGTTAAAAAGAAACCTGAGCTTCAGAACTTCTGTACTTGAAGGCTATATTGCTGCAGAGATCTATCCTACAGTGCTTATTGAAAAATGGGATGGCCTTCAGGGGAAACTCCGCCCGTATGGTGTAATCGGTATCGGTGTAATGAAATACAATCCGAAAACACTTTACAACGGCAACTGGGTTGCACTGCAACCGCTGCGTCTTGAAGGACAGGGCATGGCAGAATATCCGGACAGCAAACCGTATAAACTTCTCCAGCGTGAAATTCCAATGGGTGTTGGTGCCAAGTACTACCTGAGTGACAAGGCGTATATCGGTTTTGAGCTCCTTCACCGCAAGTTGTTTACTGACTACATTGATGATGTAAGTAGCGACCATTACATTGATCCTATTTACTTCGATAAATACCTGCCAGCTTCACAAGCTGCCATTGCAAAGCAACTGTATTATCGTGGCACTTATGGTAATAACACAACACAGGTAAACCCTCAGAATTTCCAGAGAGGTAACCCTAAACAAAATGATTCATTCTTCTCAACAGTATTCCGCTTTGGAGTACGCCTGGGAGGAACACCGGATCCTGCTAAACGCCAGTTGCGTTGCCCTGTATTCTACTAAGAATACAAAAGAAATTGTCATCAATCCGTACCCTTATGAAGATAAAATCTACCCTGATTTCTCTTACAGCTTTGTGCTGCCTGTCGGTGATCAACCCTTGTCATTTACATGCAACAGAAAATCCAAAGAAAACAACAGAGATCGGGGATGATAGAAATCCTGCAGCAAAAGCTAAATCAAAAGTAAGCACCTCCAGGAACAATGATGCAGTCAGGATTTATCCTGGTCTCATCAGCAAAACAATGCATGTTGTTGCAAAAGACAACGAGCAGGAAATCCAATTCTTTGTTTTTGATCTGGACAGTACGCTGATCCAACATTTCAAAATGAAAGATGGTGATCACAAAAAGATCCGCGGTCTGCGGAAAGGGAAATACGTATACCATGTATTTTCTGGTGATGAGGAAGTGGCGACAGGTAACTTCTCAATACACTAATAAGTGCGAATGAACGCGAATGGCTTAGGCTAATGAAGCGATTATTTCGGGCTGAAGTGAAAAGAAGTTATATGAGTGAGGAAATGATAAGTTTGATTTTAACTAAATAAATGAGTTGTGCAGTAATGCATGACTTGTTAACAGAAGATCTTTTACATACAGTATTCCCATACTGTTGCTCCAGTAAGCAGCAGAGGGCTTAATGAAATCTGATACCCGGTTGAATAAACCTAATCCGTTCTCTATTGGTACTCTCTATTCTCTATTCTCATAGTATACAATTTTATTAATTACCCTCTGCCTCTTACTGGATTTTTTTTGCCCTTATAGGAAGGTGTGGTGATCGATGGTCGGTGTTCGATGTTGGATGGTCGATGGTCGATGTTGGCAGATGTCCGATGCCAGCAGACATCTATGCCTCATTAATCCCTGTCTGCCAGCATCGAGCCTTGATCCTACAACAACGACCATCGACCATCCAACATCAAACATCGCCAATTCATTCATCAAATCAGAAATACCACATTCCGGGGAGGTCGTCGCTTGGAAATTATTTCATATATTAGGCTGCCATTACCCGCATGGCAGATACAAAACCAACAGGGGGCGGATGCCGAAAAGCCAGATGAGTAGGCTCAACTCTAATCAACCAATTGTTATGGACCAACTGAACTTTCACAAACAAAAGCTATACAGCCTGATATTCGCTGGCGCAGCTCTGATTGCACTTTTGTTGCCATGGATCTCCTTTAGTATGGGAATTTTTGGTGGCTTCACCGCCAACGGATTCAGAAGCACCGGGATTCTCTCTTTTGTCGGCATTCTCGGCGTAGCTGCAGCCTGCCTGCTTGGTGATAAATCTCTACCCTTTGATGAGCAGAACAAAAAAATCGCGCTGGGATCATTCGGCGCAATTCTCCTTGGCGCTTTGATCTTCTTTCTTCGCGCAGCATTTGAAGGCGGGATAAGCGCTACCGGGTTCGGCTTATGGCTTACCATTGTAATTGGAGCAGTTGGCCTGGCATGGGTACTCGGCAAAATAAATCTGCCAGATATCAAAAAGAAACCATAGCCTCTAAGTGTCTTAAATAAAAAAGGACGCAAAGAGTATAACCTTTGCGTCCTTTTTCAATTTTTACCATATGCATTAAAGTTCCATCTTCAGGAACTTTGCCGTAAAACTTTCTTTGTTCTTAACCATTTCCTCCGGCGTTCCTTCAAACAGGATCCTGCCTCCACCATCACCACCTTCCGGTCCAAGATCGATCAGATGATCCGCCACCTTGATCACATCCATGTTATGCTCGATCACCAACACCGTATTGCCTCTTTCCACCAACTTATTCAATACGTCAAGCAAATGACGGATATCTTCAAAATGCAAACCCGTTGTTGGTTCATCAAGAATATAAAAAGTTTTGCCTGTATCACGCTTTCCCAACTCTGTTGACAATTTAACGCGTTGTGCTTCGCCACCACTTAATGTAACAGCGGATTGTCCCAGTGTAATGTATCCCAACCCAACTTCTTCCAGCACTTTTATTTTGCGATAGATAAATGGAACAGGCTGGAAGAACTCCACTGCTTCTTCTACCGTCATCTCCAGCACATCTGCAATAGATTTGCCTTTATACCTGATCTCTAATGTCTCGCGATTGTAACGTTTGCCATTGCATTTCTCACAATGCACATATACATCAGGAAGGAAGTTCATTTCGATCACGCGCATACCACCACCCTCGCATACTTCGCAGCGACCGCTTTTTACGTTGAAAGAAAAACGGCCTGCATTGTATCCCCTGATCTTTGCTTCAGGTACAGAGGCAAACAACGTTCTTATCTCTGTAAAGAACCCGCAGTAAGTGGCAGGATTACTCCTTGGCGTACGTCCGATCGGCGACTGATCGATCTCTATCACCTTATCAATATGCTCCAGGCCTTTTAATGTTTTGTATTCAAGCGGAGACATCTTTGATCCGTATGCATGATGTGATAAGATCGGATAAAGCGTTTCATTGATCAGCGTTGATTTACCACTGCCACTCACACCAGTAACCACGATGAATTTTCCCAATGGAAACTTCACATCAACGCCGTGAAGATTATTTCCTTTCGCGCCTTTCAACTCCAGGAACTTGCCACTGCCTTTTCTTCTTTCCGCAGGAACGGGAATATTGTTCTTGCCATTGAGATACCCGGACGTGAGCGTATCAAGCTTCAAAAGATCTTTGGGCTTGCCCTGTGCAACGATCCTTCCTCCGTGATAACCGGCTTTCGGCCCTATATCGATCAGGTGATCTGCGGCTAGCATAATATCTTTATCATGCTCTACAACAAGCACGCTATTACCGATATCCCTCAGATTCTTTAACGCTTCTATCAGGCGATGGTTGTCGCGCTGATGCAAACCAATAGAAGGCTCATCCAGGATATAAGTGATCCCTTGTAATTGTGAACCAATCTGCGTTGCAAGACGTATGCGCTGTGACTCGCCGCCACTCAGTGTTTTGGAAGAACGGTTAAGCGTGAGATATGTAAGACCAACATCCAGCAGGAACTTCAAACGTTCCCGTATTTCTTTCAATACATCTTTTGCGATTGCTTTTTGTTTGTTGTCGATCCGTAGCTCGATGCCATCCAGCCATGCAGCCAGGTTGTCGAGATTCATTTCGCTCAGTTCAGAAATGTTACGGTCATCAACTTTGAACCAGAGGCTCTCTTTTTTTAATCGCGCACCACCGCAGCTTTCACAGGGCTGTAGTTGCATATAACCTTCTGCCCATTCGCGGAGACCTTCGCTATGTCCGTTGTTGAACCAACGTTTCAGCATATTGACAATACCTTCGTATGGTCCATACGGATCAAAGTTCATGTTATCATAGTCGATCTCCTCTTCTATCCCTTCCTCATTTCCGTATAACAAAAGGTTGATCGATTTTTGCGGGATCTCTTTGATCGGTTTTACCAGCGAGATCTTGTTTTTCTTTGCTACTTCCTGTGCCGAACGGAATACATGTGCTTCTCTTTCTTCTCCTAATGGCGCGATACCACCATCCTTGATGCTGATCTCTTTGTCGGGGATCACCGCTTCCAGATTTACATGGAATGTTGTTCCCAAACCACGGCATACAGGGCAGGCCCCATAAGGCGAGTTAAAGGAGAATGCGTTGGGTGAGGGTTCTTCATAGCTGATCCCAGTGTCTTCACACATCAGCATTTTCGAGTACTGCACCACCTGGTCTCCGTTTCCCTCAGCTGCCTTTGTCTTCTTTTTTGCTTCGGTGGATTTACCGGCGGCAACAAGCAGGAACATAAGATCTTTTCCCAAACGTAATGTTTGCTGTACGCTTTGGCTGAGGCGCGCACGAAATTCGTCCGTCACCTGCATGCGATCGACCACGAGTTCGATATCGTGGATCTTATAACGATCGACCTGCATTTTCGGTACAAGGTCCAGTACTTCACCATCTACCCGTACTTTAAGAAATCCTTTTTTACGGATGTCTTCAAACAGTTCGCGATAGTGTCCTTTCCGCCCGCGCACGAGTGGCGCGAGCAGGCTGATACTACGTCCTTCGAAGCGATTGTAGATATTTTCAACGATCTCTTCCTCGCTCCATTTCACCATTTCCTTACCGGTATTGTAAGAATAGGCTTTTCCTACTCTTGCAAAGAGAAGGCGGAAGAAATCATATACTTCCGTGATTGTGCCAACAGTAGAACGCGGGTTCTTGTTGGTTGTTTTTTGTTCGATTGAAATAACGGGAGAAAGACCGGTGATCTTATCAACGTCCGGGCGTTCCATATCTCCGATGAACTGGCGGGCATAGGCACCGAATGTTTCCATATAGCGGCGCTGCCCTTCTGAATAAATGGTATCGAAGGCAAGTGATGATTTACCACTTCCACTGATACCTGTAATAACAACGAGTTGATTTTTGGGAATCGATATATCTATATTCTTCAGGTTATGCACCCGCGCTCCAAAAACCTCAATCTGATCTTCTGCTTCGATCTGCTTCGCCATGGGCAATAAACTAGTTTAAATATTGTTTTTATATAGAAGAGAACGAAGATAGAACAAACATACCGTCAGTAAGTTTTGAAGAAAGCTTCCTGCAAAAAACAATCGTTACATAATAAGTGGAGACCAGAGTAAAAGATGGATTTTGAGCGTGCTTTTGCAGACAGCTGAAAACAAGCGCGTTGAACAAAAGGTTCTATGATCCTATAAATCATATACTTATAAAGATTTTTTAAAGTTTTGGGCTTCATTTTTCTCAAAAAACAATTTCTGGCACAAATTTTAAAGTAATGGCGTGAAAACATGCTAACAAACTTTTTAAAATAGACACTTTATGAAAAAAACCACAATGCTGGCAGGTGCAGCGCTTACTCTGCTGACTGCTACCGTAAATGCACAAACAACTACTACAGATACTGTTGCTCATCAACAAACTGTTACTACTACATCTACAGAGACTGCATCTGTTAGTAAAGACAAATACAATAACTGGAGTGCTGATACATACAAAATGCAGCCCATGCCAGAGGCGCTGACCCAGGAGAAGATCTTCCCTGTGCTTGGTCAGTACAATATCACAGATAAAGACGGTAATGCATCTACAGTAAGCGTTACAATGGATCCTTCAAACAAAGGAACTGTATGGATTGAAGGTCTTCCTCAGGGTCGTATCAAAGCAAACCTGCGAAAATCACCAGCGGTTTATAAAATCCCTGCACAGAAACTCGGTGAAGATCCTGAAGCAAAAGATGCAAAAAGCGTAGCGGAAGGTGTATTGATCTTCGATAGAGATGCGAACACACTGAATGTATGCCTTGGTTGTACATATAACACAGAAAATCCAGCGGTAGCATTTGACGCAGCAGCGGCCCAGGAAGAAGCAGATGCAACAGCGGCTGAAGAAGCAGCAAAAGCAAAAACTGCTAAGAAAAAAACAGCTACCAAGAAAGCGACTCCGAAGGTTGCGAAAGTAGTGCCTGTTAAATATTCCGGCTCTAAGATCATTGATCAGACTGCAGCGACTCCAGCAACAACTGAGCAGCAGCAGTAAGAAATTATAATTTTCACTTTGTACCCATAAAAAGCGGGCTGTTGTAAGACGGCCCGCTTTTATTTTGTGCTAAAGTGAATACGTTCTTATTCGTCGAATCTACACCCACATAAAAAACTGTCATTACCTATTAAATTAAGGCAAAGAAAACAATATCGCTATATCCTGCTGTGTCCCGGCTCTTCCTCGGGGATAAACTCGCCCTTCCCCTTCAACAACTATAAACG
>VFQP010002192.1_pt1 | contig 22638 bp, 24 predicted proteins | sample 3512351 | NCBI WGS metagenome assembly VFQP01 (sample SAMN10412372, study PRJNA504923) | tailings metagenome | isolation source: Relicate 1 Philex TSF1 revegetated site | place: Philippines: Tuba, Benguet | collected 2017-08-29
GCACCACCTCGGCGCTCATGGCGCCCAGCAGCGCCGCGTGCCGCACGCCCGCCTCGCCCAGCACCTCCGCCAGGCCCGCCACCTCGCCCGGGCCCCAGCCCCGCAGCTGCGCCAGCGCCTGCCCCACCGCCTTTTCAAACAGCTCCGCCGGGCGCGCGCCAGCCGCCACGCACGCCCGCAGCAGCCGCACCAGCTCGCCCGCCGAGAACTGCCGCTCCGTCACCAGCCCGATGCGCCGCGCCGCCGAGCCCGAGAGCTTGCCGCCGGCGTCGAGCAGCGGCCGCGCCTGCGCCGGCGACAGGGCGGCCAGGCCCGCCGAGAAGAGCGCCAGGCCCTGCGGCGTGAAGTGCGGCGCGCGCGCCGCGCCAAAGACGCGCAGCGTCGCCGCCGCCTGCTGCACCAAGGGGTCCGCCCGCGCCACCTCGTGCGGCAGCACCTGCGAGCAACCGACACCGGCAATGCATCACGCATCCCGGCAGAACGTCAGCCGCGCTGCGGCGTTCGTTGCGGCCCGGGCGACTGCCCCGAGCGAGCGGATCCAAGGGGGCGTGGCGCACCTGGGAGGTGCAAAAGGCGAGCAGCGCCAGCTGCTGCGGCGTGGCCGACCAGAGCTTGTGCGGGCCGGGCTGGTCTGGCGCGCGCGCCTGGCAGGCCCTGGCCAGCATGTGCACCGCCAGGTCGGCGGGCCAGGCGCCCGGTGCCCCCGCCGCCCTCAGGGGCGCGGGCAGGCGTGACCAGGCCCACAGCGTGGCCGAGATGGCCTCCACGCTGGCGTAGCGCAGCTGGAAGCGCGCGTAGGGCAGCAGCCACGCCAGCAGCTGCGCCGTCGTCTTCTGCAGCTGCGGGCGCTCGGCGGCCGGCGCGCGGTGGTGCGTGCGGTTGGCCTGCGCGTGTATGAGCGTGCAGTCGGTGTGAGCTCACGCCCCAGGTGTCCTTCTCAGCGTGTGAGCGCCACCGGACGACGCAGAGGCACAAGAACGGCGTGCAAACCTTGGTGAGGACGGCGGCGACCACGACGGGGTCGACCTTGGCTTGGTAGAGCTTGAGCAGCGGCTGCACAACAGCGAGTGCATGTTTCACTGTGAGAGCAAGCGGAGCGAGCTGCGTCGTTGCGAGGCGGGACTCCGCGCACCCCGCCGTGGCAAAGATCATCGCAAGCTGCTCACCAGCAGGTTGTTGATGCCTGGCCTGGACATGATGCGCGCCACGAGCTGGCGCGGGTGCAGGTTCTTGCGGTAGGCGTAGGGCCGCAGCAGCGGGCTGTTCTGGCCCACCACGTCCTCCGGCTTGCGGTACTTGACCACCGGGCTCGGCATGCGCGGCAGCACGAAGTTGAGCTCCCAGTCGCGCGGCGTTCTCTGCGGCGGTGGCGCTGCCGCCGCCGAGGTGCGGGGCGCGGTGCTGGGCGCGGCCGCCGCGGAGGTGGAGAGCAATCTGCTCAGCTGGTGCTGGTGTTGGTGGTGGTGCTGGTGGTGGTGGAGGTTCTGCTGCTGGTGCGCTTGCTGGTGCCCCCAGGCGCCGAGTGGGCGTGGCCCCCACCAGCTTGGCGGTGGCGGCCGAGCTCTGAGATCCTCCGGCTGATGGCACGAATGCGTGGATTGCTGCGCGCCTTGCCATCGCGCCGGTGAGCGGGGCCGCGATCTCCGGGGTGGCTCCTGAGGAGCTCCGAGCGGAAGATCGCCGTGCGGCTGGTGGTGGGGCTGCTGAGGCGCAGCCGAATGCGGCAGCGCCTCCGCGCCAGCTCCAAGCTGATGTTGCTCCTGCTGGTGCTGCGTGCAGCACGCGGGGCCGCAGCCACCGTGCCACAGGTCGCGCTGCGCCCGCAGCACCACCTGCTGCAGGGACTGCGCCCGCTGCAGGCTGCTGCTGCAGGTCGACAGCAGCAGAGTGCGCAGCTGCGTGGACAACGCCTGCATCACGCGAGTGGAACGATGTACGGCGCAGTGGCAGGGCAGGGGGTGATCACGCGCTCGCCCTCGCGCATGCAGGCGCGCCAAGACAGGCGATGCCGGGCATCCGCAGGGCACACCAAGAGCAGACAACAGCAGCAGGGCGCACATTCATTCAAGAGAGTTTCTTCGTCGCAAAGCGTCTTCAGCGGCTGAGCCCACGCGCCCTGGCGCGGAAGGTGGAAGAGCCAGACTCGCAGTTCTGGGTGGCCGCGCCGATGGTGGAGCACTCGGTGTGGTACGCCGCCGGCCCCGGCGTGACAGTGCTGACCTTGCCGTAGATGCTGGGCGGCCTCAGCCCGAAGGAGCGGCCCTTGTACCCATCGCAGGCCAAGCAGCATCCGTCGCAGGCGTAGTACGCGTTGGGGCCGGGCGTGTCGCCGGTGCGCGACGCCCGGTGCGCCAGGCCAAAGCTGGGGCCCTTGGCCTTGCGCACGATGGGCTCCTCCACGCGCAGCGGGCGGGGCGCCGACGCGGGCCGCTCCCTGCGCCGAGTGCGCACCACAACTGGCACGTGTCGAGCGGTGATTGATCAAGATGGAGACCCTAAATGCCCCTGCGGTGCGTGCGGTGATTGTCGCCTGCACGCCACCCAAGGGGTGCACGCACCTGGGCGGAGGGCCCCAGGAGTTGCCTGCGTGGTAGCTCTGAGTCCAGGCTGCTACGCTGTAGTCCTGGGGCCCAGGACTGGCCAGGATGTTGTCCTTCCGGGGCAAGCCAAAGCTGTAGGACGGCCCGCGCTGCGACTTGGGCACCGCTCCCAGCGTCTGGGGCCCGTGAGGTTGAGCTGCGCGACGCATTTACAGATTGTTTCGTGCGCTTAGCTCTTCATGGCTGCTCGCTTCTTGCTGACTTGCTGTTGTACGTCGTGCACGCACGACACCGGTCACCTCACCTGCCCGCCTTGCGGGCGGCGGTCCAAACCCAGGGCCGACGCTGCTGAAGGAGGAACCCGGGACGAAGCCTGGTCCTGGCCCGTCGGTGCCTGCACGAATGGGTGTTGGGGGCGCGGTGCACTGTTTCCACTTCGAGCGGAGGGCGCAGGGCGCGCGCAGCACCGAGCGTCGGCAAGCGCTGCTCGCCGAATGGTTGTTGGTCAAGTGCGCACCATCTCTTGCGGGCGGCTTGCCGCCAAAGGACCAAGCGGGGTAGGTGTAGAGCACCGACGACGCGCCGCACTTGGTGAGGCGGCCAGGCGCGTTCGTCCTACCCATCTTGATGCAGTCGTGTGTGTGCCTCCTGCGTGCTCCTGCCACCCTGCGCGCTTCTGCCGTGAAAAACCGCTGTGCCGTGGTCAGCGTTGACGAGCAACGCACCGGCCACACCGCACAGCGCACCACTCCTCTACACACATAGCCGCCGACACACAGCGCGCGCCTGCCCCCGCACCGGCACCATCCCTCCAGCGGCGAACCGACAATTTGCGTGCGGCACGACTTCGCCGTGCCGACGACGCTCACCGCGTGCGCGCCTTGCCAGGCCCGCAGCAGCGAGGCGCGCTCGTTTTCAGGGAGGTCCCCCGTCGTGCGCTCCCCTCGCCGCTGTGCGCGCTCTCCCCGACCCGCCAGCGACGGTTCGGCGGCCAGCACGCGGGCAAGGATGCCAACACCAAGGCGGAGGCCCTGCAGCGGCGCCGTGGCAGCGTGCTGCTGCCTTCTGCTAGTGCTGCTGCGGTGCGCCAACGCCACTGTCATCTCCAGCAGCAGCCTCGAGACGTGCGTGCGCAGCTCCGCCACAGACGTCTCGTGCCAGAAAAAGCTGGTGCTCACCCTCACAGTGCCCGGCGGCCAGGCTCTGGGCACGCAGACGCTCACCCTGCAGCTCGCCTGTGTGGGCAGGTGCGCGTTCCCCCCCTCATTCGTGCACTCCGAGTCGTCCTCAATCGCCCGAGGACCCCATCTCCTCCCGCCGTGTCCGCCCGCTGTGCCCGTGCAGCCCGGACGGCGTGTGCCCCTGCCCCTGCAGCTACGCCACCAACCCCTCATGCGCCTGCCGCGACCTGGCCTCGCCCGTGAGCATCACGCTGGGCAAGACGCCCGTGTTTGCCAGCTACCCGCTGCAGTACCTCAAGTCCTTCAACTTCAAGCCCTACGAAGTGGTGCTGCGGCCCTCAGACCGCGTCTGCACGGTGCGGCTCCCTCCCTCACCTCATCCTTCCACCACCCCACCAGCCACGCTCACCTGACTCCGACCCAGCCCGCTGCGTGCTATGCCTCTCCCGTGAATTGCATCGCCGCAGGACGGTGACTACGAGCCGAGCCCCACGTGCGGGTGGTACTACACCAAGGGCGCCAAGGTGCCCGACAGCCAGGGCTTCACCTGCCAGTGCTCGACGTCGCAAATCATCGACACCACCTTCGGCGGCAGCAACCAGCGCACGTGAGGCTGCTCCCGTTTGTGGTGGAACCCGCGCGCACGCAGCGCAGCCGGTGGGGAGCTGACCTGCGCGCCGCTCACGTGCGTCTCTGCACGCAGGCGTGCCAACCTGGACTGCGACTTTTGGAGCGACCCGCTGGACATCCTGCTAGGCAAGGTGCCCTGCTCGGCGCACTGCCTGCAGTTCGACCCGCTCTGGTACAGCGTGAGTGCTCCCGATCGGGCCGAGCATCCGCAAACGTTCCAAGTGCCCAGCAAACTCACACATGCGTCATCTACGCCGCGGCCGCTCGCAGGGCTACCTGCTGGGCACGGCGAGCGTGCAGATGGCCATCGACATCCAGGTCAGCGTGCCCAGCAGCGGCGCCGGCGGCGGTGCCGCGTCAACAGAAGTGCTGCAGCTGAGCCCGTCTGTTCCCTCGGCGGCCACCTCGAGCCGCCTGCTGTCGGCGCAACTTTTGGGGGACCTGGCCACCTACACGCAGCTGCCGGCGCTCAGGTACATGCGTTTTTTTTACCGCATCGTGACGCAAAGCGCGCCTGCCGCTGTGCCTTCCACCACACGACAGCGTGCGTATCGGCTGCCGCACCTGGCCTGTGCGCGCAGCAACATGCTGCTGCTAGTGCCCCAGCCGGCGGGCGCCACGCCCGCCCAGGTGCTGGCCACCAACCGCAGCCAGTGGCTGCTGGTGGACAGCGGCATGGTGAGCCTGGACGGCGCCGCCTGCGACAAGGTCGGCACCTCCTTCACCGCCTTTCGCTACCAGGTCAACGTGTGCGGGCGCGCGCCCCAGGTGCGCTGCCGCCACGGCCCCCCTTGCCCTCCGCACAGTGCGGTCGGCGGGCGCAACCCAACGGGGCGGCGCCGCGTCAGGCGCGTAGGTGTGCCTGTCCAACCAGATCAAGGACTTGATCGCGGCGGACAACGTTCGGGTGGCCGGCGGCAAGGTACCCCTGCACATGGTCACGCGCTACACCTACGGGTCCAACTCCACGGTGCGCGCCCCCAGAGGCCGCACACAACAAGCTGCGCACAGCCGCTCAGAAGGTCAGGGTGCGTGAGCCGCTGCCTGGGCCATGCCTCGCCGCGCAGGTGGCGAGCTTTGCCGCTGGGCCAGTGAGCTTCGCCATCCCCGTCACGAGCACGAGCACCTCGCTGGTCACGCTGTCCATCAGGTGCGCGCCACGCGAACGTTTTCACGGGCCGTTGGTCCTGAGCTCTCTGCAAACGCACACTGATCTCACGCCACCTCGACGCTTGCACGTGCGACGCAGCGCTGACTCGGTCCAGCTGGTGACTAACGTCGCGACGGGCGTCATCAACGGCATGGCCATGTGCACCTTTGCCGAGGTGCGGAACCGGCTCTCCCTGCGGAGCACACGACCAGGGCTGCCGAGTTGTTCCGGCGAGGCACGTCGTGCGTGCGTGGTGCCTCCACATATGCGCAGGTGACGTGCGGTGGCTTTGAGGCAGCGGCGTCCAACGGCTTCCTGTGGCTCAATCTGACCAACACGGGCAGCCTCGTCGCCGACTTCACCATCACGGTCCGCCTGCGGGTCATGCGCTCACCTTGCGCAGGCACCACCCCCAGACACCTCCTCGGCTTTACGCCCGCGACGGTGTGCGCATGAACCTCGTGCCCGCAGGTGACCAACTGCTCGGCCAACGTGATGCCCATCGAGGCGCGGCGGGTGTCCCTGGCGCCGGGCGTGCCCCTGCTCCTCGCGCCGCCCATCCCCGTGTACATCACGGACGCCACGGCCGACCCCTCCAGGCGCTGCTGGGTCACGCTGCTGGACTCACAGGTGCGCGCGCACGCGCAGCGAGCTCTCGCCCCATGTGACCACTTTTGGAGTCCTTCCCCTGACGCTTGCCTGATCCGGACCGCGCTGCCGCCGGCAGGGCCGAGTGTCGGACCGCTCCATGCTCACGTTCTACACCAATGCCACCGTCTTCTCCGACATCCCCACGGGCGGCTACAATGGCACCGGCGACGGCGTGGGGGTGGCCAAGGGCGCTGTCGACTGCAGCAAGGTGGGCACTCTTTCCATACCCCCGGCAGTGGCACCGCTGCGTCCTGTGTGACCACATCATTTCTCGCCCCATGCACGCCAACGCAGGTGTGCAGCAACGCCTTGGACGTTGTGTGCTTTGTGGCCAATGGCTGCTGGGGCCGGATGGGCGGGTTCCTCGGCATCGTGGGCGGCGTCGCGGCGGTGGTGGCGGCCCTGGCCGTGGCGGCCAAGTTCGGGCTGCTGGGAACGGCCTGGTCCGCCCTGTCGGGCATGTGTTCTGGCGGTGGAGGCGGCGGGGGAGGCGACGGAGGAGGAGCAGGTGGTGGGGGCCAGCCGCGGCAGAACGACGCCACGGACAGCGCTGCCGGGAAGAAGGACGCAGCGGCGGCGGCGACGGCGGCGCGGGCGCCGCCGCAGCTTCTCGCCGAGCGGGAGGTCAGCCAGGGCGCCGTGGCGTCGGGCAAGCAGAGAGCGTCGTTGCTGCTCGCTGCGCCGGCTCCTGCGGCGGCAAAGGGCCAGCAGCAGCCCTTGCCGGGTGGCGTGAGGGGCAGTGGCTTGTACCACCACCGCGACGCCTCGCACCTGCTGGCGCTGAGGGCCGGCGGCTCCCACGACGGCATCGTGCACGTCGCGGCGCCGCGCAGCGCCACGCCGCCGGCGCAGCGCGAGTCCTACGCGTTGCTGCAGCGGCAGCGTCTCCGCGCTCCTGCCAGCGCGGCTGCCGCGGAGCCGCTGTCGTCCTGGCCCAGGTCAGCGCCAGCGAGCCCGGGCGGCGGGCCGCTGGCGGTGGTGGGCGGTCGCGGCGGTCGCGGCCTCCCGCCGCCTCCACCCCAAGGGAGCCAGCTGCCTCAGCACGGCGGGGCGGCCGCCGTGGTGCGCAACCCGCTGTACGAGCCGTCTCGATCCCGTTGACGAGCTCAACTGCTACCTGTCCTGAGATTTCAAGTTCGAGCGGATCGGTTTCTCCAGCAACCGCGGTTCGATGGGCGCGCGTCGAGCCACACAACGCGAAAGCCACCAGGGACAATGCACGCGAGAGCAGCAGTCGCGCTTGCGCTCTTCTTAATCGCGACGCATCACGGAGCGTGCGCGCGCCTTATCCCCACCCTCACTTCTTTGCCGGCGCAGCGCACAGTCACCGTGGGTGAGCAGCAGAGGCTACAGTTCAGCGAGCCGCCCAATGCTGGCTCCATCGTGTCCGTGGCGGCGTCCTCGGCATGGTGGCTGGACGGCCTCCAGGTGTGCACGCACGTGCCCGATCGCTAGCCAGCAGCAGCCTGCAGTGCGCCGCTGCAGCACCGCAGGCATCGCCAGTGCGTGGTGATGGTGCCGGCGCGCCTGCAGGTGACGTACAGCGGTGGCGCACAGTCCGGCGGCGGCCTCTTCACCCGCCACCAGCAGCAGCGGCTGACCCTCGACGTGGCGGGCGGCGAGTTCATCACGTGGGCCGAGATGGCTCACGAGGAGGACGGCTCCGAACTGATCACGTTCCTCCGCCTGGTCACCACACGCGGCCGCGAGCTGCTGTGCGGGCGGGTGCTCACCGACACCGCCGGGCGAGTGGTGCGCGACGATGGCAGCGGCCCACAGCCCATGCTGGGCACCCAGGTCAAGGCCATGCCGCCAGAGTGCCCCGAGCCCGGCGCCTGCGAGCTCGTGGCCGTCCGCGGCGTCGCCACCACCCACGTGCACGCGGTGAGGCAACCTTTTGGTAGTGCTGCCGCGCAGGCGTGTGTGCAGCCTGTGCCCTTTGCGGTGGCGGCAGCCTGACCGAGCTTTGTGGCGTTGCCCTCCCCCCGCCCCCCTGCACGCAGGTCACGCTGGTGTGGCTCCCTCGGAACCGCGCCGGACCTCTGGTTGGAAGCGCCGCGGCGTCAGCCTGAGAGCATCGCACTGACGCTCGTTTCTCCTCCAGCGACTAGACAGGGTGCATGGACAACTGACGAGAACCCAGCGTGCTGCTGAAGAACTCCACCGCTCTATCGTTTCGCGTGCATCGTCCACATCGTCCTGGTCTGCTTCTCTCTTGCCCGCCACGGTGCCCGTTCTGCTTTGCTCTTGCCACGCATGACAGCACACTAAACAGGGAAAAAGACACAGCGCTTTGCTGGTGCCGGCGCGATGACGAGACAAACAAGGCGAGCGTCGGGCGTGGTCATCTGGACCGCTCTCCAAAAGGAACGCGCCGCACCGCTGCCGCGAATGCCACACACCCCGCATCCCCATCGCAACCGCCCCTTCGCCGCCGTGCGCGCGCACGGCCCCCAGCGAACAAGGCCCACTTGCACCTCCAGCCGCGCCCGCGCCGCACAACACACGCATGCAAAAAGGGCAGGCCTGCAGCCCTACAGAATGCCCTCCGGCTTGGAGTCGCCGTCCCCAAACGTGAGCTCGTCCGACGCCGCCGCCGCCGCCCCGCCCGCCGCTGCTGCGGCCGGCGCCGCTCCCGCCGCGCCGTCCGCCTGCACCCCCCCATTGGGTGACAGCGCACCGCCCAGCAGGTCGCCAGCAACCGCCGACGGCGCGGGGGCCGGCTGGCTGGTGGGCAGCTGCAGCGGCGCCGCCGCCGCCTCGCCGCCCGCCGCCGCCGCCGTGGGCGCTTGCGCCGCCGCCGCCGAGCTCAGCGGCCCGTCGGCCGCCGCCGCCGGCGCCACGGCCGGCTGCGCCGCCGCCGCGGCGGCGGCCGGCGGCGGCGCCGCCGCGGCGGCGGGCGCCGGCGGCAGCGGCGCCGGCGCCAGCGGCGGCGGCGGCGGCTGCACCAGCGCCGGCTGGTGCGCGGGGGCGGGCAGCGCGCCCGAGGTGGAGCCGTTGGGCGAGAGGATGGGCGCACGGTAGTTGATCGAGGCGAGCTTGGGCGGCCCGGCGTGCGAGTGCGCGGCGATCTCGGCCTCAGTGTCTGGCGCCTTGCGGAAGAGCGTGATTTCCTGCTGCTTGAAGTACCTGCAAGGGGTGGGGCGGTGTGTGGCGGGGCAACAGGGGGTGTGGTGAGGAGGTTGGGGTGAGGGGCCGCACGGTGCGGTGCGGCTGTGTGAGCTCCCCGCCTCGTGCCCCACAATCCTCTCTCTCGCCCGTCACCTGCGACGCGTCCTCGTCCACCTCTCACTCCCCCCGCCCTCGCCCCCACGCGCCCCCTCTCCTCCCCCTCCCCCTCCCCGTCCCACCTGCGGTCCTCCTCGTCCACCAGCACCAGGTTGAGGAAGTAGCGCACGGAAAACTTGTTGTGCACGTCCTTGTACGTGGGGGCCAGCTCGTACGGGCTCAGGTACAACCTACGAACACACACACACACGTGCACACCACGGCGCGGACCCAATCAGCACACGCACACACGTGCTCGCCGCTCCACGCAGCCCCGCGCGTGGACTCCCACCAACGCAGCTGTGTGCAGCTGTAACGGAAGCGCCGCCGCCCCTCGTGACGCACCGGATGGGCACGCTCTCCCCGCGCACGGGCGCGCCGTCCATGATTTCGTACTTGGCCAGCGTCTCGCTCTCGCTGTGCGCCGCCGTGCCGGCGCCCGTCGTCTCCTTGCGTCGGATCTCAATCTCCATGTGCTTGAGCTTGATGCGCACCTGACGGGCACCACCACCAGCACTGCCACGTCAGCGGCGACATCTCTCAACGCCACGCTGATGTGGGCCTCTGCCACTGACCGTGACACGCCCTCCTCGGACCCAGCTGCCAACCCCTGTTCACGCCCGCTGCCCGCCCTCGCATGCGCTCAGGCATGGCCACAGGAGCGCCCTCCGCGACGAACCAAAGCGTCCCCAGCAGCACCGGCGTGCTCACCAGCAAAAAGTAGATGCGGCCGACCACCACGTCGCGGAGGTGGTACCGCGCCCGGTCGTACTCGAACTCAATGTGCAGGCAGTCCTCGATGCCCACCTCCATCTGCGCAGGTGCCGCCGCCACCACCACCCAACCTTGCACACGCGAACCGTCACGCACTGAGGTGCGTAGCGCCGTTTCTTGCGAGCGAACGCTGCCCTGAGCTGCTGAGCACGAGAACATCCTCCCCCCCCCCCATGCCTTGATGGGCGGCCCCGCCTCGTTGACGGGCTCGTAGTTGATCACCCAGATGTTGAACTCGCGCTTGGAGTCGGGCGTCATGCCCTTGCCCGTCACCGTCACGCGCAGCAGGTACCGACACCGCACCTGCACCGCCACGTTACAAGCATGCGCACCGCCCCCGCCGCCGTTGCTGCTGGGCCACCTGGGTTGGCACCCGGCCCCGCAGGAGGGCAGCGCGCCTGGCGGGCAGCTGGACGGAATGCGTGCGTGATGGGGGGGACGTGCCTGCTGCCCCCGGTACGAGTCGTACTGCAGCTCCACGTTCTTGAACTCGAAGGGGAAGAGCTTGGTGCTGTTGAGGTCGCCGGGCGGGGCCAGCTCACGCACTGCGCACGGGAGCGTGCACGTGCCCGCGCACGCACAGGTCAGCCCTGCGGCCGGTGGGTGCGTCGCCCGCTGCCATGCATGCAGACTGCCCATTGGATCAGGACCGCACCTAGGCTGACGAACTCGTGCACCGTGCCGCGCTCGGACGCCAGCTCGATCTGCCCCAGCAGCTGCACCTTGATGCCCTGGTGCTCGAGCTTCTTGGTGGTGAGCGGGGTCAGGCGCAGCGTAGCAGCGTGCACGGCGCGCAATCCACCACCGGTCGTTGCGTGCAGCTGCTCTTCAGAGGCGTGTGCTGGTCGCCCCCCCGGCGCGTCCTGGCGATGCCCCCCACAGCGCCTCCCGCCGCGTCCGCAGCTGACCTCGCCGCTGATCGTGTCCTTGTTGGTGTACACCGGCACCTCCTCCGTGTCCTCCTTCTTGGTCTTGATGGTGGTGGTGTTCTTGTGCGCCTTCCCATCAGCATCCTTGAACTCCATGTCGATGCGGCATGGCGCGCTCTGCACCAGGCCTAGGAGGCTTTTCTGCGCGCGCATCGCCGCAGCGAGACCGCGACGCGTGGAGCTCGCTGCTGCCCCTCCGCTGGCAAGTCTCGCCATCGCAATCGCTTCCCCCAGGGCTCCTGGACAACCCGCCGGACGCAGAGCCTACCCCAGCCAGCGCTCCTCGCTGGCAGCGCTGCGTAATTGTCGTCGTGCAGGGCTCACCATCTTGGCCGCTGCGCTGGGGCCGGATCGACGACCCCCCTCCTGCTTCTGCCCAGGTGCTGCGCACGCTCGAGCGTGCGGACGTCGTTGAGCCTTCTCTCACGTGAACGCCCGCTCGCCACGCGTCAATGCGCCATCCCTGGCCGCGCTTCTGGGTGGAGTGAGCGGAAGATCTTCAGGCTGGGCCTCGCGTGTGCACCTGCCTCAGCCCCACCACACTGTCGCTGACCTCCACAGTACGCTGCTGCTGCTGCTGCTGCCGCTGCCGCTTGCACAAGCGACGCATGATCAGGGCATCAGGGTGTGCCTGCACGCGCCGCCGTCGTCCCCGGCACGAGGTAGGACGCGATGCAGCAGCAGCAGCAGCTAGGGCCTGGCCTGCGCTTGCCCACGGCAGCAGGCGGGCACGCGCGGTTGTGGCACCACCTGGGGCGAGCGCGGCGGAGGTGCCCCCCCACGTCCGCAGCATGCCTAGCTCAGCTCAAGGGTGCGCCCCCCTGGTGCACCACCAGCACCACCCCCTGCAGCAGGAGCAGAGTGCTGGCGCACGCGGCAGCCGCATCCCAGTGGTTCCCTAGCTCAGTGGACGCCCAGGGCGCGCCAAAGCAGCGCTACGACGCCGGCACAGCAGCGCCCTCGGTGGAGCTGCACCTGGACAAGGCGGCATCGCCGCTCGCGCGCCTGTTGGCGTGGTGGACGCTCCGGTCGCCCAGCCCCGACGCAGCGCAGGAGGAAGCGGCCGAGGGCGGCCCCGCACGCACCAAGCTGCTACCGCTCATCGGCAAAATCATCAGCCTGGTCGCGCCCGAGCGCCTGATGCTGCTGCTGGCCACGGTGTTCATGGTGCGCGTGCGGGGCGAAGCAGAAATGCCGAGACGAGCAGGGAAAAGCAGCATCAACGCCAGAGCCAGCGGCAGAGGGGAGCAGCAGCAGCCAGTGGCAGTGCAGCAGCTCCCTCACCACCAGCCCCACGTGCGCGGCTCGCAGGTGCTCGCCGCCGCCGCCGAGCTCGCCATCCCGCACTTTGCCACCAGCTGCATCTTTGCAGCGGCGGGGCAGGGAGCCACGGACGCCGCCTTCAAGGGCACGCTCCGGCTGCTCACGGTGCGCCGCACCCAGCCACATGGTCGCCCTCACCTGCCAGCGCCGCCGCTCATTCTCTCGATTCCCGTCGCCCCCCGTGCAGGGCATCATCATCTGCTACGGCGTGATGAGCGCGCTGCGCGGCTACTGCTTCTCCATCCTCAACAACCGCATGACCATGCGCCTCAGGCAAGCGCGCAGCACAAGCGCGGCGACCCACCCTGCACCTGTCCACGGCTGCACGACCGCGAGGGCACGGCGCCTGATGTTGTGCGTGGGTCGGATCTGCGCCCCGCAGGACGCTGCTGTTTGCCAACCTGGTCCGGCGCGACGTCTCCTTCTTTGACAGCACCGACACGGGCAGCCTGACCAGCCGCCTGCAGGTCAGTGGCGTGGCGATGGTGCTGGGGCGTGCGTCCCTTAACGACAGCACACCTCGCGCAGCGCGCGGTGCTTCACTGTGGCCTCTCTCTGCGTGTCGTGCCGCTGGGCTGCAGGCCGACTGCCAGGCCATGACCAAGTGCGTGGCGACCAACCTCAACATCGCGTTCCGCAACTCGCTGCAGGCCATCGGTGCGGGGAGCGGAAGCGGGGCTGGGCAGTGGGATCACACGCGCCTCGGGAGGGTCGAGCCCCGCATCACACTCGTGGGCGTGTGTGGTGTGCGCCTGGTGGGGCGTGGCGCAGGCGGGCTCGTGTACCTGGCCATGACCTCGCCCATCATGTGCGCCGCCACGCTGGGCGTGTGCGTGACGCTGTGGACCATCACGCTGCTCTATGGCGAGTACGCGCGCCGCACGCAAAAGGTCTTCCAGGACACGCTGGCGTCGGCCAACCAGGCGCGTGCTGCGGCGCCGCTGGTTCCCGTCTCGTTGCATGCCGGGCAAGGCGAGAGGGAGCCAGGGGCTGAGGGGCGTGGAGCTCGGCTCTCTCCCCGTCGTTCCCCGCAGGTGGCGGAGGAGGTGCTGTCGCTCTCGCGCGTGGTGCGGACCTTTGGCACGGAGCAGGTGGAGGAGTCGCGGTACCAGGGCTGGCTCAGGTGCGCACCTTTCCGCAGCCTGCAGCAGGGACACGGCGGCAGCGGGCAGCGGGCAGCAGTGGCACAACGGCAGCGGGCAGCGGGCAGCAGTGGCACAGCACCTCCCTCAGCCGGAAGCAGTATCTGAGCACCTGCAGCAGTGGCACAGCAACGGCGGGCAGTGGGCAGGGGCGCAAACGGCTGTTGCTCACCGGACACGCTGGCCACCCTTGCATTGCATGTGGGCTGTGGCCGGCCGCAGGCAGCTGTACAACGTTGGCCTCCGGCAGGCCACCGGGTACGGAATGTTTGTCGTCTCTGGGCACATCACTTGCTACATGACCAAGGTATGGGTGATCTTCAGGCGCGACCCAAGCTCGGCGCGCTTCAGGCACGGCGTTTCGCAGCTGCTCCTGGCAGTCGAGTGGGCGCGGCAGACGTCATGCGGCATGCGGCTGTGACACGTATGCGCGTTCAGGTGGTGGCGCTGGCCATTGGCTGCGCCTTCATCGTGCAAGGCACGCTGACGGCCGAGCAGCTCACCAACTTCATCTTCTACGTGAGAGCCCCCCTTCCCCCACCCGCTCCCCTTTGCAGCGCCGGCGTACGCGCCCGCGCGACTGCGCCACGGCGTGGTCAGGAGGAGGATCAGGGAGAGCGCTCCGGCGGGGCGAGGTGGTGAGGCTTTCTGCCGAGCGGTGCGTGCGCGTTCGCAGGTCGAGTTTGTGACGTACGCGTCGCTGAGCGCCTGCGACGAGGTGGTCGAGGTGATGGAGGCGGTGGGCGCCAGCGAGCGCGTGCTGGCGCTGCTGGAGCAGCCGCCCGCAGCCACGGTGAGCGCCGGCCCCCTTCGCCTCCCCTCTCGCCGTCGCCTGCTGCCACGAGGGCGTGCTGGGATCCGCACGCGCACGTGTATCCGTCGGCGCCAGGCACTCGCGTGCGATGTGCGAGGTGCCGACGTTGGGGCGCGGCATCGCGTGGCGCAGGTGGCGTCCGGCGAGCGGTTGCCGGCGTTCAGCGGGCGCGTGGAGCTGCGCGACGTGAGCTTCTCCTACGTGACGCGGCCCAACCACCAGGCGCTGGCCGGCGTGAACCTGACGCTGCAGCCGGGGCAGCTGGTGGCGCTGGTGGGGCTGAGCGGTTCGGGCAAGGTGCGAGAGTTTGGGGAGTCGTGCCTGTTCGTGAGGGAAAGGTAGCGCTGGTGGTGGGGCTGAGCGGGTCGGGCAAGGTGCGAGAGCTTGTGCACTTGCAGTGTGGTGGCACAACTCGAGCGGTGTTGACTGGAGGCTCCGTTTGACGCGCGGCCAGGACGTCCCACGGCCGTGGTGCGCGTGCCACGCGCGTTTTGCCCCTGTATGCGCGCGCGCACTGCGCAGACGACGCTGGTGGCGCTGCTGCAGCGGCTGTACGACCCCACGGCGGGCGCCGTGCTGGTGGACGGCGTGGACCTGCGCACGGTGGACGCCAACTGGTACCGCTCCCAGATCGGCGTGGTCAACCAGGTGCGCAAATCATCATCGTCAGTCGCACACCCCGGCCTTGGCCTTGCTCCTGCCGCCCACCCACAACCTCTCCGCAGCATCGTCTGCGCATGGTCGCGCCGCTCGAGCGTTGCGCGGCCGCCAGGCGTGTCAGCCCTCGCCGCCGAGTGCGCCGGGCCGCGCCGGGCAGGCGTCGCTGCAGCGGGCCGGCGCTTGACGGACGCGGGCGCTGACGTCGGCGCCGCGCCTCCAAACGCACGGCCGCGCCGCAGGAGCCCAAGCTGTTTGGCATGTCCGTGGCGGCCAACATTGCGTACGGGTCGGGGAGCGAGGTGACGCCCGAGGAGATTGTCGAGGCGGCCAGGCAGGCCAACGCGCACGAGTTCATCATGGCGCTGCCGCAAAAGTACGACACCAAGGTCACCGACAGGTAACCTTACGGAAAGACTGGGTGCACGCCTTGAAGGAGGATTCTCTGCCCTGGATAGCACAGCATGAGGTAGGCGTCCTGTTTGCAGCTGCATGCCCCCGACGAGAGAGCGCAGCGCGGGGATGCCTTGCGTGGAGTCGGCCGGTTCACAACGTCCGCGCGTGACGTTTGGCGCGCAGGCTGCTGAGCGGAGGGCAGAAGCAGCGCATCGCGCTGGCGCGCGCGCTGGTGCGCAAGCCCAAGCTGCTGGTGCTGGACGAGGCCACCAGCGCGCTCGACGCAGAGAGCGAGGCGCAGGTGCGCCTTGCGCTGGGCCCTTGGGCCAATGCAGGCTGGGCCCGTTGCACGCCACCCGCTTGATCGTTGCGACCGCAGCGCGCCGCGCGGTTTGTGCGTGCCGGGATGAACCACCTGCGTCCTCTCACGCTGCGCGTGCCCTGCTGCTGGCCGTGTGCGCCGCGTGCGCGTGCGCAGGTCCAGTCGGCGCTGGATGCGGCCATGCGCGCCAAGGACCGGACCGTGGTGGTGATTGCGCACCGGCTCTCCACCGTGCGCAACGCCGACGTGACGGTCGTCATGGACAAGGGCAGGGTGAGCCCTCGTCCATCGTGCCGCGCCGCACGCACACTGGCTTTCCCCGTGCCTCACGACCAGCAGGTTGTGCCCCCAATGTCACGCCGAGCCTGCCGTGCCGTGCCATTTGGTGCTGGTGTGCCGCGCCGTCGCGCAGATTGTGGAGCAGGGCACGCACGCGTCGCTACTGCAGCAGGGCGGCATCTACGCCAAGCTGGTCTCGCGGCAGCAGTACGACAACGGCCGGGCGCCGGCGGGCCTGGCGCAGGGCACGCTGGCGGCGGCGGCAGCGGCGCTGGGCGCGCTGGGCGCCGGGCGGCCCTCGGGCGGCGGCCTCCGCTCGTACACAGGCAACGGCAGCGGCAGCAGCAGCACGGGTGAGCACTATGCATGTGCTTTCTGCGTGCCGTTGTCAACAGGCTGCAACTCGTTTCGGCAGCTGGTGCGCGCGTGGTCCCCTGCGTGCGTGGTGCTGGCGCAGACGACGAGTTGCTTGGTTCGTCGGCGGGCAGGCTCTCTGGCGTCACCAGCGGCGACGAGAGCAGCCGCGGCATCAGCCCGCGGCCCAGCGTGGCGCGCCACATGGTGGTGGCAAACGGCACCAACGGCGGCAACGGGGCGGCGGCGGGCGGCAACGGCGACGGCCTGGAGCTGCCCGCCGGCATGGTGGTGGGCCCAGACGGGATGCTCATCACGCTGGCGCCTGACCCGGCGATCCAGGTGGCGGCGGCGGCGGCCGTCACGGCAGAGAACGAGCTGTCGAGCAAGGTGCTGGGCAGCCAGGTGCGTTGCTTGGGAGGGGCTGCGGCTGCAGAGGGCGTGGGCGGCGTCACGCAGCGGGAACGGGCTGGGGACCGGCGCGTAGCAACGTCTTCTTGCTCGCGCTGCGGCGGGTGTGCGCAGGATCCAATCGACCACACGACCAACACGTGAGAGACGGCCCCCGCGGGAGAGGAGAGCATCCGAGCTGCTGCGAGGCAGCGAGCGTGCGCGTGTGTCGTTGAGGTGGTGTCGGGAGAGCAGTGTGTGTGTGTGCGCTGCACGTGGGCGGTGGCGGAGCGCGGAGCGCAGTGAGCACTGCTCCGGACGAATCATTTGTTGTTGGGCGAGAGCGGAGGTGCACGTGACGCTGACGCGCCTGTCTCTCCTTGCCCTTGCGCAGCGTTTGCGCGTGCCAAGAGGCTTTCGGCTTTCGGCGGTGTCCAGATGATTCATTTCCTTTGCGGCCCTGCGCTGCCACGCCGCAAGGCCAGTCGGTGTGAGCAGTGCCGGGTTTGTTGGTGGTGGTGGGCCAGGCTTTGGTTGCGGGCGCGTGATGCTGGTCAGAATGCGTGCGCGCCGCTGCGCGCTGGACGGTGAGAGTGCATAGTTGGGGCCCTCTTCTGCTTCGTGGCGTGACGTCCTCTTCCGCAGCAGCTGCTCTTCACTATTCCTTATGACGCTTTCTCACAGCGAGTGGTGGCCGACAGCTGGTTTGAGCTTTTGCGCGTGGGCGCTGTGCGTGCTGAGCCGCCGCGGTGCCTGCTGGATGCGGCAGAGGCAAAGAGATCTCACCTGCAGTGAGTGGTGATGGCGGCGCAACACCGGGTGCGCCTGCGAGCCATCGAGATCAGCAACTTCAAGAGCTTCAGGGACCTGGCCGTGCTCGAGGACCTCCAGGACTTCACCTGCGTGGTCGGCCCCAATGGCACGGGCAAGAGCGTGCTGGTGCGCGCGCACTGGCTTGGGCCTGAAGAGGCGCTGGTGGCGTCGCGCTGCTCTGCCGCTGCTACGCGCAAGGTTCCGTCGCACCCCCCGCGCGCACGCAGGGCGAGGCGATCGCCTTCGTGCTGGGCGGCAACAAGCGCATGCTGCGCGCCGCCGGTGGCTCGCTCGGCTCGCTCGTGCACGCGGGCCAGGCCGAGGCGCAGGTCGTGCTGCACCTCGAGCGGACTGGGCCTGCCGCAGAGCACCTGGCCATCAAGCGCACGCTCTCTGCGGCCTCAGGCCGCACCCCCACCTTCGTCCTCCACAGCACGGGCAAGTCTCCACCAGCGCTGAGCAGCAGTGGCCTCGAGGAGGGCGCCGTCGGAGCACCGCCACCTCCGCCCTGGCGCGCAGTCTCCGCTCAGGAGCTGCAGCAGCTCTTGCAGCAGCCCCCGTGGGGCATCAACACGCAGGTGGTGGACCGCTTCATCGTCACGCAGCAGCGGCAGGCCGTGGCGGCGGCGGCCGACCCAGTGCTCCTGGCGGCACACCTGGAGGTCCTGCTGGGGACGGATCACATTGCAGAGCGCGTTGCTGCGCACGAGCGGCAGCTGGACGCGTGCGGCACAGAGAGCACGCTGCTGGAGCAGGAGGCGGACAGGTGCGGGCTGCCGAGGAGGGGGGGGACTCTGGCCAGGCGCTGGCCAGACGCTGGCAGGGGCCCAAACATGTTGCGTGGTGGCACGCTGCAGGCTGGCGGAGCGCTGCCTGGAGCTGCAGCCGCACGCGCAGCTCTGGCAGCGGCACGCCAACGCCGCGCGGGCGCTGGCCGCGCGCAAGCTGCTGCTGCTGCACCGCACGTGCAAGTGGCTCGAGTGGGCCATCGCCCAGGCCCAGCACAAGGTGGGTGCGGCGACGAAGCCTCCGGGGAACGCCAGGCCGTGCGCACACGCCACGCGGCAGAGCGACGTGGCGGCGCGCTGCCTGCGGGCCAGAGTCGCAGGAGGGTCAAGCGCAGGCGGAGGCGCAGCGGGCGCAGCACGCGGCGGCCCAGGCGGCGGCTCAGCTGGGCGCCGCCGGCAAGAGCCACAGGCGCGCGCAGGAGCGGCTGGCCCGGCTGCAGGCGCAGCGCGCAGAGGCCCGCTCCCAGGTGCGGCCGTCCCCTGAAGCGCCAACTGTTTTGCTGCTCTGTTTGCTGCTCGGAACTCCACCGCTTCCTGTGAATGCGCTGGCGCAAAGCGCAGGTGGATGAGGCCAGCGCGGACGCAGCCCGGGCAGACGCGCGGCTGGACGCCGCGCGCAAAGCCGCCCGCGCCGCCGCCGCCCGCGCTGCCAAGCTTGCCAAGCAGCACGGCGCCGCCGCCGCGGGCGACGCCGCGCAGCGCGCGCAGCACGCGGCCGCCGCCGCAGCAGCTCAAGAGCGGCTCGAGTCGGCGCAGGCGCTGGTCAAATCGCTGCAGCAGGCCCTCAAACAGGCACGCCTGCAGCAGCAGCAGCAGCGACACGTGGGGTTGGAGGAGGAGGAGGAGGGGGAGGGCGTGAGGGCTGCTAGGGAGGCGGCGCGGGCAGCGGCGGCGGCGGCGGAGCGGTCCCGGCAGGAGCTGGCGCGCCTGGGGGCGCGGGCGGAGGCGCTCCAGGTGCAGGCGGAGCGGGGCGCGAGGGAGGTGGAGGCGCGGCGCGAGGCGGCGGCGCAGCAGCGGCGGCAGGTGCGCGTTTTTGCAGTTTGGGCAGCTTGCGCGCAAACCGAACGGCCTTCACATGCGCAACAGCACCCTCACGGCGTGCCTTGTCAGCCTGACCCTGCCACCCTCCTGCCCGGGACTCACCCAGGTGGCGGAGCTGGAGCACCGGGCAGAGGCGGCCGCTCAGTCCCTGGCGCAAGCCGAGGGCGAGCTCGAGGCCGCCCGGCGCACTGCAGAGGCCGCCGAGCAGCAGCACGTCGAAGCGCAGGTGCGCTGCGCTGACATGCCAGAGCTATTCCGCTTCAGCTGTCCCGTCCGGCCCAGCCGTTGCTGGCAAGCAGGCGACGCGTTGACGTGGCGTGGCAGTGCGGGCGTGCTGGTGCTTGCAGGTGCAGGTGCAGATCACGGGCGCGGTGCTGCTGGACCTGCGGACCTCTGCTGCCGACGTCGACGCCCAGCCCAGCGGGACGGCTTCTGCCTCTCGCCCTCGAGGTGGCCACCCGCCGGCGCCGCCCCCTACCCACGGTGGTGGCAGCGCCGCAGACGATCTCATCGCCGCGCTTCGCCGGCAGTCGCAGGAGGGCGGGCTGCCTGGCGGGGGGCGCTTCCTGGGCCGCGTGCGGGACGTGCTGGTGCTGGCGCCGGCGCCGGTGACGCCTGCAGCTGGCGGTGGTGGTGGAGGCGGAGGCGGCGGAGCGGCGGGAGGGACGCCGGGCCTCGGCCCCGGCGCGGCAGCCCAGGCGGTGAACGCGGCGCTGTCGAGCGCGTGCTGCCTTCGCACCACGCTGGTGGCGTCGGACCGGCCGGTTGCGCTCGAGGTGCTGGAGCAGTTTGCCGCGCGCAGGGCCGGCATCGTCACCTGCAAGGTGCGGTGTCCGTGCCCCTCTCCTCTGGACGTGCACGCGACAAAGGCATGAAGTTGTCGCGCCTGCCTGCCTGTCTGCTGCTCTTCTTGTTCGCAGCTGCTCTCGGAGCTGGGCAGCACGCCGAGCGACGCGCAGCGTCGGCAGGAGCAGGAGCGGCGCGCCGTCGCGTGCGCCGCCGCGCTCGGCGTGCACCTCACGCCGCTCGCCTCGCTGGTCCGGCCCGCGCAGGCACTGCTGCCGCCGCCGCCCCACGCGCCCGCTCCCAACATCGGCGGCGGCGCCACGTTGGAGCAGCAGCTGGCGGCGCTGGCGTACGACCTGCTGAGCGGCTGGTTCCTGGCGCCGAGCGAGGACGCCGCGCACCTCCTCGCCGACGCCGCCGCAGGCGCGTGCGGAGTCTTGCAGCGCATGGCGGAGAGAGCGGCCGAGCTGGCTGAAGCTCGCCCATGCTCAGTGTGCACGCGCCGAGCGCCCCCGTGCCGTCCTTGCAGGCTCGTCGCGCATGCCGCGCGTGAGTATGGTGACGCCCGCCGGGCACGTCTTCCGCGCCGACGGCGAGATCGTCATCGGCTCCGCTGCGGCAGCGGCCGTCTACACGCCGGGCCGCTACGACCTCGCAGCAGAGCCGGCGCACGGGGCGGGCGCTGGGGGCGGGCAAGGGATGGCAGGGCCAGCCCCTGCGGCTGGTGGCGGGGCAGGCCGGCCGCCGCTGCCGGCGCCGGGCAAGCGGCTGCGCACCGGGGGGCGGCAGGCGGGCGGCGGCGGGGGCGGCGCGGCGGGCGGCGGCCAGCAGGAGGAGGAGGCTGAGCTGCGGCGGGCGGTGCGGGAGGCGTCGGAGCGCGTGGACGCGGCCAACGCCGCGTGCGTGCAGGTGCGATGGCGCGCCGCCGCGCTTTGGCGGTGCAGTCAGGCAGGCGACGCGGGGGTCCTAATTGCAAGCAGCGAGCCGTCTGCGCGTTGCGCTGCACAGGCGGGTGAGGCGGTGGTGGCGGCGCGGGCGGCGGAGCGGACCTGCGAGGCGCGGGCGGGCGAGGCCCGGGCCCGTCTGCGCAGGGCGGAGCAGCAGCTGGCGGCCGGGAGGGCCCAGCTGCAGGACCTGGAGGAGCAGGCCATTGCCGCCGCCGCATCGCCTGCCCAGGTCCGCCCTTTCGCCACGACGCAGCCTTGCCCCCAGCAAATGCGCGCGCATATGCGAACCTCTTTTGCGAGCATCTCGTGCCGCTCATGCGCGAGCGCAGGCGGAGGGCGCGCCACGCAGCCTGGAGCAGGAGCTGCGGCTGCTCCAGGCGCAGCGCGCCGCAGCGTCGGCGCAGCTGGAGGCGCACCGGGCGGCGCTGCAGGCGGCGGAGCAGCGGCTCCAGGCGCTGCTGCAGCCCCCGCCGCCCGCCGCGCCTGCTGAGCCCGCCCTGCAGCCTGAGCGCGACGACATAAGGGGCGCTGCGGGGGGCGGCGGGCAGAGCCGCGCCCAGCCGTCGTCGGCGTCGGCGTCCTCCTCCAAGGCGGCGAAGCGCGCCCGCCGCAGCGGCGGCGGCGCGGCGGCAGCCGCGCCCGCCGCGCCCGCCGCCCCGGCCGGCGCGCAGCAGGGCGCTGCTGTGGGCGGCGGCGGCGGCGGCGCGGCGCCCCAGCACGACGCGGCGGAGGTGGAGCGGCGCCTTTCGGAGGCGCGGCGGGAGGAGGCGGCGTGCCGGCGGCGGGCCCGCGAGGCGCAGCAGGCCGTGGAGGGCGCGGCGACGGCGGTCGAGGCGCTGGGGGCGCAGCTGCGGGCGGCGCGCGGCGCGCTGGAGGCGGCCGAGGCGGAGGCGGGGAGGTGCGCGGAGGCGGCGGCGCGGGCGGCGGAGCGGGCGGCGGAGGCGGAGGCGGGCGAGGCGCGGCTGGGCGTGGAGGTGGCAGCGGCGTCCGAGGAGGAAGCCAAGCTCAGGTGCGAGTTTCGGCGCCTTCAAACGCTCCGTCGCTGTGATCCGCGCCGCACAGCTCTTGAAGTTAAGAAAGAAAGATAGAAAGGGGACGCCGGTAGGCGTGGATATGGAAGACTAAGGCATCACGCATCCCTCTGGTACCACTGTGTGTGCCCTAGCCACCAACCGCACAGCTCTTGGCCTTGCCACGGCGTTTGCCGCCGCGCTGTGCGCCGTCGTCCAGGCGGGAGGTGCAGCGCCGCTCGGACGACGCGGAGCGCGCCCGTGCCGCCGCGTCCGCCGCCGCCGTCGCAGCGGCCGCCGCAGGGCAGGAGCTGTCGGGCCTTCGGGCGCGCCTGGCGGGCGCCAGGGAGGCGCTGGCGGGCCTGCCCAGCTCGCCCGCGGCTAGCGGGGGCGGCGTGAGCGCGGCAGCAGCGGGGCAGGGTGGTGCCGTCAGCGGGGGGCCAGGTGCCGCGGG
>VFQP010002193.1_pt1 | contig 22632 bp, 22 predicted proteins | sample 3512351 | NCBI WGS metagenome assembly VFQP01 (sample SAMN10412372, study PRJNA504923) | tailings metagenome | isolation source: Relicate 1 Philex TSF1 revegetated site | place: Philippines: Tuba, Benguet | collected 2017-08-29
CCAAGCGCCTGGTCGAGCATGGCCGCGACGTCGTCATCCTGCTCGATTCGATCACTCGCCTCGGCCGGGCCTACAACACCGTGGTGCCGTCATCGGGCAAGGTGCTGACGGGTGGTGTCGACGCCAACGCGCTGCAGCGGCCGAAGCGCTTCTTCGGTGCGGCGCGCAACATCGAGGAAGGCGGTTCGCTGACGATCATCGCAACGGCGCTGATCGATACCGGCAGCCGCATGGACGAGGTGATCTTCGAGGAGTTCAAGGGCACGGGCAACTCGGAAATCGTGCTCGACCGCAAGGTGGCGGACAAGCGCATCTATCCGGCGATGGACATCCTCAAGTCGGGCACCCGCAAGGAAGACCTGCTGGTGGAACGCAAGGATCTCCAGAAGATCTACGTGCTTCGCCGCATCCTGGCGCCGATGGGAACCACGGACGCGATCGAGTTCCTGATCGACAAGCTCAAGCAGACCAAGAGCAACGCCGACTTCTTCGATTCAATGAATACCTGACGGGTCAGTCGCCTCAGAAGTGCGGCCGCCTCAGCGCGGCCGCCAGTTTTTCGGGGTCGTCGATGGGCGGCAGACAGGCGCTGGTCGTGCAGAGGTACGCGCCTGGTCGATTCGTTTCCGGAACGACGCCGCCCCCAATCTTTTCCGGTATCGATCCCAGAGCCAGCCTGACGTCAACGCGCCGGGGGTCCGGGAGTTTCGCCGCGATGGCTGCGAATGAATCGGTCCCGTCGGCGTCGATCGTCAGGAGCTTCAAGCCGGTCATGCCCGCCGCGCAGGCATTGACGATGCCGGCTTGCCCGTACTGCATTGCCAGAGCCCTGCCGGTGGCATCTTCCGCCGCGGCCGAGGCTTTGGTCTGCCACTCGGCCGATCCGGTGACGGACGCAAGACGGAACAGGGCGCCGACAATCTGCGATGTGGCCGACGGGATTGCCTCGTCGGTATCACCGCGGATGCGCATGGGCACATCGCGGGTATCGCCGGCCGTCAGGAAATATCCCGCAGAGCCCTCGCTGGCGTGCCACAGGTCGAGCTGGCCGGCCCATTTCGCGGCATCGGTGAGATAGGCCTCGTCCGCTGTCGCGGAATACAGGGCTATGGCTGCCGTGATCATGGATGCAAGGTCGCTGCTGATGGCCGGGAACAGCCTTGCTTCGCCCAGCCTCGAATGGGGCAGCCGCCCGTGGTCGTCCGTCGATTCGGAGACGAAACGGTAGGCGTTACGCGCCGCTTCGATCCAGTCCGGACGCTCGAATTGGCGGCCGGTGTCGGCGAGGGCGGCGATCATCAAGGCGTTCCAGTCGGTCAGCACCTTGTCGTCCCTGCCCGGCCGGACGCGTTTCGAGCGAGCGGCAAGGAGACGCGACCGAAGCGCAGCGGCCTCCTGCCGTTCGCTGTCGCTTGCATGGGTCGACGATGCGATGTGGACGACAGGTTTGCCTTCCCACGCATCCGGCTTGCCGAGGGTATAGAGTCGGTGGAACGTGTCGGCTTCCGACCCGAGGATCGCGTCGATTTCATTCCGCTCCCAGGTATAGAACAGACCCTCCTCGCCTTCACTGTCGGCATCGAGGCTCGATGCGAAACCGCCGCCCTCGACGAGCATCTCGCGCAGCAGCCAGCCGACCGTCTCTTCGATTCGGAACCGGAACAACTGGTCGCCGGTCTCGGCGTAGGCCCAGCCCGCCAGCCTCAGCAGCTGTGCGTTGTCGTAAAGCATCTTCTCGAAATGCGGGACCAGCCAGTCGCCGTCGGTCGAATAGCGTGACAGTCCGCCGCCGACGTGGTCATAGATGCCGCCGTCGAGCATGCGCCGGAGACTGAGAAGCACGGCATCCCGATGGGATTCGTTGCCGTCACGAAGCCACGACAGCCAGAGCGTTTCCATGAACGGCGCGTTGGGGAACTTCGGGGCTCCACGCAAGCCGCCCAGTCGGTGATCGATCGCCGCGTAGACGCCGGACGCGAGGCCGGTCAGGGTTTCCGCCGTGAGCAGGCTGGCTTCGGCCGAAGCCGCAAGCTTCGATTTCACGTGATCGGCAAGTCCGGTGGCGCTCTGATCGATCTCGACGCGCCTGTCCCGCCAAGCGCGGGCGACCGATTCCAGCACGTCGACGAAGCCCGGCCGGCCATAGCGGGTGATCGGTGGAAAGTAGGTTCCGCCCCAGAACGGCCGGCCGTCCGGCGTCAGGAACATCGTCAGGGGCCACCCACCCTGCTCGCCCATGGAGCCAAGAGCGGCCATATAGATCTGGTCAATGTCCGGGCGCTCCTCACGGTCGACCTTGATATTGGTGAAGTGGCGGTTCATCACGTCCGCGACGCGTGCGTCCTCGAAGCTTTCGTGCGCCATCACATGGCACCAGTGGCACGCCGCGTAGCCAACCGAGAGAAGGATCGGACGGTCGAGTTCACGGGCTTCGGAAAGCGAAGCTGGCGACCAGGGCCTCCAATGCACCGGGTTGTCGGCGTGCTGGCGCAGATAGGGACTTGTCTCGGCATCAAGAAGATTGTGGGACGGTAACGGCAAGGTTGGTCCTCCTGCCGGCAACGTAAGGCAGCGATCGGAAACGTTCAAATGCAGGTGACCGACACCATCTACGCGCTGTCGAGCGGCTCCATCCCTGCCGGCATAGCCGTGGTGCGCGTCTCCGGGCGCGGCGCGCGGGCCGCAATAGAGGCGCTAGCGGGCGGCATACCCAAGGAGCGGACCGCATCCTTGCGCTCGATACGAAACGCCGCCGGTTCCCTGATAGACAAGGCCATCGTGCTGTTCTTCTCCGGTCCCGATACGGTAACAGGCGAGGACATCGTCGAGTTCCATCTGCATGGCGGCAGGGCTGTAGTCGCAGCGGTCTTTGCAGAACTCGGGTCGTTAGCCGGATTCCGGATCGCCGAACCCGGTGAATTCACCGGTCGTGCGTTCATCAACGGACGTCTCGACCTGCTCGAGGCTGAAGCGCTTGGCGACCTGATCGAGGCGGAAACAGAGGCGCAACGGCGGCTTGCCATCGATAATGCCGGTGGACGGCAGTCCGATCTCTATCGCTCGTGGACCGGAAGGATAGCCGACGCCCGGGCTCTCGTTGAGGCGTATCTTGACTTTGCCGACGAGAGCGATGTCGGCATGGAAGGCGATCCCAGGCATTGGATGCCCGATATCACTCAGTTGCTCAATGAAATCCGCCGTCATGTGGGGCTTTACCGGTCAGGCGAGATCGTTCGGGAAGGGTTTCAGGTGGTCATCGTCGGACCGCCGAACGCCGGGAAGTCCAGCCTGTTGAATCTGCTGGCTCGTCGCGACGTTGCCATCGTGAGCGCTGAAGCGGGCACGACGCGCGACTTGATCGAAGTGGCGCTCGACATCGACGGCTTGAAGATCGTGGTTACCGATACAGCCGGGATCCGGCTGGCTTCGGGCGTCGAGGCGATCGGGATTGCGCGGGCGCAGGAGCGAGCGGCACGTGCGGACCTGGTTCTTTCGTTGGTGGGGTCCGAGCAGAACGAGGCGGATTTCGTGGAAATCGATGCCGCAAGTCTGCGGGTTACGACCAAGGTCGATCTTGGCCTGGCGCGCCCCGGTTCTATTGGCGTCTCAACGGCGACAGGGGCTGGCGTGGAAGAGTTGCTCGCAGAGATCGGCCGGCTGGCACTGTCTGCCAGCCCCGTGGCCGAGACGGTCCTGCCGACGAAGACGCGCCACGTTGATGAACTGGGGCGGGCGGTTGAGGGTTTGACGGCTGCACTGGCGGCAATGGAGGGCGAACTGGCCGCCGAAGGGTTGCGCGCTGCGGGCGCCGCTCTCTCTCGGCTCGGGGGGGCGATCGATACCGAGGCGGTTCTGGATCGTGTCTTTTCGCGGTTTTGCATCGGCAAGTGATTCACGTGAAACACGGCGCGGCCAGCCGGACCGTTTCACGTGAAACGTCAGATGCTTGACTCAGATCGACGGCGGAGCCAACTGTCCGGCGATGAATCAGTCTTCTTTCTTCGATGTCGTCGTCGTCGGCGCCGGGCACGCGGGCTGCGAAGCTGCCGGTGCGGCCGCGCGTGCTGGGGCACGAACAGCCCTGGTGACCCTCGATGCGTCGAATATCGGCGTCATGTCATGCAATCCCGCGATTGGCGGGATCGGCAAGGGGCATCTCGTCCGCGAAGTCGACGCACTCGACGGACTGATGGGCTCAGTGGCGGACCGGGCCGGGATTCAGTTCCGGATGCTCAATCGGAGGAAGGGGCCGGCGGTGCGCGGCCCGCGCACGCAAGCCGACAGGAAGCTATACAGAACCGCGATGCAAGGCGCCCTGGCTGAACTGCCCAATCTGAGCATCGTGGAAGGCGAAGTCGTCGATCTGCTTCTCGCCGACCGTCGGGTGACCGGGATCGCGCTTGCATCCGGTGCCGCGCTCGGGTGCGGGTCGATGGTTCTGACGACCGGTACGTTCCTGGGTGGGCTGATTCATATCGGCGACCGGCGCGTTCCGGCCGGGCGCATGGGCGAAAGGCCATCGATCGCTCTGTCTGCTACTCTCAGGGCCGCAGGGTTCCAGATCGGGCGTCTGAAGACAGGGACACCACCGCGCCTCGACGGTCGAACCATCGACTGGGCATCTTTGGAGATGCAGGCCGCCGACGACCGGCCGGTTCCATTCTCGCTGATGACAGACAGGATCGACACGCCGCAGATCGAATGCGGGATTACGCGCACGACGGCGACCACCCATACGATCATCCGAGACAATCTGCACCGGTCGGCGATGTATTCCGGCTCGATCGGCGGCGTAGGGCCGCGCTATTGCCCGTCGATCGAGGACAAGATCGTGAAATTCGGCGATCGCGAAGGTCACCAGATATTCCTCGAACCGGAAGGGCTCGACGACACGACCGTCTACCCGAACGGGATCTCGACTTCCCTGCCGGAGCAGGTGCAGTCGGAGATCCTCGCCTCCATTCCGGGGCTGGAACGCGCACGAATGGTGCGTCCGGGCTATGCGATCGAGTATGACCATGTCGATCCGCGTGAACTGGACCCGACGCTCGAAACTCGCCGGATCCGCGGTCTCTTTCTCGCTGGCCAGATAAACGGGACGACCGGCTATGAGGAAGCGGCCGGCCAAGGCATCGTCGCAGGCCTCAATGCCGCAAGGCGCGCAGCAGGCAGCGACGGCGCGGTGTTCAGTCGAACCGAGTCCTACATTGGTGTGATGATCGACGATCTGGTCACACGAGGCGTTACGGAACCGTACCGGATGTTCACATCCCGCGCCGAGTTTCGCCTGTCGCTCAGGGCGGACAACGCCGATGAGCGCCTTACCCCTATCGCAGCGCGGCTCGGCATCCTCGGCAATGCACGCCGTGCGCGGTTCTCGACGCGGCAGCGCGCGCTTGACGATGCCCGGCGTCTCGCGATGGGGGCTACGCTGACTTCAAGCCAGCTTCGCGCGGGCGGATTTGCCGTCAGCCAGGACGGAGGGCATCGGTCGGTCTATCAGATGCTTTCGCACCCGGATGTCACAACGGACCAACTGGCGGCCCTCGTCCCAGAACTGGGCGCGATTCCCGTGGCAATACGCGAAGCCCTGGAGATCGAAGCGCGTTATGCGGTCTATCTGGAACGCCAGAGTGCGGACGCTGCGGCAGCAAGGCGAGAGGAGAATACGGCGATCCCGCCGGACGTCGACTTTGCAGAGGTACCGGGTCTGTCGACCGAGTTGCGTCAGAAGCTGTTGGTCCGCCGGCCGCGGACTGTTGCGGACGCCCAGAAGCTGGAAGGCATGACGCCGGCCGGCCTTGCGCTGATCATCGCGCATGTCCAGAGAGCCGCGAGACAACAGGCGGCATGAACCCAGCCGATTTTGATGAGCTGCGGGGGGTCGTTCCGAACGTTTCACGTGAAACGTTCGACGCCCTCAAGAGCTACCAGGCGCTGTTCCTGAAATGGAACGACCGAATCAATCTGGCGTCGCGGTCCACCCTGGACAAGCTCTGGAGTCGGCACATCGTTGACAGTGCCCAGATTGTCGGTCTCAAACCCAAAATGCGGCGCTGGGTCGATATTGGATCGGGCGGCGGCTTTCCGGGCGTCGTGACGGCGATTCTGCTGCGCGACGAACCGATGGCCCATGTGGACCTGGTCGAAAGCAATGGAAAGAAAGCATCCTTCCTCCGCGCCGCGCTGGCGGAATGCCGTGCGCCCGGTCGCGTGCATCAAGTCCGGATCGAGCAGGCAGCAAGCCTCATCGAGGCACCTGACTGCGTGACGGCCCGGGCTCTGGCGCCTTTGAACGACCTCCTGCTTCTCGCGGAACCTTGGCTCGCCGAAGGCGCGACCGGCCTGTTCCACAAAGGTCGTGAATATCGAGGCGAAGTGGCAGAAAGCGTTAACCACTGGACGTTCGATCTGGTAGAACACCCAAGCCGCGTCGAAGACGACAGCGTCATCTTGGAAGTGCGGTCGCTCAGGCGTCGCGATCAGTCCCGGTAACAAGCATGAACATGTTTCCGCGCATCATCACCGTCGCCAACCAGAAGGGTGGCGTGGGCAAGACGACGACCGCCATAAATCTCGCGACGGCGCTGGCAGCGATCGGCGAGCGGGTGCTGATCGTCGATCTCGATCCGCAGGGAAACGCAAGCACCGGGCTCGGCATCGACCGTCAGGATCGGGCCGTCTCTTCATATGACGTGCTCACCGGCGGCGCTTCCATCGTGGATGCCGCCATGAAGACGGCCGTGCCCGGGCTGTCGATCGTCGCCTCCACGCTCGATCTTCTCGGTATCGAGATGGAGATTGCGGCGCAGCCGGATCGCGTCCTTCGATTGAGGAAGGCACTCCGTGACGGGTCGGGCACGCCCTTCGACTACGTGCTGATCGACTGTCCGCCATCGCTGAACCTGCTGACGCTCAACGCCATGGCGGCCGCCGATTCGATCCTGGTTCCGCTGCAATGCGAGTTCTTCGCACTGGAAGGCTTGAGCCAGCTGCTGAGCACCGTCGAAAAGGTGCGCAGCACGATCAATCCGGCGCTGACCATCCAGGGGATCGTCCTGACCATGTATGACGGGCGCAACAACCTGGCCAACCAGGTGGTCGAGGATGTGCGGACCCACATGGGCGAGAAGGTCTACGAGACCGTCATCCCGCGCAATGTCCGGGTGTCCGAGGCGCCGTCCTACGGCAAGCCGGCCATCCTCTACGATCTCAAATGCAGCGGCAGCCAGGCCTATCTCCAGCTGGCCTCCGAAGTGATCCGCCGCGAGCGCCGGATGCGGGCGGCATAGACGGGACCTACTATGACCGAAGATCCCTCACGAAAGCGGCTTGGACGAGGACTGGCCGCGCTGATCGGCGACATCGACCGTCCGGCCGAGCCCGAGCAGGCCAAGATCTCGGCGGACGGCCGCGTGCCGATCGAGTTCATTGCCGCCAATCCGCGAAACCCGCGCCGGAGTTTCGCGGAAGGGGACCTGACCGACCTGGCGCAGTCCATCCGCGAGCATGGCGTGGTCCAGCCTATCGTCGTGCGGCCGTTGGGCACCAATCGCTACGAGATCATCGCCGGCGAACGCCGCTGGCGGGCAGCACAGCGCGCCGGCCTGGTGGAAGTGCCGGTGATCGTCCGCGAAGTGGACGACCGCGTCGCACTCGAACTGGCCATCATCGAGAACGTCCAGCGCGCCGATCTGAACCCCATCGAAGAAGCGATGGGTTATCAGCAGCTTCTGGACGAGCATGAATACACCCAGGCAGACCTCGGACAGGTCATCGGCAAGAGCCGAAGCCATGTCGCCAACACGCTGCGGCTGCTGAAACTGCCCGACGTGATCCGCGACCTGCTGGTCAGCGGTACACTCTCGGCCGGACATGCCCGTACGCTCGTGACCGTCGACGACCCTGCCGGCCTCGCGAAGAAGATCGTCGACGAGGGGCTTTCCGTCCGGCAGGCCGAAGCGCTCGCACAGGGTGGGTCGATCGCTCCGCGTTCGGCATCCAAACCCGCGTCACGGGGCGAGAGGGATGCCGACACGCTGGCTCTGGAAAAGCTTCTGTCGGACGTGACAGGCATGGCAGTCAGCATCAAGCATGCCGGTTCGGGCGGTGAGGTACGGATCGCCTACAAGACGCTCGAGCAACTGGACGACCTCTGCAAGCGGCTCAAAGACTGATTTCGTTAGCCGGCTATCTCACGCTCGCGTTGAGCGCATCGCGACAATGGAAAACAGCGTATGGCGGCCTATGGCTTCCGCCAGGTCGGCATTTCGCCTGCTTTGCAGGACCGATTGCCCGATCCGCTCGATGATGACGCTCATCGCCTCCGGCGACCACCGCGACAGTGCCGATTCCAGCATCTTCTGGCGCGGCCCGTAGACAGGGGGCCGCATGGCGGCGACCGCCGCCTGTGCGCTCTGGTTGCGTGAGGCCATGGCAGCCCGCGCGGCGTGCAGTTGCATGAATTGCCGGAGCGCGGCGGCGAGGATCGTCTGAATCTGCCCGCCGCTGCTGGCGAGACGCGAAAACGCCTGCTCGAGCCCGTCGGCGTCGCCTGTCATCAGCGCTTCGATGACCTTGTCGGCCGAAGCCGACGATACGTCACCGGTCGCTGCGATCACGTCGTCGAGCGTCACCGTCGACTTGCCATGCATGTAGGTGACCAGTTTGGTCAGTTCGGCACGACTGGCCAGCCGGTCGCCGCCAAGGCCGGCCTTCAGCACGCTCCGCGCCTCGAGGTCGATCGACAGGCCGGCGGCGCGCAACTCCTCGTCGATCAGCCCCTCGAGGGCGCGACCTTCATCGACGTAACAGGGCAAGGCCATGCCGGCGCCGGCGGATTCTACCGCCGAACGCAGCGCGCTCCCCTTCTTCAGGTCACCGGCCTCGATCAGCACGACGCCCGATCCCGAAGTCGATTTCGCAAGCGCCTCGACATCCTGCACGAACGACTTCTGGTTCATCGCGTTGCGGACCCAGACGAGCCGGCGATCCGCGAACATCGGTACGGTGGACGCCTCGTCGATCAATCGACCGGGGTCCCGGTCGAGGTCGGCGGCGTCGATGCGGATCACACTGAACGGGTCATCCAGCGCAAAGCCCGCGCCCGCGGCGAAGCGCTGGGTCCGTTCCGACGCCAGCCCGCGATCGGGACCATAGACGAGGACGAGACGCACCAATGGGTCGGGCCGCGAGAGCCAGCCGTCGACCTCATGCGCCTTCTTCTGCGCCATCGCCCCGCTCGCTTCTCAGCAATACTGCTCGACGTTGGCGAACTGCTGCTCCGAATAGCGCGAACCATGGGCGAACCCGACGGGCAGCACGTCCTCGATCGCTTCGAGGTCATCGGCCGAGAGTCTGACGTCCGCCGCCTTCGCATTCTGGCGCAGATGCCCGACGGAGCGCGTGCCCGGGATCGGGATCACATGGCTGCCCCGCGACAGCGTCCAGGCAATCGCCAAAGTAGCCGGAGCGTGTCCCATCCGGCGCGCGAGGTCGCCGAAGCGCTCGATGGCGCGGACGTTGGCGGAGAAATCCGGCTCCTGGAAGCGGGGGTTGGCCCGGCGGAAGTCGTTCGCAGCGAACTGATCCGGGTCGGGCATGCGGTCGGCGAACATCCCTCGGGCCACGGGCGAAAACGCTACCAGCGTCGCGCCCAACCGCTTGCAGGCCTGCAGCATGCCGAGATCGGGCTGACGCGCCCAGAGCGAATATTCATTCTGAACCGCAGCGACCGGATGAACCGCCGCGGCGCGTTCGAGCGATGCCGGCGCGATCTCCGAGAACCCGATCGAACCGATCTTGCCCTCTTCCTTGAAGCGGACGAGCGTTCCGACGACGTCCTCGATCGGGATGCGGCGATCGCGACGATGGATGTAGTAGAGGGCCACGTGATCGACGCCGAGCCGGCGAAGCGAACCTTCGAGTTCCTGGCGCAGGTAGTCGGCGGAATTGTCGGAACCGCGGACAGGGCGCAGAACGATGCCGCCCTTGGTGGCGATGGTGAAGCGGCCGGGATGATCCTTGATGAAGGCGCCGACGATCTCCTCCGAGCGCCCTTCACCGTAGATGTTGGACGTGTCGAGATGCGTTATCCCGAGCTCCAGCGCCTCGGCCAGCACGGCATGTGATTCCTCCATGCTTGCCTGGCCGTAGGACCCCGCAAAGCTCATGCAGCCGAGGCCGATCGCCCCGACCTGAGGTCCGTTTCGCCCGAGTCTGCGCTGCTCCATCGTCCCGTCCTTCCCGAATGACGATCGGAGATAGCAGCCACCAGCCCCCCTGTGAACCGGGATCGGCCCATTCGGCCTTCGATCGCCAGCCGGGTGACTGAATACTTCGGCTGTGCCGTCGGTGGCGGGCCGCTGAACCGCGAAAGCGGAAACCGGAAATGCCCTATGGCCCGGCGCCCTCGATCATCCGGTGCCGTGCAGACCATGCATCGAGCCAGTCGCGGCCCTGCATTTCCGTCAACCGGGACGCGGTGCGGGCAAACTCGAAGGCTTCCGTGCCTCGCTTTCCGACATGCAGCGCCTCCGGTCTCGCGGCGGCGCTCATCACCAGCCTGAGCTTGCGATCGTAGAGCGTATCGACCAGCAGGATGAAGCGCTTGGTCTCGTTGCGCATCTCGTCGTTCATGACCGGAACATGCTCGACGAAGAGCGTGTCGAAGGCGGAGGCGATGGCCAGATAGTCGCGAGCGCCGAGCGGGTTCTCGCAGAGGTCCCGGAAGCTGAAGCGGGCGTGCCGGCCTGCTGCCAGCGGCACGACGATGCGCCGGCCCTTGACCTCTACCTCACCCGGCGCAGCGCTCAAGCCGGCCGTCATCGCGGTCCATGCCTCGCCGATCGCCGCTGCCGCCGCGCCGTCGTCGGGGGTGAGGTAGACCGGCATGCGGTTCAGCCTGTCGAGGCGGTAATCCTTTCGGGCGTCCAGCGTGAGCACCTTGGCGCGGCTGGTCAGCAGGCCGATGAAAGGCAGGAAGAGCTGTCGGTTCAGCCCGTCGCGATAGAGATCCTCCGGCCTGACATTGGACGTGGCGACCAGCACCACGCCTTCCGCGAACAGAGCCTGGAAGAGCCTGGACAGGATCATGGCGTCGGCGATGTCGGTCACCGAAAACTCGTCGAAGCACAGAACCCAGGCCTCGCCGGCGATGGATTTCGCCACCGGCGGGATGGGGTCGTCCTCACGGACGGTCCCGTCCTTGCGCGCCTGCCTGTGTTTCTGGATGCGGTCCTGCACGTCGGCCATGAAGTCGTTGAAGTGGACCCGGCGCTTGCGCCTGACCGGAAGGGTCGCGAAGAACATGTCCATCAGCATCGTCTTGCCGCGGCCGACGCCGCCGACGATGTAGAGGCCTTTCGGCGCTTCGCGGGACGGCCGCTTCGAGGCGAACAGCCAGCCGAGCGCGCTCGACTTGGCAGCCAGCCGCGACGTGGCGATCTCGCTCATCAGGCGGTCGAGCGCCTCGGCGACCTCGACCTGTGCCGGGTCGCGTTCCATCGTGCCGGCTTGCACCAGATGCAGGTAGCGATCGACGATGGAGGCCTGGGTCTTCAGTCCGTCGCGGACGTGCATAGGCTCGCAGGAGGCGGGAGGGCTGTCACGCACCAGCCTCTAGAGCATTTTTTCTCGCGGCGGAATCACCCGCCCGGCGGGAAGTCAGGCGGGAAGCCGTCAGCGGGTCAGCGAGACGGGCAGGCCACTCTCGGTCTGGCCGTCGAAACGCTCGCCGCCCGAGGAATAGAGGCGGGCCAGCACACCGCCACCCTCGTCATGCAAGGTGAGCTGCTTGCCGGCGACGTTCCAGGACTTCACGCCGTCGAGCGGCGCCGGGCAGCGCAGCGGACCGGCCCGGAAACCGGCGCCGAACTTGGTCTGCGGGGTGGCGACCTTGCAGCTCTGGCCGGAAACAGTGGCGTTCCAGACGCCGGCGACGGCGCTTGCGGTCACGTCGGGCGCGTTGGCCGGCGGTGTCGCGGCGGCGACTGTCGTGCCGGGCGCTCCGCCTGGAGGCGGCGGGAACGCGGTGGCGTCCGCCGGCGCAGGACCGGTCGGCGGCGGCAGGGGCTGGGCCATCACCGTGCCTGAAGGCGCGGGCGGAAGCGGCTCAGGCTGGTCGAGCGCCGAAAGGCGCGAACTGCTGCAGCCGGCGATCGCCAGCATGGCGACAGACAGCAGCGCCACGCTACGCATCGTCGAAGCACCCATCAAATCCTCCGTCGCGGCCCAGAAAGGCCCGCCGTTCGCCATCACCCAATCCGGCGATGGTGGCGAAATTGCAACCACATATGGTTAACATACGGTTTCCGGGCTGAAATGTTGCGCCCGATCAGGCCGACTTCGCGGCACTCGGCACGAAAACGTAGCCGTCGGGCGCCACGACATGGCATTCGCGCAGGCCATGCGGCTTGTCGAGGCTGGCGGCCAGGACGACATGGCCGTTCTCGCGAGCCCGCGACTCGATGGCGTCGGGATCGGCACCATAGAGCCGGAGTTCGATGCCGGTTCCACGAACCTCGCTGCCCGCGATCACGCCTGTCATCTCGTGATCGAGGTATGAATGGTCGGCATGGAGCATGAAAACCGAACCGAGCAGTTCGATGGCGGCGAAATCCTCGTCGAAATAAAGCGTCCGCGCGCCCAGCACCGTCCGGCAAAAGGTCTCCATGGCTGCGACGTCGGTGACCAGCAGGTTGACGCCCAGGCCGCGCGGCAGCGACCGGCCGAAATCGTCGGCCTTCATCCATGGCTGCTTGGTACGCTTCATCGCCATCGGCGGCTTCCCTGGCATCGGAGGACGCACGGTAACACGGCGGAAATCGGCAGGTCGCGGAGACAAGCGGACTTGAAGGGTGGTCCAGCATACCTATCCTGACAGGATGCATGGAGACTGCGCATGACGCGTGCCCGAAGCCGCGCCAACCCCTACCATAGCGGACCGGAATCCGACCATTTCGACGGCCGGCTCTTCTTCAACCCCGACGGCCAGCCGCCCGGCTCCTTCCGCGACCTCCTGCGATGGCAGTTCGGCGGCAATCGCGTCCCGTGGCCGGCGTCGTGGCCTAGCCCCTTTCCGCCTGCCGTGCCGCCGCGGAATGTCGATGGCAACGCGTTGAGGCTCACGATGGTCGGCCATTCGACCCTGCTGATCCAGGCCGGCGGGTTCAACCTGCTCACCGATCCGGTCTGGTCGGAGCGCGTCTCGCCGTTCACATTTGCCGGACCGAAGCGCGTCAACGTGCCGGGCATCGCGTTCGATGACCTGCCGCCGATCGACGCGGTCCTGCTCAGCCACAATCACTACGACCACATGGACGTTCGCACGCTCGCGCGGCTGAAGACGGCGCATGACCCGCTGGTGATAACGCCACACGGCAACGACGCCATCCTCGGCCGCGCCGTGCCGGGAATCCGCATCGCGGCGGGCGACTGGGGCGACCGCTTCGACCTTGGCGACGCGATCGTCACGCTCGAGCCCGCGCATCACTGGTCGGCGCGCGGCGCCCGCGACCGGCGCATGGCGCTGTGGTGCAGCTTCGTGATCGAGAGCGCGGCAGGCAGAGTGTTCTTCGCAGGCGACACCGGCTTTCACGAAGGCCGGAACTACAGCGACATCGCCGCCAGGCATGGCGGCTTCCGCCTGGCGATCCTGCCGATCGGCGCCTATGAGCCGCGCTGGTTCATGGCGCCGCAGCACCAGAATCCGGAGGAAGCCGTCCAGGGAATGAAGCTCGTCGGAGCGGAATGGGCCGCCGGATGCCACTGGGGCACCTTCCGGCTCACCGACGAGGGCATCGAGGAGCCCCGCGCCGCGCTGCATGAGGCGCTCGATTCAGCCGGCGTGGCGCGCGAGCGCTTCCGGCCGATGCTGCCCGGCGAGGCGTGGGACGTCCCGGCCTGAGCCGGAACCGCGCGGGCGCGGCGGCGTTTTCCCCCGCAACTTGAGGGAACTCCGATGATCAAATGGATCCTTATCCTGATCGTGGTGGCAGTGATCGCCGGCGCGCTGGGCTTCCGCGGCGTATCCGGCGCGGCATCCACGCTTGCCTTCATCCTGACCGCGATCCTGCTCGGACTGCTGGCGATCGTGCTGCTGCTGTTCGCCTGGGCCGGCGGTGGCGTCGTCTAGTCCTGGCGCGGGAAGAAGCGATAGATGCCGTCGAACAGCGGCACCGCCGGTTTCATGAAACCGCCGCAGCCCCGGTCGAGCGATACGGCGATCGTATAGGCTGCCGGATGCGCGGCGGCGACGTCGCCGACCTGAGAGATCATGGCGACAGCCTCGTCGAAACGTGCCGAGCCGACCAGAAGGTCCGCCGCGACGAGGCGATCGATCGCGTCGATCGGCGCCCCGGACGAGAGCGCGGCGGCGACTCGATGCCAGCGGGCCCAGTCGAACGCTTTCGTGAGCGCCGGCGGCACTTCCACGCTTCCGGCCTCGCCCAGCACGAGAGGCGCCAGCGCATGCCGCGCGATCATGCGATCGGCATAGGCGCTGGCCCTTTCCGGCGGAAAGCCCGACGGCCCCGCCGTCACATCGAAGGTCTCGAGCGTGCCCTCGCGGGTCGCGCGGCCGAGAATCCTGTCGAGCCCGTCGACCATGGCGACGACCACGCCGGCGGGCCGCCGCGGGTCGAGCTTTCCTTCGGCGATACCTGCGGCAAGCTGGGGCGTGAGTTCGGTCGCAAGCTCCATCTTGCCCGTCTGGTTGAGCACCGTCAGCAGCATGTGCATTTCGGGTACCTGCCCGGCGAGCCGGTACATGTCGCGGAAGGCCTGCCCGTACTGCCGCTTTGCGTCGAACGCCTTCACCTCGGCCGGCTGTTTCGCGATGTCGAAGGTCTCGCGGATGTCGGCGATGGTCAGCGCAAAGCGTATCAGGTTCTCCCGGAACGCGGCGGCGTCCTGGCCGGCGGGATCGCCGAGCGCGCCTGCCGGCGCACGGTCGAGCAGCCCGATGAGGCCTGACAGGTCGTCGCGGACCGCATGTGCCGCGAAGGCCAGGTACCACGCGCCCGCCGCTTGGGCCTTGTCGGCCAGCGCCTTCTTGGCGTCGTCGCCGGCGTCGGCGATGGAGCGGGCCACGTTGACTGCAAAGCTCACCCGCTGGGGGTTGTCCGGCTGGGCGTCCAACCAGCGCTTCGTCTCGCCGACCAGCCAGTCGCCGCCATCCTCGAGCACAAGCGCGCGCAGCACGGAGCCGCCGAGCAGCGGCAGGTTCGTGCCGTCGCGCGCCGTCGGCGCGATCATCGGAATACGCGCGGCGCGGCCGTCGGTCGTTACGTGGCTCAGCCGCAGTTCCAGGCCGCGCTCCGGCGGCTTCGCCCGCGCCTCAAGGCTCGTGAGCAGCGCGTCGCCGGCGAGGAAATCGAGGCCGCCATACCGCATCTTCAGATAGGCGCCGTCCGCGCCGTATCGGTCGCGCCAGAATTTCGGCTTTTCGGCCGGTTCCAGAAGCAGGATGTCGGCCGCGGCGAGCAGCGCTGGCGCCTCCTTGCAAGCCTCCTGTTGCGCAAGCGCGGGGCTGGACAGCGCGGCCGAGACGGCGGCGAAGGCGAGCAGGCGGCGCATGGCGGCACTCCATCCTCGGTTGCAGGCACTATACCCTGCCGGGCCGAAAGAGGAACCCGGGCCACGGAGCGGCGCCAAGACTGGTAATCGGCGGGCGATTCCGCCATATACCGCCCGAAAGCACGCGCAGACGCTGACCAGCCATGGCAACCGCCACACCCTTCGCCAAGATGAACGGCCTCGGCAACGAGATCATCGTCGCCGACATGCGCGGCCGCGTCGACCGCGTCACCGCCAGCGCGGCCGTCGCGCTGAACGGCTACCCGGCAACGAAGTTCGACCAGGTGATGGCGATCCACGATTCACGGACGCCCGGTACCGCCTTCTTCATCGACATCCTGAATTCCGACGGTTCCGGCGCGCAGGCCTGTGGCAACGGCATGCGCTGCGTCGTGCAGGCGCTGGCTGCTGAAACCGGGCTGAAGACCTTCACCTTCGAGACGGTGGCGGGTCTCCTGAATGCCGAGGAACACGCGGACGGCACGATCTCGGTCGACATGGGTACGCCGCGCTTCGGATGGCAGGACATTCCGCTTGCCGAAGAGTTCCGCGACACGCGCGCCATCGAGCTGCAGATCGGCCCGATCGATGCGCCCGTGCTGCATTCGCCCTCCGTCGTCTCGATGGGCAACCCGCACGCGATCTTCTGGGTCGACCGCGACGTCTGGAGCTATGAGCTCGACCGCTTCGGGCCGCTTCTCGAGAACCATCCGATCTTTCCGGAGCGGGCCAACATCACCATCGCGCAGGTGACCTCGCGGTCCTCGATGACCATCCGCACCTGGGAGCGCGGTGCGGGCCTGACGAAGGCCTGCGGCACCGCTGCCTGCGCCGCGGCGGTCGCCGGCGCGCGCACCGGAAGAACGGCGCGGGCAATCGAGCTTCGCGCGCCAGGCGGGTTGCTCACCGTCGAATGGCGGGCAGACGACCACGTCGTTCTGACCGGGCCGGCGGAATGGGAGTTCTCGGGCAGCTTCGACCCTGCGACGGGCGCCTGGGCCCGCGACACCGAAAGCGCGGCGTGATGGCCGGCACCGCCAGCGGCGTCGAGATCGTCACCTTCGGTTGCCGGCTCAATACCTACGAATCCGAGGTGATGCGCCGAGAGGCCGAGGCGGCCGGACTGGGCACGCTCCGCGACGGCGCGGTCATCGTCAACACCTGCGCGGTGACCGGCGAGGCGGTGCGCCAGGCACGGCAGGCGATCCGCAAGGCGCGGCGCGAGCGGCCGGGCGCGCGGATCATCGTGACCGGCTGCGCGGCGCAGACCGAGCCGGACACCTTCGCCGGGATGGACGAGGTGGACCTCGTGCTCGGCAACGAGGAGAAGCTCAGGGCGCATTCCTATCGGGCGCTTCCCGACTTCGGCGTCAACGACACCGAGAAGGTGCGCGTCAACGACATCATGAGCGTGCGCGAGACGGCCGGCCATATGGTCGATGCAATCGAGGGCCGCGCTCGCGCCTTCGTACAGGTCCAGAACGGCTGCGACCATCGCTGCACCTTCTGCATCATCCCCTACGGACGCGGCAATTCGCGTTCGGTGCCGATGGGCGCGGTGGTCGAGCAGGTGAAGCGGCTGGCCGGGAATGGGTATGCCGAGGTGGTGCTGTCGGGCGTCGACCTGACATCCTACGGCGCCGACCTGCCAGGGGCGCCGCGACTCGGGCGGCTGGTAGCCGCCATCCTGCGACAGGCGCCCGAACTTCGCCGGCTAAGACTGTCGTCGATCGATTCGATCGAGGCCGACCCGGAGCTGCTCGAGGCCATCGCCGGCGAGCAGCGCCTGATGCCGCACCTGCATCTGTCGCTGCAGTCGGGCGATGACATGATCCTGAAGCGGATGAAGCGTCGTCACCTGCGCGACCAGTCGATCCGCTTCTGCGAGGATCTGCGCCGGGCTCGTCCCGACATCGTCTTCGGGGCCGACCTGATCGCCGGTTTCCCGACCGAGACGGAGGCGATGTTCGACAACTCGCTCATGATCGTCGAGGCATGCGGGCTGACCCATCTCCACATCTTCCCCTTCAGCCCCCGCAAGGGTACGCCGGCGGCGCGGATGCCGCAGGTCGATCGCGGCATAGTCAAGGAGCGCGCGGCCCGGCTGAGGGCAGCCGGCGACGCTGCCCATACCCGCCATCTGGGGGCACTTGCCGGCACGCGGCAGTCGGTGCTCGTCGAACGCCCAGGCCTTGGCCGTACGGAAGGCTTTACGTTGTGCGCCGTGCCGTTCGGCGAGCCGGGCGAGATCGTCGAGGCGATGGTGATCGGTCATGACGGCGAGCGGCTGCTGGCAGCGCGGCCCGAACTCCGGGCGGCCTGATCGTCGATGGCACTGAATTTCATCAAGAAGGTGTTTTCGTTCGGCCGCAAGGAAGCGGCGGTCGAAGCGCCGGTTGCCCCGCCTCCACCGGCCGAGGCCAATGACATCGTGCCGGCCGCCGAGGCTCTGCCGGATTTCCTTCGGCAACCCGAAACCTTCCCGCCGGTACCGGAGCCGGCCCCCACGGCCGAGATCGCCCCGCCGATCCGCCAGCCGGCCCCTGTCGAACTCCCTATGGTTGTCGACGAGGCGGCCAGCGAGCCGGTCCCGCTGCCCGACACGCCCGTTTCGGCGCCGGTCGAAAGACCGGTCCCCCCCGCCGAGGTCATCACCGGGTCCGAGCCAGCCCTGGCTGTCGAAGCACCGGTTGCGGAGGTCGAGCCGCCGATCCGGGTTGCCCCACAAGCCATCGCGTCGCGGCCGGCGGACGAGATAGCGTCCGAGGCGAGCTCCCTGCTTCCTCCGCCGCCGCCCCAGGCGACCGCCCCGGCGGGCAAGGTCACCGTCGCGAAGAAGGTCGAGGCCCGCAAGGAGCCGGACAGGGCTCCGGAGCCGGCGCCGAGACCCGGCTGGTTCCAGCGGCTCAGACAAGGCCTGTCGCGGTCGTCGAAGGAACTCTCCGGCAACATCGCCGGCGTCTTCACCAAGCGGAAGCTGGACGAGGAGACGCTGGAGGAGCTGGAAGAGGTGCTGCTGCGCGCTGATCTCGGCATGGAGACGGCGCTGCGGGTCACCGATACGCTTTCCTCCTCGCGCTACGGCAAGGACATTTCCGACGCCGAGGTGCGCGCGGTGATGTCGGACGAGATCGAGAAGGTGCTGAAGCCGGTGGCGCTGCCGCTGGAACTGGACCTCGGTCACAAGCCGCATGTGATCCTCGTGGTCGGCGTCAACGGTACAGGCAAGACCACGACGATCGGCAAGCTGGCGGCCAAGCTGACGGCGGGCGGGCTCAAGGTGATGCTCGCGGCCGGCGACACCTTCCGGGCAGCGGCGATCGAGCAACTGAAGATCTGGGGCGAGCGAACCGGCTCGCCCGTGGTGTCGTCGAAACTCGGCGCCGACGCGGCCGGCCTCGCCTACGACGCGTTCGAGAAGGCCAAGGCGGCGGGCTCCGACGTGCTGATCATCGATACGGCCGGCCGGCTCCAGAACAAGGCCGAGCTTATGGCGGAGCTGGAAAAGATCGTCCGCGTGCTCGGCCGGCTCGATCCCGATGCGCCGCACACCGTTCTCCAGACGGTCGACGCCACGACCGGGCAGAACGCCCTCAATCAGGTCGAAATCTTCCGCAATGTGGCGGGGGTGAACGGGCTGGTGATGACCAAGCTGGACGGGACGGCGCGGGGCGGCATCCTCGTCGCCATCGCGGCGAAGCACAGGCTGCCCGTGTATTTCATCGGTGTCGGCGAACAGGTCGACGACCTCGAACCCTTTTCGGCAGGCGATTTCGCCAAGGCGATCGCGGGAGTTGGCTAATGTCAGATCGTATCCTCGAGCGCGATCCGTCCGATCCGAAGAAGAAGGAAATCAACCCGCTGCTCAAGCTGGCGCTGGAGCTCGGGCCGCTGCTGGTCTTCTTCTTCGCCAATACGCGCGGCGAATGGCTGATCGAGAAGTTCCCGGCGCTCGGCGAGATGGGTGGGCCGATCTTCGTGGCGACCGGCCTGTTCATGATCGCGACGGCGCTGTCGCTCGGCGTATCATGGCTGCTGACCCGCACCCTGCCGATCATGCCGCTGGTGTCGGGCATCATCGTCTTCGTGTTCGGCGCGATGACGCTCTGGCTCCAGGACGACACGTTCATCAAGATGAAGCCGACCATCGTCAACACGCTGTTCGGCGTGGTGCTTCTGGGCGGCCTCGCCTTCGGCAAGTCGCTGCTGGGCTACGTGTTCGATTCCGCCTTCAGGCTGGACGCCGAGGGCTGGCGGAAGCTGACGCTGCGCTGGGGCATCTTCTTCCTGTTCCTGGCCGTCGTGAACGAGGTCGTCTGGAGGATGTTCTCGACCGACACATGGGTCGCCTTCAAGGTCTGGGGGATCATGCCGATCACGCTCATCTTCACTTTCAGCCAGATGCCGCTCATCATGCGCCACTCGCTGGACGAGCGACTGAAGGGCTGAGCCAATGCAATACGTATCCTCCCGCGAGGAACTCCGGACGATCTACAAGCAGCCGGGCGAAAACGCGGTGCGCAAGGAACTCCGGCTGCTCGACCCGCATTCCCGCGCCTTCATCGAGAAGAGCCCGTTCGTGCTGATCGGCTCGCAGGATCATGCCGGAAATGGCGACGTGACACCGAAGGGCGACAAGCCCGGCTTCGTGGCGGTCATCGACGACAACACCATCGCCATCCCCGACCGGCCCGGCAACAACCGGCTGGACACGCTGGAGAACATTCTCATCAACCCTGCGATCGGGCTGCTCTTCCTGATCCCCGGGATGAACGAGACGCTGAGGATCAACGGCGAGGCGCGGATCACCGTCGACGCGGGCCTGCGCGAGCAGCTGGCCGTCGACGGCAAGGCTCCGCAGAGCGTCATCGTGGTGAAGGTGCTGTCGGCATACATGCACTGCGCCAAGGCGTTCCTGCGGTCGGAGCTCTGGAATCCGCAGGCATGGCCGCCGCGCGCGGGGATGCCGACTCTGGGCGAGATACTCAAGGACCAACTGGCCCTGAACCAGACGGCCGCCGAGACGGACCGCTGGCTCGACGATGCCTATCGCGCGTCGATGTGGTGACCGCTGCCTATCCGGCGAGCGTTACGCCCGCGATTTCATCATAGCTTGTTAACCGGCATTGCACCTAGCGCAATGCTGCATTGCAATAGCAAATGTTGCAATGCAGCACACCCATGCCAATCTGAGCATCGGATTCGGGAGGAGCCCAGGCTGCCGGGGAGGCGGCCACGAAGGAGCTACCCGAATGGTCTTCACCAGCCTGATCAACCACACTCGTGACCGGATCGCCCGCCGCCGCCGCTACAACCGGATGGTCGAGGAGATCCAGAACATGAGCCAGCGCGACCTCGCCGACATCAACGGCAACCGTGCCGAGATGCTTCACAACGTGTGGAGCGAAGTCTACGGCCGCTGACACCGGCGGACGACGGAAACACGAACGGCGGGCCAAGGCCCGCCGTTTGCGCATCCGGCCTCAGCCGGGAATCAGTTCGACGCTTCGGCAGACGCGGCGGCCAGAGCAGCTGCGGCGTCGTCCTGGGCCTTCTTGATGGCGGCCGAACGCTCCTGGGCCTTCTTGCCCGGCTCGGCCTTCTTCGGGTTCGAACGGGCGTCGCGCTTCGACACGCCGGCCTGGTCGAGGAAGCGCAGCACGCGGTCGGTCGGCAGCGCGCCTTTCGAGAGCCACTCCTTGGCGCGGTCGGCGTCGAGCTTCACGCGATCCTCGCCCTTGTCCAGCAGCGGGTTCCACGAGCCGATCGATTCGATGAAGCGGCCGTCGCGCGGGCTGCGCACGTCGGCGACGACGATGTGGTAATAGGGCCGCTTCTTGGAGCCGGCGCGGGCCAGCCTGATCTTCAGTGCCATTTCAGTCTCCTGGTCTGTCTCTTGTCGTTTGTCGGTTGAGGTCGGTACGTCGCCGTCAGACGGCGTCTTTCGATGCGGCCCCGCCCCCATTGGCGGCCGCGATCTGCTCGTGATGCCGGATCACTTCCCGGATCACGAAGTTCAGGAACTTCTCTGCAAAGTCGGGGTCGAGATGCGCGTCGTCGGCCAGCCGGCGCAGCCGCGCGATCTGCTCCTTCTCGCGAGTCGGGTCGGCCGGGGGGAGACCGTGCGTCGCCTTCAGAACGCCGACCGCCTGCGTGCAGCGGAAACGCTCGGCCAGCATGTGGATCAGCGCGGCGTCGATGTTGTCGATCGAGGCGCGCAGGTCCTTCAGCCTGGCCTTTGGGTCGTCGGTCATGGTGCTCACTTCTTCCGTCCAAGGCCGGGGAACCCGCCGCCCAGGCCAGGCAGTCCATTGGGCAGGCCGCCGGGAAGCTTGGAGCCGCCGAGGCCCGGCAGGCCCCCGCTACCCAGACCAGGCAGGTTCTTCGGCAGGCCACCGCCGCCGAGGCCGGCAGCCTCGGCCTGTTTCTTCAGCGCCTCGAGCTGGGCAGGATCCATCTTCGACAGGTCGGGCATTCCACCCATGGGGCCCCCCATGAGGCCGCCGAGACCCATCTTCGAGGCAAGCCCGCCCATGGCGGCGCGCATCATGCCGCCGCCTTTGCCCTTGCCGCCCATCGCCTTCATCATGTCCGCCATCTGGCGGTGCATCTTCAAGAGCTTGTTGATGTCGGACGCGTCGGTGCCCGAGCCCGCGGCGATGCGCTTCTTGCGGCTGTGCTTCAGCAGATCCGGATTGGCGCGCTCGGCCTTGGTCATCGAGCGGACGATCGCGATCTGGCGGGCGATGGAGCGATCGTCGAAGCCGGCCGACGCCAGCTGGTCCTTCATCTTCCCCATGCCCGGCATCATGCCCATGATGCCGCCCATGCCGCCCATCTTCTGCATCTGGCCAAGCTGGTCGGCGAGGTCGTTCAGGTCGAACTTCCCCGACTGCATCTTCCTGGCCATCGCCGCGGCCTTTTCCGCGTCGATGGTCTCCGCAGCCTTCTCGACGAGCGAGACGATGTCGCCCATGCCAAGGATGCGGTCGGCGATGCGCTTGGGATGGAACTCCTCCAGCGCATCCATCTTCTCGCCGGTGCCGATCAGCTTGA
>VFQP010002194.1_pt1 | contig 22628 bp, 21 predicted proteins | sample 3512351 | NCBI WGS metagenome assembly VFQP01 (sample SAMN10412372, study PRJNA504923) | tailings metagenome | isolation source: Relicate 1 Philex TSF1 revegetated site | place: Philippines: Tuba, Benguet | collected 2017-08-29
CCTGCGGCGCACGTTGGGGTGGGCGCGGAGCAGGAGGCAGAAGCGCGTCAGCAGCAGGCCCCACAACGCGAGCGCCTCACCCGGCGTGAAGCGGTGGACAACCACCCCCTGGCTCAGGCCAGCACCTGCCCCGCTTCCTACCCCCCCTCCGATCCCCAGCGGACTCCCCCCGCGCCCGCTCCCACGCGGCGCCTCACCAGGAGTGAAGCGGTGGTCAAACGGCCCCGTGAGCACGTAGTACGGCGCGCCGGGCGCAGCCAGCGGCGTCATGGGCAGCAGCGGCGGCTGCGTGGGGTCCACCGGGCCCTTGGGCAGCTGCGCCAGCAGCGGCAGCTCAATGTGGTGCGCCGTCTGCTTGTCAAGCGTCACCACCACCGCCGTGCCCTGCGCGCCGCAAACACCACCGCCAGCAACACCACCAGCGTCGCGCCGCGATTGCGCCACGAGCCGAGCCCTCCACGCGCGCAAGAAGATCACCTGGCAACCAAATCTGCCACGCGCCAGTCTGGGCTGAGGAGCTGCACCGCTCCGGCCAAGCCACATTCAGCTGGCCCTGTCCCAGCAATCGAACCACCCTCCGACCAAAACACGAGCCCGCGTGTGGCCGACAGGCAGCTGCCAGCCAGCTCCCCCGCAACCTCAGCGCGCCCTCCTCCCTCACCTGCGGCTTGTGCTCGAGCAGCTGCACCACGTGGAACAGGCTGGCCGTGCCGCCCGCCGCGCCGCCGGCGCCCGCCCCGCCCGCCAGCACGCCCAGCTCCGACAGCCTGCGACCCACGCACCACCACCACCCATCGCCATCATCATCACCACACGTGCACGCCGCTATTGGCTGCCTTCGTTGGCCTCGAGAGCCGTCAGGGCCCGAGCGGAGCGGATCCGCCGCCGGATCCGTTCTCGCCGAGAACGGCGGGAGCGGGCAAGCGCGGGCGAGGCTGTGGCTGCCACCCGAGCAGGGAGGCGTCGCGGCTCTGACCTGATGGCGAGGTAGCAGCCCACGCGCGGCGGCAGCTGCGCCGGCGGCAGCGGCCCCGGGGTGCCGTCGCCGTTGAGGTGCGCGGCGGCGGCGGCGGCGCTCATGTGCTGCAGCGCCGCCAGGCGGGCCTTGTCGGCGGCGTCCACCTCGCTCAGCGTGTACATGTCCCTGGCCAGGCGGTCCCTGGCCACAGCGGCCTGGTGCGAGGTGGGGCCCTCCCACTGGCGCTCGTCCATGAGCCGCCCGATGGACATGTGCGGGTTGGTCGCCAGCTTGATGCTCTGCTTCCACTTGCTGTTGGTGTACTTGCCGCACTGCACGCACCATTGGCGCGAAGCAGAGCTCTTGGAGCTTGGAGCGGGAGGCCGGGACGCATTCGAGCCGGGAGAGAAAGGCACACGCGAGCGAGCTCACCAGGTTCTCGAAAGCAGGAGGCGTGAGCGGCCACGGGCACATGGGCGTCGACACGATAGCTGCGCGTGTTGCACGAGCGCGGAGGCACGACTCGAGCGAGGTGGCCCACGCGAGCAATCTACTGCCGAGTCCGCTCAAGCGAGGGAGCCCCCGCTCCGTCGACGGGAGAACACCACTCGCATGCTGTCCGTAGCCGTGGTGCTCGCCGCTCCGCTGGCTTGCTCGCCCGCTGAGCTCCTGAGCTGAGCGTGCCGACGGGCCGCCGACGTCAAGAGGTGCGACCCGCACCGCGCGCACCTGAGGCCACCTGGCGCGTCAGCGTCTTGTGCTTCTTGCTGCAGCGCGCGTCCATGACAATCTCGAGCGTGAGCGTGCCCTGCAGGCCTTCCCGCGCGATGGGCACCACCTGCACCTCCACGCCCGGCGCGCTCGCGTCCGGAGGCGCCATTGCGCCACCGCCGCCTCGCTGGCCCATCGCTGCAGGCTCGCGACGACGAGAGCGCCAAGGCGCAGCAGCTCACAACGGCCGAACATGGAGCCACAACTGAGGGCTTGCACTTTTTGCCAACTCTGCCAACAGCAAGCGCCGCCCCATCAGCTCTGCCAGCGAGCATCAAGCAGGCCACACCAGCTCTCCCTTGGGGCTGACGAGCTGCAGCGTCAGTGCCCCTGGGCCGTGCTTTGCCGCCACCTGCGTGAGCCGACGCAGCGAGGACAGCAGACGGACCCATTGGGTCGTGGGCTCCGCAACCAGCCCACCAGCGTGAGCACCAGCGGCCGCCCGGGCGGCTCCGCCAGCAGCTCGAGCGCCTGCTGCAGCGTCCGCGGGATGACGCGCAGGCTGTGCACGTTGCCCGGCAGCCGGCGCGTGAGCCCCCGCAGGCACGCGCCGTCGTCCTCCAGCACGTGCACACACAGCGTGCGCACACGCGTGGCGGCCAGCAGCGGCGCCAGCCGCTGCATCACGCCCACGGGCTCGGCCGAGTGCAGGACGAGCGTGCGGGGGCCGCCGCCGGGCGGCAGCACCTTTTGCCGCAGCAGGCTGGCGCAGTGCCGCACTTGCTCGCCCGTGCTCGCCGTGAGCGTGAACGCGGTGGCGGGCGCTTGCTCAGCTTGCGCCGCGGCTGTGGGCGGGACGGCAGGCGACGCGGCGCGGGCGGGCGCGGGCGCGGGCGAGGTCGGCGGCGCGTGGCCGTACGGCGCGGGCGGAGCCTTGAACGCCGCCGACCCGTCCGCCCCGACGTCCAGGTGCCAGGTGCGCAGCGTAGTAGCGGTCATGCTGCATGAAGGCGGCGTCCGCCACGCCGTCGGCCGCCGCGACGCCCCACGGCGGCGGGCCCTGGCCGCCCCCGTCCCGCCCCACGGCGCGCATCTCCACCGCCACCCTGCCGCCCAGGTGGTGCTGCACGTGGCCCACGACCTCTGGCGTGGCGCCGCGCAGGTCCAGCGCGTGCGTGACGGCCACGCGCTGCAGCGCGCCCGGCACCATGAGCGCCAGCGCGCGCAGGTCGGCCGACTCCACGCGCAGTGTGCGCCAGCCGCAGCAGCTGCCGCTGGCCTGCACGGGCCGCGGCGGCCTCTCGCGCAGGACGCACACGCCGCTGACCGACACGTGCTCCAGGCGCGTGTGGCCGAGCAGGCGCAGCAGCTCGCCGTCGGCGGCAGCGCCGTTGGCCAGCAGGCGCGTCACGTTGGGCAGCGCGGCGAGGATGGCGCGGTTGTTGACGACGTCGCGGCAGTGCAGTTCCTCGGCGCGGGTGGCCAGGCCCAGCAGCGGCGCCAAGTCGGCGGCGCTCCAGGTGCCAGACATGAGGATGCGCAGCGCGCGCAGGCGCGGCAGAGGGCGCGCAAAGCCCTGCGGGCAGGTGTGCCAGGGCGACGCGGGCGGCGCGGGCGGGCGGCGTTTGCGCCCAACCGCCTGGCGGGCGGGACGGCTGCTTTTTGCCAGACCACAGGAGCCGCCCGTCGCCCCTGCATGCGCACCGTGCCAGTGGCGGACGCCGGCTGCAGCCTGCACGTGTCCACGTCCAGCGTGTGCAGCCGCTCGCAGCGCTCCAGGCTGGCCAGCGCGGGCGGCGTCAGCATGAGGAAGCGCAGGTGCAGGCGCGTGACGAGCGGGGCCAGGCGCGGGTGCAGCTCGCACGTGCGGTACGCGCCGCCCTGCCACGCGTGCCACAGGCTGTGCCCCTGCACCTCGACCTGCGCCGGCAGCATGTCATGGGGGAGCGTGCGGGTCAGAAAGGTCCCTGCTCGCATCCTGGACGCTCTCTGAGCGCCCCGGCCTGCCGTAGCAGAGAGAAAGTCATCCCTCACGTGCAGCTCCGAGGGCGCCCACTTGTCGATGAGGGCGGCCAGCGCCGGGCCGCCCGTGGCGATGCCCGTGACGCCACCCCCCGTTCGCCACCAGGGCGCCTGCAGCGGCTCGCAGAACCTGAGCTGGAGCGCTTTGCGGCCGCCGGCCCCAGGCTGCGCGGGGTGCGGGTGGTGCTGCACCACGGCGGCGGCGAGGGCGTGGCACGTGCCGAACAGCGCCGGCGCGTCCAAGCGCTGCAGCACCACCTCGTGCATGAGGTGCCAAGGCAGGTCTGCGCGCCAAGACAGATCGGCACCCCATGCGATGAACTGACCAGGGTGTGCGTGCGCCCGACGCCCGCTCACGCCCTGCCCTGTCCAGTTTGCTGGCCACCCACGCACCGAGGATCAGAGCTGGGCATGCGGCAGACTCCTCCGCCGCTGCTGTCTCGGTTTCTGCCGCTGCCGGCTTGGCCAGGGCAGCGTCGCGTCCGCTCCTCTTCTGGCTGATCGCGAGGAGCCCGAGAAGCGCCGCGACGCTCACAGCAGCCGACAAGCTCAGCGCGCAGAGGAAGAGAGCGCTGATGTCCATCACCGAGAGAGGTCGCGCCTGCTGCCGCTGAGCGCTGAGGCGTCGGACGGAGCGAGCACACGGAGGAAAGGTTCCGCAAAGCGTGCGTGCGTGCGTGCGTGCGGCAGCAGCTCCTGCTTGTGCGCTGCACAGGCTGCTACTTGGCTGTGTGAAAGGGGCGGGACTTGGTGGGGGAATGCCTGTCCTGGGGCGCGGCCACGACCGGCATGCAGCGCCCGTGAAGTTGTCACCCGTGCCACACAAGGTGTGCTCGTCAGAGGTTCAGTACTCAGCCTAAGGAATGCATGTTGCCTTGCGCGCGCACGCAGCAGCTGCGTGAGCGTGCACGGCGCACGGCAGCCTGGGGCTGCCTGCCCTAGCGTCGCGTTCGCAAGCGGCAGGCGGCAGGCGCGGCAGGCGGCAACTTCATCCTGAGAGGCAATCCAGAGCTCTCCTTGGCTTGGGCGGCAAGGCACGCAGGCCAGCGTCAGCGGGTGCCACTGGCCACCTTGGGCCGCTGCCGCACGAGCTGCTGAGCTGCACTCAGCGGTCCCGTTGTACGCGCAGCTTTCGCGTAGATGGCCCGCGCTCAGCCGTGCGCCCACACCCCTGTGATCACCAACTTGCGTGGTATGCGGGTGCTGTGTCCGTTCCTCTCTGCTGCGTGTGGATGCCGCGCGTGTGGCGGTGGACGAGATGCATGCGTCCCGCACCGCGGTGGTTGGGCGCCGGACGAGAAAGCGCGCACACATCGTCGCAGCAGGAGCAGTGGTGGCGATGCGGGCGTGACGCGGCGCAAGAGGTGCTCGTCGTCGTCATGCGGCGACCTGTGGCCTTGGTGCTCCTGCTGGTGCTGAGTTGCTGGCGCAACACGGGAGGAGGAGCACCAGCGGGCGCGAGCGCGCAGCCTCAGGCTGCCGTGACCACCGGGCAGCAGCTCGCCGACGCCGTCGCCTCCTACGGCCGGCGCAACGCGGACACCACGCTGCTGCTGCCCAACGGCACTGTTCGCCTGGCCAATGCCACCTTTCCCCTTGTGCCGGACAACCAGGCCGTGGGCGGCAGGGCCTGGGCGGCGGGGATCCTCACCATCCTCGGCGTGGGCGTCAACAGCAGCGTGCTGGACACCAGTATGCGGGCGGGTGCGTGCGTGCGACGTTGCGCAACGCCGTCCCCGCACACGCGGGTCCACCAACGCCACGCTCATTGCAGCGCACCACAGCACTTGCGCACGCGGGGCCCGCATTGAGCATGCTTGGCACCCGTCAGGACGGCTTGCCGCGCGCCGGGGGTCACGATGACGCCCCCGCACAGGCACCCCGACCGCGCAGCCCGCCAGCTGGTGCAGTTCCGCGGCGCGGCGCTCACGCGTGTCCATGCTGCTGACGGAGCCCCTCACGCGCCGCTGCCCCGTCCTGCCGCCGTGCTCTCCTGCCGTGCAGGCCTGGTCCCGCCGCGCGTCACCAGCAGCGGCGTGGTGCTCCTGCGCAACATCTCGCTGGTCAACAACTGCGTGCGCGACGTGCAGCGCGTCGTGGGGCTCACGCGCAGCGTGCAGAACCTGCTGGGCGCCTTCAGCCTCACGCTCGTCACGCGCAGCGTCGAGTTCCTGGGCGCAGCAGTCTACATGCGCCGGCGCGAGGTGCTCTTTCAGATGTACATCATGCAGCTCATGCAGCTGCAGACCAGCAACGCCTGGGGCGAAGGTGGGTGGGTGGGCGCACCTCTGGGGGGACGGGCAGGGCAACCGCCGAAGTCGTGCTTGACGGGATTCCACCAAGCCAGGCAGCATACCAAGGGTGCAGACGAGTGTAGGAAGAGGAGGAGGAGGGCCAATTTGCAGGCCCTGGGGGTTCTGGAGGAGGGCATGTTGTGCGGCGGCGGCGGGAGAGGCAGGCAGGTGGGCTGGCGGACCGCGTGCCGTGCGTGGGCTGACCCGTGCCCCCTGTCAACGCCCCTTGCAGTGCGCGCGCGGTGCCAGCGCCAGCTGGACAGCTTCACCAACTTCAACCCGGTGATCCGGCGCAGCAGCGCGCACATGTTCCTCATGGCTTCGGCCAACGCCAGCGGCTGGTCCGGGGCGGACGTGGCCTTCACGGTGAGTCCTTCAGGCGCCCCTCCCCCCCGCGCTAGGTGCTGGTACTGATGCAGGCACGCATACGTGCCTTATGCCGAGATCCCTAAGTGCGTCGCGGCCTTGGCGGGTTTGCCTGGCCGGCTTCCACCGCGGGTGCTACAGAGCACTACGGACCTCGCTGCCAACCTCTGCCCCAACCCACATTGCACCTCCCACTACCTCCAGGCTCGAGCTTTTGGAATGGCGCGCGATACACATGCCTGCGTCTGCGCGCAGAGCACGGACAACCCCGGCGGCCCCACACGCTGACTCACTCGCTGACCCAGGTTGTAAACGCAACCACGGCCGTGCTCGTGCGCACCTTGAACGATTGCGCAGAGCACGGAGAACCCGGACGACCCCATCATCCAGGCGATGCGGCGCGACGGCACTCTCATGCCGCTGCGGTGGTGCGCCAACCAGACCCTTGCGCCGCCCTCTGTCGCCAGCTCGGGGTACGACCCGTTCTGGGGCCCGCTCTTCTCGACAGACACTGTGGAGGAGGGGCTGGCGGCAGTGGCCGAGGCGACGGGCGTGGCAGAGCAGCAGGAGGCGATCCAGGTGCGGCGCGGCGTCAGTGCGGTGGCGCCTTTTTGGGGTATGTGGGGGGCTGTGGCGAGTGCTGCTGCGGTCAGCGGGAGGCGGTCCCCCACGTGCCGGCGTGCCGGGCGCCGCCGCGACTCGCCTTGCGCAAGGGACGCACCTCTTCATGCCTACCCACCCACGCCGCCCCGTTTCCTCCTCGCGTTTTGCAGTTCCCCGTCCCCGCCGTGCTGCTCCACGCGCCTCGCTTCGACCTCCCGGCCTCCGCCGCCCTCCCCAACGCGACGGCGACGCCCGACGGGAGCTCCTTCGCGCTCGCCGGCGCGCTCATGCTCTGGGGGCCCTTCAACGACGACCCCAGCAGCCCCATGCCCGTCCCCGTGCTGGACCTGGGCAACCGCACGGCGCCGCTCTTCAACCTCTCCGCCGCCGGCCAGCTGTTCATCATGCGCCTCGCCTTTGACGGCCTCGCTGCCCTCCCGCTCCCCGCCGCCGCAAACGGCGCGGCGCCGGCGGCGGCCTCTGCGCTGACGCTCGCCGGCCTGGCCAACCTCGATGCCACCGGCTCCATGCAGGACCCGAGGGCTTGGCGGGCCGACCCGGCGGTGCAGCTGCACAACGTGACGCTGACCGTGCCGCTGCCCGACTTTTTGGCGCTGCTGACGCTGGCCACGGACGGCGGCGGCGGCGGCGTGCTGAGCGTGCGGCCCTGCATGGACGAGGGCGTGCGGCAGCTGGCGGCGCAGCTCAGCAACGCAGTCTACGCGCTGGCGCTCTACCCGGGCACGGCGCAGGCGCAGCAGAACGGGACCCTCTGGCAGGGCATGGTGCTGGCGGCGTACACGGGCTGGGGCGTCAACGCGACGAAGCTCATGGTGCGGCCGGCGACGGCGGTGCCGGCAGAGCTGACCGCGGCGTGCGCGGCGGCGCTGGCGGCGGCGGCGCCGCCGCCGCCCGGCGGGGGCGGTGGCGGCGGCGGCGGCGGCTCGCCGTCGTCGTCGTCGTCTTCGTCGAGCACGGTCGGCATCATCGTGGGGTGCACGATCGGCGGCGTGGTGCTGCTGGCGCTGGTGGCGCTGGCGGCCGTGTACGTCGTCCGCCACAGGTGCGTGAGCCGCGCCCCAGAGGGGACAGGCTGCCAGGGGTCAGGAGCGGCTGAGGGCGCGACCGCCGCCGCCCCTGGGCGTTTGACCTGCTTCCCTCTACGCCTTCCGTTCAAATCCAAGTTCACTATTGCCGATTTTCTGCAGGCACGGCGGCAAGGCGCTGGACAAGTTTGACGCGCTGCCCTCCACCTCGCCGCCGCCCCCGCCCGGCACGGTCAAGGGCTACAGCACCGACGGAACAACCACCGCCTCTATGCGCACGGCGCGCGAGTCGGGCACCACCTACCAGACGGCCAACAGCACCATGATGCTGTCGCTGCTGCAGACGGAGGAGCGGCGCCTGCTCGCGCGCGCCGACCCCAACACGTTGCCAAGCGGCGCCGGCGCGCCGGGCGCCGACGGCGTCATGCCCAGCGTGCTGGGCCACGCGCACCACATGCTCATGTGCAGCCTGATCAACGCGAAGCAGCAGCCGGGGCAGGCGGCGCCGGGCGGCGGCGCCGCCGCCGCGCCGGCTGCGCTGCCGGAGGTGCCGTCGCAGGGCTCGCAGGGCGCGGGCGGCGCGGCGGCGGCGGTGGCGGGCGGCCGGGTGGGCAGCATCCGCTCCACCTCGTCGGCAAAGTGAGTCGCGTTGCCGGCTTCTTGTGTCCACGTCCTGGCTCACTAGCTGAGGGTTGAAGCGCAACTACATGTCCCGCAACGCGCGTGCAAGCGAGATTGCTTGCGCGTGCGGGCGCGTGCGGTGTCGCAGGTCTGGCAACTCGCTGGGTGGTCAGGGCAACGTGCTGGACCCCTTGGCGCGGGTCAAGGCGCTGGCCATGAACACCAGCGGGCTGCAGGAGGCCTCCAAGGTCGCAAACAGGGTGAGGTGGCAGCGTGCGTGTGTGGGTGCGGCGTGTGGCTGCGGGTGGCATGGCAGCGGGTGGCGCGCAGAGGCGCAAAGCGTTGTTCCTCAGCGCCCGCTCGCCTGACGCGCGCGTGGCCCGCTGCTGCGCCGCAGGTCGTGATCCACTCGCTGCTGGGGAGAGGCGGCTCTGGCACCGTCTACGTCGGTGAGTGCGACGCCGGGAGGCGGCCCCGACCGCTCACGCTTCAGCCGTTCCACCGCCCCAACCTTCCCTCCACACACGGCACGCTTCCTGAACAACGCAGCATCGGCGGCGGCGCCCTCAATGCGCCAGCATTGCAGCACTGCGCGCGCCGCCCGCCCGCCGTTCGCGCCGAGCTGCTGGCGCCTCTGCGGTCCTGAGCGGCGGCCAACGGCACCGCCCATCACCAGCGTACTCTCTGTCTGTACTGCTGTGCTGTGCCCTGCACCGCAGGCGAGTGGCGCGGGCTGCCCGTGGCCGTCAAGACCATTGTCTACGAGGCTCACCCCTCGGAGACGCAGCACATGTCGCCAGTGCTGGAGACAGCCATCGCCGCCAGCGTGGGGCACCGCAACGTGGTGCGTGCGCCGTCCCGTGCGATGGGCCTGTCGCTGTGCTGCCGTCGCCGCCGTTCCGCACCGCCGCGCCTGCGCTGCGCGACGAGAGGGCGTGTGTTGGGGCGCCGAGCGGCCCTTGGAGCCACGGCCGGGCGCAAACAAGTTAGTCGAGTGCGCCGCGCAGAGCGCAGGCCAAGTGGCGTGCGGCACGCCTGCATGGCACTCGCACCCTTCAGGTGGCGTTGTACCACTTTGACATCAAGCGGGTGGCCGACCAGACGAGCCACGACGACGCCCTCCAGGTGCGCTTTTTCGACGGCCGCTGTCCACGCGCGGCCCCGCCGCCGCGCTGCGCTGCCGGCCTGCCGCTCGCTGCTGCGGTGGCACTTGGCCAAGGCACGGGGAGCGGGCCGTGTGGCCCACACGGCTCTTCGGATCCTGTCCTGCGTCCTCGTCGCGCAGATCAGCAACTCGCAGGAAATGTCGGAGCGGTCAGAGTCCGAGTCGGCGTCAGACAGCCGCGCCTTCAAGGTCTTCCTCATCCAGGTGCGTGGGGAGCATATGCGCATTGACACAGCCGCGCCTCCAAGGTGCCTCTCGCCCAGGCACGCAGCTGCTTGCGAGCGCAGCGGCCCGGAGCAGCGGCGCTGCGCACCTGCAGGCCTGAGCCTTTGCACGCGGCGCGGCAAGCTGCGTTTCGAGCAGTCGAGCCGAGTCGCCGCCGCGCCAATGCCGGCTGACGTTCTCTTACGTGGTTTGCGCCGGCGGCCGTCGTGCGCGTCCCGCAGGAGCTGTGCCAGAGCTCGCTCAAGTGCGCGCTGGACAACAAGATCCTCTACGACCCAAAGGTGCCCAGGAACGTCAACGAGGTGCGCCGCGCGCTGCCCGCACGTTTCTCTTGTTCCGCCTGCTGCTCCCTCGCTCACCCTCGCTGCCGGCCCTCCGAGGCGCGCCCACGCGCCTTGATTCCGCTCGCCCTCGCTGCCACGCTCACGGGCAGCGTCCCGGCGTCCCAAGGCCCCTCTCGCCCGCTGCTGGCGTTCTTGCCGCCGGGCCTGGGCGCTCTCCTCGGGCGGACTCTCGACGGTGCCGCTGCGCCCGCCCACAGACGACTTGCTTCGTTGCGGCGCCGTCCCTGACTCTGCCGGTGGGCGCGCCACGTGCCCGCGCGCAGATGATCACGTACTCCTTGCTGCTGCACATCGCCACGGGCCTCGAGTACCTGCACGGCCTCAACATCATCCACGGAGGTGCGCGGCGAACGCGCACTCCCTTTCGAGTGCCTGTCGCGCTGCTGCCCGCCTGCGCCGCCGCCATCAGAGCCTTAGGCTCAACCGTAGGGTCCTCCTGCATGGGCGGTGGCGCGCAGACCTGACGCCGGCCAACGTGCTGCTCAAGCTGGACGACACGGAGCGCAGCGGGCTGGTGGCCAAGCTGGCGGTGAGTTAGGCTGCGTGCGAGCGCTCGGTGTGAGGCGGTGCTGGGCCCTGTTTCCAGCAGCAGCTCTGCTGCCCTTGTTGCGTCGTCTCATGACTGAGGCCGCGGCGCTTGCAAGGATGTGCAGGACTTTGGGCTCTCGCGGCACCTGGACCAGCTGGCCACGCACGTCTCCAACGTCTGCGGCGGCACGCCCTTCTACGTGGCGCCAGAGGTGCGCATGCGTGCGCGCTCGCCCGCGGGGCCCCGCACGCATGACGCGCAGAGCCACCACACCCTCCATTCCGATGGGGATAGCGGCGAGGCGGGTGGCCCCGCCACAGCTCGGGTGCGGGGCCCGTGTGTGCGCAACTCTGGGACCCCTCTCACGCGGCGCTTTCTCTCCTGGCGTCCTCCTGCCGCCGCCGCCCCCGAAGGTCGTGGTGCAGCGCCGCACTTCCCCGGCGGCCGACATCTTCAGCTTTGGCGTCATCATGTGGTGAGTGGAGGAGGAGCAGGAGGCAAGCCACCCGCCGCCGCGCCTACTCCGCCGCGCGCGACCGCTCGCCCCTCTCCCAGCGCTCTGCAGAGCTAGGTGGACTTTCTTGTCGCGGGCGCGCGCGCGCGCGCACGGTTGACGGCGGCGCCTCGTGCGTCCTCGCCATTGGTGTGCGCGCCTGCAGGCAAGTGCTGACGGGCACGCCGCCCTACCTGACTCTCGAGGGCGGCGCGTTCAAGATGAACCCCGACTTCCCCAACATCCCGCCAGAGGCGCACGTGCCCATCCCCCTGCAGCAGCTGCTCTGCAGGTGAGAGGTGCTCTCGCCACGCTTTGCCCTGATGACTCCCACGACCACGCCGCCGCCGCCGCCGCCGCGTCGCCGCTGGCTGTTGGCGTGGCACTCGCTCCGCCGCGAAAACCCCTCCTCGCCACCGCTGCCACTGCCGCTTGCGCTCCTCCCCGCTTGCGCAGGTGCCTGCAACAGGACCCGCACGCGCGCCCCACCGCCTCGGAGGTCCGCGCCGTGCTGCTGGTGCAGCTGGGCTACCCCGCGCCCGCCGCCACGCTCACGCTGTCTCGGGCCGGGTCGGCGTCCGGCGGCAGGCCCGCCTCACAGCCGTCAGGGCGCTCAGGCGGCGCCTGAGCGCTGGCCGCCTCTTGCTGGCCGGGCGGCCGCCCTCGCCATGCCAGCGCCGGGCGCCGGCGCCGCGGCGGGACGCCTGCAGCTGTCAGCGCGGCCAGACCCGTGGAGTCGTCCTCCTGCTCCCTCCTTTTCCCGTCAGCGCTGCGCCGGCCGCCGGCGGGGCGTGGGAGGGGCGCTGGCGTCGGCTCTCTCGCCCCGCACAGCCGAGCGCCCGCCTTGAATGCTCACTCGTCTGCATCCCTCCTCGCGTCGCGTCCCCCATCCTGACGATGCACTTCTCTTCCAAAACCCCCCACCCTTCCTGCCAAGAGCAACCGCCACGTGCATGCCCACCTCGCCTCCTCGGCTGTGTACGGAGCGGTAGCATTGGCAGGCGCCGCCCGCCTCGCTCCGCGCTGTTTGCGGGTCGATGAACAGCAAACGCCCCATGGTCTGCGCGTTTCGTGCTCGCGTTCACTCTTGCTTAGTTTTTTCAGCCCCCCCGGTGGCCCATCCGTCGACGACGTGTGCAGAAGAAGCTGGTTTTGTGCATGCGACGCGGGCCGGCGCGCACAGCATTGGCAAGTGCTGCGAGCACGCGCACGAACGCGGAGATCACGCGCCCGCCCCGGCACGCGCGGCACGGGCGGCGCCCCCCTCCCAGAGAGCTGTTTGCGGTCTGCATCGCTGGCCCCGCCACGTGACAGTCACCTGATGCGGCTGACTTCAGACGGTGGAGCACGACGTGTGCTGCGCGTGCCCGTGTGCGCTGCGCGTGCCTTGTTCCTGGTGTGTGTCCTGCTGCGCCAGCTCTCTGTCTCTCTCTCGAGGCGTGGCGCTGGTGTGTGCACGTGATCCCTTGTCTTTGCGTGTGCGTGCACCTCCTCTCTGCGCTGCACCCACGGTCGCGAGCTAAGAAGAAACATCGAGCACGGACGGCAGCCTCACCATCGTGTGACCCTCAGCATCGCCACATTACCACCCGTCTCTCAACATCACCTTGGTTTGCACGTTTGCGCCGCGTGGCGAGCCTGCCAGCGTGTTGGTGGGGGGGGACACACGTGTTGGCGGCCCGGGTGGTGGCTCGCTCCTCCGTGCGGTGGGCTATGGCTACGTGGTGCGCTGTCTGTGGTGGCCGGCACCTCCCCTCCCTTTTCCCCTCTGCATTCATGTTCGGCGCCGGCGCTCGGCCACACGGCCCAGCAGGGCCAGGGTGACACACTGCTCACCCCTACACCGCAAAAGGCGCGTGGATGGATGGATGGAGCGCTGGACGTGTCCCGTGCTGGCTTGTGGAGATGCCTACTGCTGCTGCTGTGGTCGAGCAAACGAATGGAATGCGTTCTTGGCTGGTGCCGTCGTGCACACGCACGCGCACACTGCTGGCCGAGACTTTTCCCCTGCCAAAACCTCTGGAAGGCTCGGCCGAGCGAAAATGCCCTGCACGCCCCTCCCGTAGTGCCGTCGTGTGTGCCTGCCTTGGATGTCCAGGTGTCGCCGATGGTGGGCTTGCCCGTCTGACCGTGCGGCGTGGCGTGCTCGCTGCGTGTAAGGAAATCACACAACTCTCACCACGAGGAACGAAGAGGGGGAGGAGGAGATCTCGGTCTGACGGCCGGCGAGATCCCAAATTACCCTGGTGGCCAGCGCAAAGTGCAACAGCAGCGTTTCGAAGCAAACGTCGAAAGCGCCCACGACGACGACGACGCGCAAGCTCTTGGAGCACAACAAGTCGGCCGCCCTCTCCAGAGATCAACCACCTCAGGCTCCCCAACGCCAGAGGACCAGGAAGCCGACGTCACGCTCCGCGCGCGCGCATCAACGGCAGCGCTGCTATGAAGACCTCGGCTCTGGGTGTCGCGGCATCGGCGCTGCTGGTTCTGTCGCTCGCCGTGGTAGCTCCCTGGAGCGCCTCTGCGGTGGTCGTCAGCCCAGGGAGCGGCGTCGCCGACCTCACGTCGCAGATCTGCGCGTCAGCGGTGAGCCAGCAGCGATCAGGAACGCAAATCGGGCCAGCCCGAAGCGCCGTGCGTCGTTCTGAATGGGTTCGTGCTGACGGCGGGCGTGGCAGGCTTGCTCGTGACCGGCAGGGCGCCCCGGTGCAACCGGGGCCTCTAGCGCAGCGCAGCCTCTAGCGCAGCGCGCCTGGCGTCACGGGAGAGGCTCTGGTCACCGCTTTGGTGCGTCTGGCTGTTCCCCACTGCGCGCAGCCCACCGGCGCCAGGCTCTGCTACCCCCTCTCCACCTCGCACTACGTGCAGTGCACCCAGGGCAAGGGCAGGCTGGTCGCGTGCCCTACGGGTGCGGATTCAGCATTCTCTCTGGCAGGCCAATTGCTGATCTGGAAGCGTCAGCGGCGACGATGATCCTCACGTGGCCAAAAGTCTCAGACTGGGGACGGCCTCTCCTGGTGACGCAGGAAGGATCTACGATTACGCCAAGCGCTCGTGCCGCTCCTCCCGCTCCGCCGTCCCCTGCCCCAGTGAGCATTTTTGCCCCCTGGGCAGTTTTCCAGATGACGTCAGCCCGGCGCGCGCACGGCGCACGCCCTGCGCGTCACCACGCCGTGCCCACCTGGCCCGACGCAGGCTTTGTGTGTCCCACCGCCACGCGCACCTTCAACCTCACGCTGGGCAAGCCGCCGCTCTCCCCTCCGTATGGAAAGTTTGGCGAGGTTGGGTCGTACAACATCTCGTTCCCCACGGTGCGTCCCCGCTGCTCCCACCGCGTGTGTGTGTTGAGCTTTACATCTGGTGGAGCCATCTCTGGCAAGCTGATGTGTGCTGATCTTCCGAACGACCTTACGAAAGCCAGCTGCCGAGTGGGCCACTGCGCTTCCCCCTCCCCCTCCCGACAGGCTGCTTGATGATGCTGCACCTCGCCCTCCCCCTCGCTGTGCTTCTCCTCCTGCCGTGCTTCATGATGCTGCACCTCGCCCTCCCCCTCGCTGTGCGCAGCCGGGCAAGTACGCCGTCTTCTGCCCCGTGGCGGGCCACTGCACCAGCGGCATGACCTTCACCGTCAACGTGTACAAGGGCCGCGCCGTCGACCCCAAGGTGAGGCGCCAGCCGCGGGCGCTCACCTGGCTGCGCCACGGGGCACCACTCACCGCCTCCGCCTTGCACAGCAGCCCCAGATGCGTGTTGCCGGCGCCCCGCAGCGAGCGGGAGAGCGCGCGCACAGCAGCGCCGTCGCGCACACACGCACACTCTGGCCAGCTTTTCCCTGCCGCTCGTCTGCCCCTGTTTCCGCGACGGTGCCTGCACTAGCGGGCTGGCTGGGAGGCCGCCGCACCTTGACGTGCGCGCCCTTTGGATGCTGATGGTTGTGGGCTACTGCCACGCAGTATGTGTCGGTGGAGTTTGAGGAGCCGCTCAAGAACACCGACCTGGTCCCCAAGCGCTACCCGGTGAGGAGGACGCCGGGACAGCGCCTGTCCCAGTGCATCTTGCACGAACGGAAGGGACCATCGCCCGTGCCATGCAGCCTGCAGGGCAGCAGCGCGCGCGTGTGGCGCGGCAGGCAGGCCATGGCGCCCACTCGTCCTCGCACGCATGACATACGGCGCTGCCGCTTTCGCCGTTGCTGCCGTGCACGCAGGACATCAACCTGCCCGTCGGGGGCACGCTCAACATCCACTGGGACGAGGTGCGCCTCCTTGCCGTGCGCGCACCTGCATTCAATGCAACGCCTGGCCGCAGTGCGCACCGCGTCCACGCAAGTCGTCCGCAGCAGCTTGCGCTTCCCACCGCTGGCCCTCCGCGTGCGCTGCTTCCCCACGAACCGCGCCCGTGTGCACACGACGACGTGCTCCGCAGCCCATCCACTTTGTCGCCGTCTACAACATCACCGCCGGCGTGACCCTGCCCAACTCGCCCTACCCGCCCCAGCCGCGGTACCGCTGCCCCGACTGGAAGGTCATCAACAACGGCACCTTTATCGAGATCCTCCCCAACGAGGAGCGGCTCGTCAACTTCCGCATCCCGCCCGTGGCCAACTACACGTGGACGGCGACCACGACGGGCACCCGCTGGTTCGTCTGCCCGCTTGGCACGCACTGCCGCCTGGTGCGTCTTCGTTGGGGCGCACGCTTGTTTCAAGGCTGGGAGCACTGGGGTTGCTTCCAGGTCGTGGCGGGAGTCGCTGTGCTTGACGCATCTCGCCAACTGTGCGGCTGCTTCACTTTTGATGTTGTGCAGGGCCAGGTGTTCAAGGTGGTGATCCGGCCCCGGCCCACCGGGCGCGCGCCGGAGCGGCGCGAGGTCACGTGGACGCTCACGGGGTCCAACTACCCCGACCTCACCCTCTACAAGGTGCGCGCGCACTGCCTCTGGCGGGCACTCGGCGCCCCAGGCAGGCGCTGGGGCAGCGCGCCGCGCTTGATTGATGGAAGGGAGAGGGGGCACGTGCTGACGTGCGGCTTGCGTGTGAGTGCTGCTTCTGCCGCGCAGGGCGACACCCTGTTCTTCAACATCCTGGGCGTGCACGCGCTGTCCGTGGTCAAGAGCATGCGGACGTACGAGTACTAGACGCCGCCTGCGCTGCGTGCGTGCTCCGCGTTTACTGACGGACTCATGGTGGCCGAGTCGGAGCGTCGTTTCATTTGCAGCAACGCAAGTGTAAGCGTGCGAGTGCACGGTCAGCCGCTGTGGGCGGGCAGGTCCAACCTGGTGGCCACGGCGCGGGTCCAAAGCGTCGTCAGCGGGCATATCAGCACTGCGGCACTGCCGCTCCCGCGGAGGGGCGTCTTGATCACCGCCGCCACCCGCGCAAATACCTTTCCCAGATCAATCGCTCAGCAAGAGAGCAGCAAGCAGCCCGCAGCATCCTGCAGCAAGAGAGAGAGGGAGAGACCCCGTCGGGGTTGTCCATCATCACGTCATCATCACTGCGCCTCCGTAACGCTCCTGCTGTCGCGTCAGGGAGGCTCTCCTGCTCAGTGCTTGGGGGAGAGGAAGAACATGTCAATCCAGACGAAAACCTGAGCCAGCACCAGCAGCAGCAGCAGCCCCACGTACAGGGCGTACTTGCCCATCCCGCCGCCGCCGCCGCCAGCGCCTCCGTCCCGCTGCGCCTTGCCGCGCCGCGCCGCCTTGGCCCTCGCCGCCCGCGCCGCGCGCCGCGCCTGCGCAGCAGCAGCGCAGCGCACGCGAGCCGCACGCACGCGCATCGTTGTCGCTCACACTCACCCTCCTCCGTTTCACGTCGTGCACGGCTCTCTTCGCGCGCCTCGCACCTCGCTCTCGCCGTCGCCGCCCTCGCCCTCCTCCTCCTCGTCCTCGTCGTCCTCCCCGTCCTCGTCGTCCTCGTCCAGCTCATCGTGCTCGTTCCACTCGTGGCCCAGGTCCTCCTCCTCCACCTCGACCTGCGAACATGCGCGTGGACGATCGAGCACGAGGCGCCAAACAAGTCGCGAGCAGCGCGCGAGCACGACCATCGAGTCGCCTGCCAGGCCCAGGGTGCCCCTGCCTGACCGCCCTTCGACGTGGAATTCATGGAGCCGAGACCCGCTCCATCCCGCGCCCGCTCACGGCGTCGTAGAGCGCCGAGGGCGCGTAGCGCAGCGGCCCCGTCAGCGTGCCCAGCAACGCCTCCTCGGCCGCCAGCGCCTCGCGGTCCTGCTGCGCGCTGCCCGGCGCGCCCTCCAGCCCCCCAAACGCGTGGCGGAGGTACCCTGCGCGCAAAAAGACCAGCCGCACGGCGCACGCAGACCAGCCACAGCGATCACCATACTGAACCATGCAAGCTTCGCTTTCTTGCGCTCCGCAGGCCAGTCGCGACAGCAGCAAGCGCTCCTGAGCGGTGGCAAGCTGCTGGTCGCGCGAACAGCGAACAGCGAACGGCACCAAGGGCATCGCGCACCGTCCTTGAAGATGTTGAAGAAGCTGAGCGCCGGCGCCGGCTTGCCCCGGTGCTTGCTCTCCTTGCCGCGGCGCGCCGCCGCCGGGGGAGCCAAGGTCAGGTCGCAGCGGCCCGGCGGCGGGTGCTGGCCGGGGCGCAGCTGCGGCGCCGCCGCGCCCTCCTCCCCCTCCTCCTCAGCGCCCTCGTTGCCCTCCGCCTTGGGCAGCTGCCCGCCTGCGCAAGAGGCAAAGCAGATGCGAGCAGGCCGCCGCGGCACACTGCTCATCACCACCTGCTTTGCCTGACATGCAGCAATGGCGACGCCCCCAGCCTTGTCATTCGCGGCGCGGCGTACTGACGCCTTGGCCGTGTCCGTTCGCGCTGGCATGAGCACGCAGCAGCCCACGCCCTATGCATCGCCGCTCACCCGGCGTGGGCGCGAACCACTGCGGGCCCGCCACCACGGCGCCGCGCTGCTGCAGCCCCAGCTTGTTCGCCGAGCCGCCGTCGCACGTGAAGGTGTACGTCTTGGACAGCGTGCCGGCGGGAAAGTAGGGGTTGTCCAGGAACGTCCACTCCACTGCGGCGAGGCAACAGCACAGCGCCACGCACCCACGCTCAGTGCGCGCGCAAAGCAAGGCGGGTGAGCCGGTGCCGCGAAGAGCAGCGGAAGCCAGCGTGCGGCGCCATGGATGGCGACGCGACAGCCGCAGCCACAGGAGATTCGTGCGCCCCGCTCCCCGAAAAAAGACGGGCGAGTGCTGCCGTGTGCGTGCCCACATGCCCACACATGGTGGAGCGCCGCTCAACCGCCGCGTTGCCTGCGCCCACCACGCCGCGGACCGCTCACCCGTGACTTTGCGCCAGGGCTCGGCGGCCGTGGGCATGTGCGCCCAGTCCCACCGCGCTCGCACGTCGCCCAAGCACGCCAGCGCCAGCTCGTCGCGGCGGTGCACGCAGGCCTCCCCGCCCTCGCAGCCGCGCAGCGCCCGCAGCCAAAAGAGCGGCAGGCCCGTCGTCACGGCCGCCGCCGGGCCGCGCGCCGCCGCCGGCAGCCGCCGCAGCGGCCCCGCCGACCTGCGGTGCAGCGCGACGCAAATCAGCTGCACCGTTGGTGTGGTGCGTCGCTCGCAAGAGGGCCGTGATGCGTGCCTGGCTGCGCTGGAGTTGCCCACAACGCCGGGCACACCCAAATCTGTGTGCGCCGCTCGGAACGCAAGCCTGCTCTCGCCCGCACCCCCAACCTCTCCCAAACTCTGCGCACCTGCCCAGCAACGCCGCGCGCCGGTCCAACAGCGCCTGCTCCTTCTTGTCCGCCTCCTGCGCCGCCGCCCACTTGGCCTTTTTGAACTCGAGGGCCAGCCCGTCCAGCTGTCGCTGGTTGTGCGCCGTCAGCGCGTGCTGCGCCTGCTGCACGGCGGCCGGCGGCGGCTGGCTGGGGTTGGAGGTGGACGACGCGGCGGCCGTCGGCGGCGGCGGGCGCACCACGGTGAACCCGGCGTCGTCCTCGTCGTCCAGCGCCGAGGCGCCCGCCTGCGTTTTCGTTGGGGCTTGCGTTAGGGCTTGACGTCATGGGCCTGGCGCATGGGCGGCGCGCGTGGGTGCTGCGGGGTGGGCAAGGCATCTCATGTCGCACCTGCAAGCCCTCGAGGTAGAGTGTGGCGGCGTGCGGGATGACGCGCCGCACGATCACGTCCAGCAGCTCCATGTCGCGCTGCGCCTTGCGCTGCGCCAGGCGTGCGCGGCGCCGTGCCTCGGGGTCGCGGGCGGCGCCGCCCTCCTCGTCGTCGTCGTCGTCCTCCTCATCCTCTGCCTCGTCGTCGTCGTCGTCGCCTGCGGGGCGGGCGGGAAGGGAAACGCACGCGTGTGCCGTTGGCCCAAGCACCTCCACTTGGGGCGTGGCGGCATCCTGCTACTCCCGCCCTGCCCTCACCCCAGGCGCGCTCTGGGCGCCCGCCCAGACAAGAGGCGCACAGACGTCAGCTCCCCCAGCCCACTCCGCCGCCCCCCTCCCCCCTCCACTGCGCCAGGCCCCGCACCTGGCACGTCATCGCCCAGGAAAAAGTCGTCGTCGTCGTGCGCAGCCGCGTCGTCCTCGTCCTCCTCCACCGTAGGGTCAATCACCTGCACGGGACGCGGGGACGGGTGGCGCCACCCCAAATCTCCTGTAGGGGCCGCGCCGCGCTCCCTGGTGCAGCCACCCGCCGCCTGTATGGCCCGCGCAAATCTCCTGCGACCTCCATCTCATCCGTGGGCGCGGCGCCGCGCTCCGCACCTTGGGCCGGTGCAGAGGCGTGAAGAAGCGGAAGAAGCTGGGCGCCGGCTTGAACCGCGCGGGCGCCTGCGGCTGCTGCGGCTCCTCCTCGGCATCGTCGGCGTCCTCATCGGGCTCGGTGGCCGCCGCCGCCCTGCCCTTGCCTGCCTTGGCGCCCTTGCCCCCTCCCTGGGCCGCGCCCTTCTTCTTCTTGCCCTGCAGCGGCGGCGGCGCAGAGAGAGACGGGGAATGCAGGCAGCAGGAATGCTTTTCCGCCCTTGAGTTGGGGGGGGGGGGGGGCAACGAGCCTCGGCACAGCCCTGTGAGAGTTGCTGCATGCGCGCGCATCGCATGTCCAAATCAGGCGCTGCGGCGCCTGTCGGCCCTGCTCAGCAGCTGGCAGGCTGACCGGCCCCCTCCTCACGGCGTGCTGTCGCTCGTTTCCGCGCCGCCGCCGCCGTGAACGAGCGGCTGCAACAGCACACCCCGGCCCTCCCTCTCTCCACTCCACCCGCCCCCTCACGTTCTTGCCGCTGCCGCCGCCGCCGCCCTCTGCACGTGCTGCACCAGCACGCCCCGGCCCTCCCTCTCCCTCTCTTCCGCCCGCGCCTCACCTTCTTGCCGCCCTGGCCGCCGCCGCCCCTCTGCACGCGCTGCACCAGCAGGCTGCGGCCCTCTTTCCACTCGACCACGGTGCCCTCGTCGCGCGCGTCCACCACGCGCCCCTCCGCGTCCTTCTCCACAGCCACGCCGCGCCGCAGCACCTGCGCGAGAGTCAGCATAGCACCGCCGCGCTGCCGCCGTGAAAGAAAGGGAACGCTGGCAGGCGCGGGGGTCACGGAAGGCCCCAGGGCCGCACGCCTCCTGGCCGGACGAGTCGAGTGCGGGCGCTGCCGCCGCGCACACGCCGCAACGTGGCTGCACGCGGCGTCCCCTGGCCGCCCCCTCCTGCCCTCTCCAGCCGCACTCTCGCTGAGGCCCTGGACGCAAACGGCACTCTGCGGCGAGCCCAGGGCGACTTCCCGCCCCCTCCTCTGCGGGGCTGCCGCGCCCTCGCAGTCTTCTGCCGTTGTCCTTCACCCCGACCCCTACGCTCTGATGCGCACTCCGCGACCCAAGCCCTGCCCTCCATGTGACTCCGCGACGGACCGTGTTTTCGAAAAAGGGGTTGTCGGGAGGGAAGGCAAACTCCAGGAGCAGGCCGGCGGCGCCGCGCAGCACGCGCACGTCCAGCAGCAGCTCGAGCGCCGCGCGGTCCGCCGGCGTGATCCACCGGGCCACCTTGGGCTGCGGGCGCAGTGTGACATTGCGGGCCAGGAGGGAGCACGGGCGGAGAAGCGCGTCGTCCCAGGTGGGCACCATCGTCGTGGCGCTTGCGGTGGTGGGGATGCCGCGCAGAGCACAGCAGGTGAGCTGCGGCGGGCGTGCTGATGATCAGCGCTCACCTCTGCGCTGAGCGCGTGCAGCCAGAAGCTGGGCACGGGCAGCGGCTTGATGGCGCCCGTGGTGCGCGGGCCGGTGTAGCCCTCGAGCTCCGCGTCGCTGGCCCGGGAAAGCCCGTTCACCAGCTCATTCCTGCGTGTGGGCCCATGGATGAGATGAGGAGGTGTGCTGCTTGCAGGGCGCGTGGACAGGGTGTGCACCTAGGCCCCCCGCGCGCTCGAAGCCAATGTGGGCGCCCAGTGGGCCCTCTCCATCTGCTGCCCCCGAAGCCTCTGCTGCTGGTGTTTGCGGCGATCGTGGCAGCTGCAGCGCGCCATGTTGCTCGGGGCGAGCTCTGCTCACCGCCGGGCGAGCGTGGCCTCGCGGGCGTCGAGGTGCTGCTGCAGCAGAGCCTGCCGCTTCTCCTGCAGCTCGGCCTGCACCTGCTGCAGCTCCGCCTGCGCAGCAGCGATGCGTCGCGCAGGCGTCCCGCGCTGATGAGGAGGGGGCAAATGTGGCGGCCGCAGCGCTCCGGGAGCCCCACGAGCACCAGCCAGCCGCAGCACCGACCTCGATGCGCTGCAGCTCCTTGAGCAGCGATGCCATTGCGGCGTGCTCACAGCTGTGCCGGGCGACAACCCTGGTCGCCGGAACGCGAGAGAGTGCAGGTGCACTCGCGCGCAGGTGCGCTGCTGCCTTTGCGCCTTTGCCTTTTGTGATCCTCTGCGAAGCGATTGATGAGGGCGCGTGCGCGTCCTGCGGGGTGTGCGGGCCCGGCATGCGCGCGTGCTGGTCGACCGGCATCAGATCTGCAGGGCTACAGGCTGCAGAGCTCTGCAATCATGCTCCCTGTTGGAGAGCTGGAGCACTGCAGGCAACCGCGTCCGCCAGCCGCGCTCATCGACGCGGCCGCGCCTGTGCTCGCTTGAGGCCACAGCGTTCCCTGGCGTGCAGGATGATGATGGCCTGCATGATGATGAGCTCTCCCTGTGGAGAGCTCCCTGGATCTCCCTCCTCCTCGTTCGTTGGGGTTCGGGTGGTACGGCAATGCGTGGCCCAAGGAACCGAGACGAGCAAGGGAGAAGCGAGAGGCGAGACGCGGCAGACGATGACGCGTGGATCGCTGA
>VFQP010002195.1_pt1 | contig 22625 bp, 38 predicted proteins | sample 3512351 | NCBI WGS metagenome assembly VFQP01 (sample SAMN10412372, study PRJNA504923) | tailings metagenome | isolation source: Relicate 1 Philex TSF1 revegetated site | place: Philippines: Tuba, Benguet | collected 2017-08-29
CATCTTGCCAAATGTCTCTTCAAAATGCAGGTGGAAGTCTTCACTATGCTGTGCTGCTGCTGCTTTCAATGCATGACCTGTGTGGGGGGGGAGTGAGGGTGTATTTGGAATGTGGACGTGTGAGGGGAGTGAGGGTGTTCATGAAGTGTGGACGTGTGAGGGGGAGAATTGTGGCAAGGTACAACAAACACTCTCTCCTCACTCTCTCTCTCTCTCTCACACACACACACCAATATACACACAGAATACACAAACCACAAATACACAATTAACAAACACATAACAGACAACACACACCACCACTATAAATCACATACACTACCCCCCCCTTCCCCCCAACCCACACCATACGCACCTTGTAATGCCCCCAGTCGCTCCGCCACACTTTCCTTGGCATCTTCATGTGCTTGTGCCCCGGCATACTCTATACCCAGTGCAACAAGGGGGTTGATACCCAGTTGAGTCAATGGTGCTAAGAAGGACTGCATGGCCTTGCGTACACGACGCTTGAATTCCATCTGTGTTGTGGATGATGTGGGGGATGGGTTGTGTGGGGATGTTGGTTTGTGTGGTGGTGGGTTGTGTGGGGTGTATGTATGAGGTGTTGCAACATAGTCGTGCACAGCATACACACAAAATGCACAACAATACACATTACTACATTCACGCAACACCAACACACAAAATGCACAACAATACACATTACCACATTCATGCAACACCAACACCAACACACAATATACACGACAATACACAACAACACACATTGCTACATTCATGCAACACACACACACACACACATACCCACACCTCTTCAGGGTCGATCACACCAGGTAAAAACACAAAATCAAGGTCAACCGGGAGTGCAGCAGTGAATTGAAACATGCCTAGGCTGAGTTTGCCTTGTGTTGCTAAAGTATCAGAGAGACGATGCTCTACACGACCCCCAGCTGTGTGTGTGTTGATGTGTGTGTGTGTGTGTGTGTTTGTTGATGTGTGTGTATGGGTATGTACATGTGTACATTTGTATGAAAAAACATCATGCATATGTGTATGTACATGTGTATGTATGTGCATGTGTATATACAACATCATGTGCATGTATGTATATGTACAACATTATGTGCATGTGTAGGTACAACATGTACAACATCATGTACATGTGTATGTATACGTACACTCCCCAGCACAACCCCGCCCCCATCACACCTTGCCCAGGTTTGCGTATCACCACACTCTCAAAACTATGCTTTGCCAATTCAGTGAGCCCTGCTACTTGCCTAGGTGTGTCCCCTGCATAGTGAAACTGCTTGAGGGCTGCTCCTGGGTAGGGTGAGTGAGGGTACGTGTGGGTATGGGGGGAGTGTGCAACAACAGCATTCATATATACAGCAACACCATTCATACATACAGCGACACCATTCCAACACACACAACAACAACATTCATATATACAGCAACACCATTTCAACACACACAACAACAACATTCATATATACACCATACCTTGTGGGTGGTTGTCATGGACATGCAATTGCCATCCATCAACAGGAAATGAATTACCACTTGCAAGCACACCACCAGGGGGCCCCAGGGGGCCCTCTGGAAGCACCTTGATGGGGTACCCCCGCCAATCAGCCTGTGTGAGTGTGTGTGTGTGTGTGTGTGTGTGTGTGTGTGTGTGTTTTGTACTCTGGGCAGTATGTACACAACACAGGTCACATGCAAGCCATACACAATGTACCTACCGACATTTCATCATGTATATAAAACACAAGTGATATGGGTCTGTCAGCAGCTGCTCTCTGTGCTGCTGCCTGCTCAGTGGGGGACATGCCATTGCCATCCTCTGTAGTGTGTTTGTGTGTGTGTGCGTATGTTTGTGTATGCGTATGATGTATACTATGTGCGTATCATGTATATCATGAGTGTTTTGCCTGCCACCCCCATCACACGGTCATCCCCATCAACCCACCAGCCTCCTCCCCAGTCACACCTGACACATGCTGCGGAAACACATCATGCACAGCATAGGGCTCCACTTTCACATTGAGGGCCCAGTCCCCTCCCCTGGGCAACCCTGCATTCTGACGCTTGACCTGAATGTATGTGAGTGTGTGACTGTGAGTGTGTGTGTGCGTGTGAGTATGAGTGTATGCGTGTGTGTGTATGTATGAATGTATATGGGTATGAGTGTGAGTGTCTGACTGTGTGTGATTGAGGGTGAGCGTATGCGATTCAGAGTGAGCGTATGAGTGCATGAGTGTATGTGACCGAGTGTGAGTGAGAATGTGGTCATCAACGTATACATTACAAACACCCACATATCCCCCTTGTACATCACATACCCATACCCATACACACATCATACCCAGGTAGTGGTGATGTTGTATCCACTGTCTAACAATTCTTGCTTGCCATAGAAAAACCCATCATGCTCCAACCACCCATACCGATCCAAACCTGTGTGTATGTGTGGGGTGTGTGTGTGTGTGTGTGTGGTGGGGATGTCAAATGTGTTGAGTACCACACATTGCAATATTGCAACACACATCAACAAACATTGTATGCCATTCCAACCTCAGTTATATATACACACCAAGAACAAATCCATCACACAACACGTCGCAACACACGTCATAAGCCACAACACACACCACAAGCCACACACCACGTCACACCACATCACACACCATCCTCCTGTTTGGCCTCGTGTCTCAATCTCCCAAAACCCTCTGGGTGGGTGGGATCAAACCACATAAGCCCTGCTGAAAGGGTGTAGGGCATACGGAAACGGGTCCCCCAGTAATACCCAGGTCGGTAGGTCCCCCAAAACATGGTATCTCTGTATGCACCTTGAAATGCTGGATTCCATTTGAGTTTTTTGCCACCTATTTGTCTCAGGCCGTCTGGGAGGTCAAATGCTGTGGAGTGTGTTGATTGAGAGTGGGATGGATGATGGTGATCATCAACATCATCGTCGATGGGCATGCACGGTATGTATTGGGAGTAGTATGTTTTGGGAGTGCATTGATGGGAGTGCAGTGTCACAACAGTGCAGAGATACACGTACATGGTCCAAAGAGGGCAAGGCATGAGATGGCAGTGACGACCACTGACACAGCAATACCGGGGAGGAGCAAATCTGTGGTTGGGCGGTGGTTGACTTGTGACCCACCACAATCACCACAATTCCTCACAAACATCATCAACAACAACCTCGTGCTGTTATTGTGGCGTCATCATCTGCTGGCTTGGCTTGCTTCTTGCCATCCCTCGACGATGAGGTTGTGACATCTCTGGGGGAGTCTGCAGGGCTTGCATCTGATTCCACCGGAAAACTGCCCACGTTTGGTCTGCTATGCCTATTTCGCAATTGCTGCGGCCACATCTGTTTAGAGTATCAAGATGGGTTGGCTAGACAGATCATCTGATCAAGCTGTAGAGGCCTTACACTTGCATTAAACGAACGGGTAAATCATTTTGGGTGAAGAAATGTATGAAAAATAATGAAAAAGAATAGCATCAATCAACTGCCACAATTTTGCCCAGCGGGAGTGCTCTTCACGTATGGTGTTTCTCTACTGGTGGCCCCACTACCTGCTGCTGTTGCTCTACACCAGGTACATTAGCTGCTGATGCTACACATGGGTGGTCGGATGGGGTGGGCGGGTGGTCGGATGGGGTGGGCAGGTGGTCAGATGCCTGTGCTGCATGCCCCACATGCTGTGCCTCCCCATGCTCTGCCACCACTGGTTGCGTAGCTGGTGGCTGTTGTATGCCCTGTCCATCACCTGCAGTGTCCTGTTGCATTCTCTCCTCATCATCATCTTGTGCTGGATCGTTGCTTGCTGTGTGTGTTTCTTGCTGTTGCTGTTGTTCTTGCTGCTGTTGTTCACCTGCACCCTGTGGTGCTTCTGGTGCCAGTGCAGCAGCCACATCCAATCGACACCTGTGGGAACATGATTGGGTACATGGTTGGGTGCACTGATGAATCATGCATGCCCATATTCAGGTGTGTATGCATAGTAGTGTATGCAGTAAATGCAGGTGCTCATGGATACAGTATACATATGGTGTATGTATCAGGTACCAATGGTCACCAACGCACAACAATATACACACATCTGACCACACACATCTGACCACACACATCTGATCACACACATCCTGACCACACGCATACACCAATCCCATCAGACAACACATACGTGGGGCACGTTGCTCTCCGAGCAAGCCATGCATGTATACAATCACGATGGTACGCATGTTTGCAAGGCAGTAAGCACATGAGCTCATCAGTGATGACCGCCTCTTGACAAATTGCACACTCGCCATCAGAGGTGATGCCATCGATGCCATTGTCCACACCAGATTCCACATCCCGCGTCGTTGCCTCTCCCGACTGCTGTGGATATGTGTGGGGGGTGCATTGTTATAGGGTGCATGCATTCGGGTTGGTATGGCATTCTTTGTGGTACAATTCATGTGTACACCAGAGGGGATGACGTCGTCATCCTCTCATCCCTACCCACCACCACCCATGAGACATACGTGTGTAGCAGCAGCAAAGGAATAGATTGGCAGTTGTGCAACCAGCTCTGGTGCAAGACGTGCGCTCCCATGTGCCCCAAGCTCAACATTTGCTGCCACAGCTGCAGCAGTTGCATCTGTGTACAAACATGATTTACATGATTTGGTGGTTGTGCAAGCATCGTCCAAACACTCTGTCCCCCTCACCTGTTTGTCGCTGACGGGCAAGTGCCTGTGCACGCCACCGTGCACTCCAGCGCCACTGTGTCAATACTCTGGCTTCATAGCATGTACACACCTGCGTCATGGGGAGGTTGTGTGAGATGATGGGTTCTTTACTTTTGTGGCAGCACAACAAGTTGACGTACAAGAATGATAACGGCTGCAGTGAGCACGATATTCCATATTACAGGGCTCAGTTCCATGGAGCTAGGTCTTATTGCGAGTGGGTGATGAAGACGTTGTACTCATGGCAGATCATAGCTATTGTTTCGGTCTTTTGGTTTTCTGTTGATTGTCTTTGTATTATGTATATATATGTGTAGCAATGCACTAGCAAAGATATTTGGTCGTTGACCCGCAAAAACAAAAGCACACCAAAGTTGACCAGGTCAAGACAGGTGAAGCCAATCAAACTGCTACACACAAAAAAGGCAGCAGTAGCACTACCGTAATTCTCTGCAGCCTTGGAAACATAGCAGCAGTGCACACCACCAACAACAACATCTATACGATTCCTCCCACCAAGAGCACTCATGCTCTCTTTGTCCACCGTAACTGCCCTGCCATGCACAACACAGCCAGCATCATCGCGTGCGTTGAGCACCGTCACACCATCCTCCGCATGCCATGGTGCAGCACGGCTGCCTAGGAACACACCCCTCAGGGCTGCTGCACCATCCTCAACACCCTCCACCAGTTTGCTAGACTCGTTACCTGTCCCACAACTGGATGAACTGGATGAAGAGTCGGCGTTTTGCGGGGTGCAAGGTATGTTGTGGGGGTGGTTGTGCAAGCCTGCATACGTCAAGCGTACCACACCAACGCCCACAATGCTCACAACACACAGGCCATGTCATGGATCGTCCTGCCCCTGAAAACGCAGCATCGACCAGCGATGGTCGCCGCTACCACATTCACACATTTGGGTGTCAGATGAATCTCGCAGACAGTGAGCGCATGGCGGGTGTTTTGGAGTCGATGGGGTATGCATGTGCCACAGATCCACACGAAGCTGATGTCCTGGTGTACAATACCTGCAGCATTCGTGAAAAGGCGGAACAAAAACTCTACTCGGCATTGGGGAAGCAGGTGTGATTGGGTCGGGGTGATGATGGGTGGCATTCATGTGTGTGTGACAATGATGTATATGCTTCAAGTGAGCAATGGTCAAAGTGCTGCGCATCCCCTGTCACTGCGTATCCTCTGTCACATGTTTCGTACACATGTTTTTCATGCACACACAATGAACATTATACACACACATACCTATACAGGCCAAGCGCAAACGTGCAAAAATGGGTGACTTGAAAATTATTGTTGCTGGGTGTGTTGCTGCACAAGAGAGTGAGGCATTGCTGCGGAGGGTTCCGGAGGTAGATTTGGTCATGGGGCCCCATCATGCCAACCGGCTGGGGGACCTGCTGGAACAGGTGTGTAGGTGTCATGTTAGGGATAACATAGCACCTTGTTAAGGCATAACATAACAAACATATTTAGCAACATACATAGCAACATGCATGACAACATAACAACATATATACACATGGGTGTGTGTGATCATGCTGTGTTTTGCATGGCATGTGTGTTTTGTATGATGTGTGCTTTGCATGCTCACACACCACCATCCACTCGATACTCTACACCCCCCCACCCCCCCACCCCATTTCTCTCTCCAAGGTTGACCAAGGTCAACAAGTTGTCGCCACAGAGGAAATTCACATAGTGGAGGACATTACAGCGCCTCGTAGGGATAGTGACATCACTGCATGGGTGAATGTCATTTATGGGTGCAATGAAAAGTGCACGTACTGCATTGTCCCCTACACACGGGGGCAAGAGCAGAGCCGCACACCAGAAGCCATCAAACGGTGTGTGTCATGGTGTTTTTGTTTGTTGTTTTTTGTTTCGGTTGTTTTTTGTTGGAAAGAATATCAACATGATTTTGTGGTTGGTATATGACGTGTTTTTTTGTGGGTGGTATACACCCCATTCCCACACGTCCCATTTCTCCCCACCATTCCCACATGTCCCATTCCCACATGTACCATTTCCACATGCACCCTTACTCACATGTACCACCCACCCCACAGAGAGATGTTGGCCCTGGGTGAGGCTGGGTATAAAGAAGTCACTCTACTGGGACAAAACATTGATGCCTATGGTAGGGATTTGCCTGGTACTGCAAGTGATGGGAGTGGTCGACGTGCCAATACGTTTACAGACTTGCTGCGTTATGTGCATGATGTGCCAGGTGAGTGTAGGAGGTGTTGTGTGTAGCATGTGTTGTGTAGGAGGTGTTGTGTAGGAGGTGTTGTGTGTAGGAGGTGTTGTGCACAGAGTATTGTGTACCAAAAACACACCAAATGCGTCTCCCCATCCCCACACCACCACCACACCATCCCCAACCCCCCACACACGTCACCCCCACACCCCCACACCAATCGACAGGCATCGAGCGCATCCGCTTTGCCACCAGTCACCCCCGCTATTTCACTGAGCGCCTCATCAAGGCATGTGCAGACCTCCCAAAACTATGTGAATTCTTCCACATCCCCTTTCAGAGTGGCGACGATGACATACTACGAGAAATGAAGCGGGGGTACACAGCAGCTCGGTATGCGGATATTATCTATAGCATTCGGCGACACATGCCTGACGCAAGTGTGAGTGGGGACGCCATCGTCGGGTTTCCTGGTATGGGGCGGTATTGTCTTTTTTGGGTGTATGTAGAAGAAGAGGTGTTTTCCCAGAGTGTACACTGTTTGTATGGCTACCTACTGGTGCATGATACCTGCATTAGCAAAATGGCATAAAAGATGGTAGTATCATCGCACTCAAGTATCCCCTCCCTCTTAAACCCACCCACTCACCCCTCATTCACCCCTCGTTCACCCGCGTTCAGGGGAAACAGAGGAGCAGTTTGAACGCACGGTGGCCCTTGTGGAGCAGCTGGGCTTTGACCGGGTCAACACCGCTGCCTATTCACCACGACCGGGCACCCCAGCAGCCCTGTGGGACAACCAAGTAGCAGATTTGGTCAAGGCAGATCGTCTGAATCGACTGAATCGAGTGGTAAATCGAGTCGCAGAAGAGCGCGCCCAGCGTTTTGCCGACAGGGACCTGGAGGTGCTGGTGGAGGGCCCCAACCCCAAGGCTGAGGGACAGGCTATGGGGCGCAGTCGCCACAACAAGCTGGTGTTTTTCCCTGGGGATGGTGCCAAGCTCAAGGGGCAGGTGGTGCAGGTGCATGTTGATGAAGTGCGCGCGTACTCGTTAATAGGGCGCCACGTAGACTGACGACTTCAACTTCCTATGTGTAACAGCGAGTGAGCAGCAGAGACAAGGAGCATGATAGGAAATCCCAGCAATCCAGAGTGAGGCCTCGTGTCACAATCGAATCGAAAAAATACGCGACGATGTAAGAGCCAAGGGACCCGTGTTTGTTTGTGAAATTCGTCGTCTCTATAACAAATACACTGCTGCTTGCACAATACATCACACAAAAACACGCAGCACAACACCAACACCACATACAAACCACCGCCAAGGCGTGATATACCCGCCGGACATTGTATTGCATCCAGAGGAGCATACACAAGACACCGAACGGACAACCACATACCATCAAGACACTCTATTACTATGCAGTCAGCACAAGTACTGGCACCCACGAGCGCACTGGGGCTCGGTTGTCCGCCCAACAGGGTTTCAGCCAACGCCCCAACCCCATGCTCTGTGAGTTTGAGGTACGCATGGGTATTTCCGACACCTGGGATGCGCCTAGTTACACCCAAAACACTCTATTACCCTCAAACACAGGGATTTGGACGAAGTTTTTGGCTTCCAGACCGGGGGATTTGGGGACAGCAAACAGCAAACAGCAACGCCTCAGGAGCCAAACGTCTTGGACGCGTTTCTGGACGACGAAATGTTCAACACATTGTTTGACGCTAGTGACCTGGAACGAATGCTCGACCAAGGCAACGGTCTACAGGAAATTGACCAGCCAGGCACCATCGGATCTCTCTCGGGGCTCACTGCGGCCCCGTATGCTTGTGCATACAAATCCAGTTCCTTGCCATCACGTACAAGCGAGGCAGCACATTATCAACAGGTGCGTGGTGAGTCTGGTGAGACAGCTCGGGATGCACACGCCTCACGGGCTCGCAACCCACCACCAACAGGGGATCATGATGCCTGTGTATGCAGATGCGTACGCACCATCACAAGCACGCAAGCGCGCACACGAGGCAGCATGCTCACCTGCATCGGCGGTCTCCAGTGCGGCCCCGTACAAGGTCTACCGGGGCCAAGCCCGTCGCATCCGCCTTGTGGGCCCCGCCCTGCTCCACATTCAGCCCCAGCTTCTCAACATATTTGGGTTTGTGCCAGCGACATGCAGTGCCCTGCCAGGACACTGCACATGCACACCAGGGGGGCTCCGGTGCAGTGCCCCCTTGCCCCCAGCCACGGTTGCTTTTGACAGCCCACAGCTGGGTGATGAGGAGTTGGTCTACATCTTGGCAACGTTGCAGCATCGACAGCGCGCCATGCTCGACCCCGACTATGACCAGCGACGGCCGCTGCCCGATGGGTATGTTGTTTTTTGGTAGGGTGTGTATCCTGTTGGGAATACTGCTGCTTCCTCACAGGGCTCCTCTAACATGCCTCCACAACACACACTCTCAACAGGTTGCCCATGCCTGCGTCATTGCACCCACGAGATGCCGATGGCAAAATCCTGCTGGGCCCAATGGTGTACACCGAGGGCCGCGAGCACAACCGGGGGCGTTTGTATTTTGCCTCGTTCAACATGAACTCGAGGGTGATCAAGCGATTTATGTGGGCAGATGGCCTGGACCCATTTTCTGAACAGGCACGCAAGCGTGGGGAGCGATACGAGGCCAAACGGGCACGTGTGGATGATGTGTCCCCGGGGGATGGCAACTAGCATGTCATTTTTATCCCAACGTTATGTTGTACTTGTGTGCCTCTTGTAGGTAGAATCCAATCTATACACACCACCTTACAATTACTGGGGAATGCGTCCCCTGCAGCAGCACACGTGGGGTCATAGTAACCCAGTCATGATGTGGAATTTTGCTGTTGTGTTGTACCAGTTGTGGTGTCCTTGATGTTGTGTCATGGCCCTGCGTTGTGTGGCATGCAATTTTCCTGTATATACATTGATGATGAGGTGCAGGTACTACAGCCTGTATGGTAGCGAGTGATACTGCAGCAACATCTTCTTTCTGGCTTTGTTTTCTTTTCTTTGTTTGCTAGTGTACTCTTCTGTACGTCAAAAAAGTCATTTTCTATCCGGTTGCAAGAAGGCTGTATGCGTTTTGTTGGACCCCCATGACAGGCTGCTTGTGTTGTTGTTTTTTCTTACGCGTGCCTGTTGCCAATGTAGCGGTGCGTCATCTTTGCTGTAATCCGCTTGCCCCCTGTCCTGCATGCACCACAATAGTTTGCGAGACTGCTGAAATGTGAATTCGACTTGCTATGTAAATACAACAATGCTGCGTGCATTAGCTGCGTTATTTGGATTAACTGTGGTGGAAATAAAAAAAGGCGAGGGCAAAGAGGACCCGGTTGCGCTGCTGAAACAGATGCATACAAAAAGCTGGAAACGGGGTAGGGAGACACAAGAATTACTCAGTCACTCAAAATCACTTGGCGTATTGTTCGCATGAGTGTTTGCGAGTGCTGAGGGAATGTAAAATCGCGGGAGAGTTGTTTCTGGTTGGGGGCAGACCCCCTTTTACAGTCACAACCCTTTCTACAGTTTGGCGGCAAACGACAATCCCTGGGACACCAACGTGGCAGCATCAGGTGCAGGTGGTTGCTGCTGTGCCACTGCCTTGATAGCAGCATTGTCCTCAGGTGCCCCACCTTCCAGAAAGGCCCCCACGACCTTGCCATTCGCAACAAAGTAGGCACCCCACTTGCCTGATGCCTGGTCCCCAAACACCACCGTCTCTGCTCCAATGTTGGTTCCATAAAACTGTGAGTGTGTGTGAAAGTGAGTGTGTTTGAGGGGGGTATGTCAGAGACCACCACCAGCACCACTGCCACCACCAGCAACTGTGTGAGAAACACCCACCCCAACAAGACAACGCAACACACGCATATCATCATCACACACCAACCACCTACCACCACCATCATCCTACCTGCCATGACAAATTAAACACCCTCGAGTAGAAAAACGGCAAATACTTGTACCCCCCAAGCCCCTCTGTTCCCAGCACTGCAGCACGCATAGCATACGCAGCACTCTGGCGGCAATTTGTCACATGTTCCTGCCTTGTCACACCTCCCCCATACTGAGGCTCCTGGGGGAAGGCTGCCACATCCCCTATTGCAAAAATATCTGGGTGACTGGTTTGCAGGTGTTGGTTTACTTGAATGCCCCCTGGTCTCGTTTCCAGCAGGTCCACTTTGCCCTTGGCCAGTTCTACATTGGGGGCTGCACCTGCTCCTACAATAACAATGTCTGCATCCAGGATGGTGCCTCCCTTGAGCTGTGCCTGGGCAACCTAAAGGTGGGGGGGATGATGGGGTGGTTGTTGGGGGGGGTATTGGGGGTGGGATACTAGGGTGGGTGTGGTGGTGTGTGGTGGTGCGTCCCGTGTATGTGAGTGTGTCTTGTGTGTGTTGGTGTTTTTTTTTTGTGTGTGTGTATGTATGGTGCCCACCCTACCTTGCCCTCTTTCCCCACAAACCCAGTCACGAGTTCCCCCTTGATAAGCTTGATACCCTTGCCAGTATACACATCCTCATAAAACGAGGCCATCTGAGGTGTGAAAAAACGCTCCATGAGACGCGATTCAGGGAATACCATGGTGATGTCCAGCCCATGGAGGGAGAGTGCAGCGGCCACTTCCATACCAATGTAGCCACCACCTACAATGACAGCCTGCGTGGTGGGGGTGGGTGTTGAGTGTGGCAGTTGAGGGTGGGTGTTGGTGTTGGTGATGGTGGTGCATGTGTGTGGGGGGGATATCAGTGTGATTGTTTGTTTGTTTGTGTCCATCTGAAAGTCTCTCTCCCCTCCCTTTTTCCACACAAAAAACACACAAAAACACACCTTGTTCCCCCCAGCCTTGGCAGCAGCAACCCCCTCCAACAACTTATCCGCATCCACCACATCCCGGAGATAATAAATACCAGAAAGATCCGCGCCAGGTGTATTAAACTGGCGCAGGTCTATGGGACGGGCCCCTGTTGCCAGGATGAGCTTATCATAGGGGATTGCGTCCCCTGTGTTGGTCGTGAGGGTTTTAGCAGAGGCGTCCAGCGCAGTGACAGTGGTGTTGGTAAGGTACTTGATGCCTGGGGGGGGAGTGGGTGGGTGGAGTGGGGTGGGTGGAGGCAGACATGGTGGTGGTGGTGATATGTAGGTGGATGCAGACATGGTGGTGGTGATGTTTCTACCGTGTGGTACAGGGCACACAGATGCACTCCCCCCTTTTCTTTCCATTCTGTACTGCACAACACAGTTTCTCGTCTGTACAACACATACACACACAAGAATATGCGTATACCACCTACCTTTCTCAGCATACCACTCGGGTGCTTGTCGCTCACCGCCACCACCCACGCATGTATGGAAACCTGGCAAACGTGCAGCACCTGTGTGGTGGGAGGGTGGTGGGATGCGCAATTGCACACATCACAACTTGTCATCAGCACCAACAACCTTCAGGAAAGAGGTATGCCTTGGAGAGTGCAGGGCGCTCATATGCAACGTACTGTGATGTTGAGAGGGTTTGGGATGGGAAAATTGCTGCTGGATTAGCCAACACATGCATCTGCACGCACCGGTTCACTGGTGATGATGGTCAGCTCCCCCTTGCTACCAAGCTCCACAAACTCCTTGGCTGCGTAACCAGATGCATTGCCACCACCAACAATCACGATTTTAGACATGTTTGCGGCTCCAACAGTGCGAAACAGCGCACGGGCAATGTGTGTTGTGGTGGAAATGGTGCGTTGACGAGCCAAGCAAGCCACGCTGGGATTCAGATGTGAGATGTGATCCAGTAGACTATGTTGTTGACACTTACGGTGATGAGAGTGCGTGATTGTGTTGATCAACTTCGCTGACCTAAATATATTCTACACTGGCACTCGAGACTATCTAGTACTCGAATGCAACATACCTCGTGAGCATCGTATCCCTATCATATCCCTATTGCATACACGATGGACGCGTCATGCATGCCTGCTATGTTGGTGTTTGATCTTGATGGAACGCTTCTCGACACAGGTGTGTGTCGTACTACATAGGTTTGTACTCATTGGGGGTAATGCCAACCAATTCACCAATGATGTAGCACAGAATCATTGGTGTATGAGGTGGCTTCCGAGGTGCTCGCACAGCATGGCATCACACTCACACAAGCTGCATTCAATGTTGGTGTAGGGCGTAGGCCACTGGAAGCATGGCGTGCCGTTGCACAGGTACTGATGGGTATTGGTGGTGTTGATGGGTGCCTTTGTATATGGATGCATTTGTATATGGGTGACTGACACACCGACCAACACACACACACACACACACACACACACACAGGCACTATCGATGGATGTCACAGCACAGCAGCTGCTGGACGAGAGCGAGCCCCTGCTGCAAGCCAGGTATGTGTGAGAATCACTGCTCTTGTATTCTACCAACATATGTGTGTGTGTGTCGGTCACCGCATATATATACCTACCTGATGATCTTGCTGGTCACCATCATCATCTCACACCATGTCCTTCACACACATGCCTTTCCAGTGTCACACCCCCACAATCTCACCATATAGGTGGCACGGATGTCGCCTCATGCCAGGCGTCCATCGATTACTCAAGCACCTCACCACCCATCACCAATCCCTCCCATTGGCCATCGTCACCTCCACCCCCATGCACACCTACAAAGCCAAAATGACCCACCATGCATCCATAGCTGCAGCGTTTTCCATTGTCATCACAGGAGATGCAGTTGTCAATGGGAAACCGGCCCCTGATGGGTTTCTTGCGGCAGCAGCACAAGCGGGGGATGTGGATCCTGCATCATGCCTCGCAGTGGAAGATGCAGAAGCTGGGGTACAGGCTGCTCTTGCAGCTGGCATGCAAGTTGTGGCAGTGCCATCCACTGCCGAGTGGTCGTTGAATGATGGTATGTAGGATGATGTCAGTGGTGTGTGTGTTGACCACTATGTATGTGGGGGCTCTTCATGATCTTCTACATGATCTACATGACATACACAAAAGCCCCCCACCCCTTTACACACACACATAGAACCACGATTGCAGGTGCTGCCTTCCCTTTTGCAGTTTGTACCTGAGCAGTATGGTCTTGCCCCCTTTGATGATATGATTGGTATGCCCATTGCCATGTTTTATATGCCCATTACCATGGTTTATATGCCCATTACCATGTTTTATATGCCCAAGCATGTTTTTACCCGTCTCTACACCTACAACCTGTGTGTCATATATACTCATGCACCTTGTGTGTAACACCTCCCACACCCACCCTACTCATAGAGGGCTGTGTCCCCCTGGACCCCCCACTGTGCATTCAAGGCCCAGTGGTGCGTGGCTTTGGTCGAGGTTCTCGGGAACTGGGCATTAGGACGGCCAACCTGGATGCAGATGCGTTGGCTGGGAGCCTGGCAGATGCTGTCACGGGCATATTTGCTGGGTGGGCACGCATTGGGGATGATCCCACTGTGTACAAGACTGCCATGTCTATAGGCTACAATCCCCATTTTGCCAACAAGGTGTGTGCAATGTAATGGGATGGGTGGATGGTGGATTGGCTGGTGGATGCTGGTGGGGAATGCACCACTTCGTCTTCCTTGGAATTCCACCTTCCTCAGAATCCCATCCTCTTACTGTGCAATGCTCCAGGTGAAAACAGCAGAACCATGGATATTGCATGATTTTGGTGACCGACAGTTTTATGGGGAGCACCTGCGGGTCCTCGTGTGTGCATTTATTCGACCAGAGACAGCCTTTGTGTCTCTTGAAGCGTTGATAAAACAGATACACAACGACGGTGCAGTGGCGTCGTCCATTTTAGACCACCCACGTCTTGCAGCATTGGCCAGTGATTGTTTTTTAATGAATAAATAATTTCCTGCAGCCCACAGTATATAGATGATATCATATATAACAAACATATGTAAGCAATAATCTTGTTACATTCTCAACAGGAGTGTCATACAATGTCATCATACGTCATCATTATCATCGTCGTTGTGTAATCATCATCGGGGTTGGTCACACAAACAAAAAAGTCTGCAGCAAAGATTTCTGCATGGCGCATACGTATATCGTGTGCGCATCTGAGCATATGGATCGGCCCTACACTACACATGTCACACGTCATATATATGTACATATATGGAGGTACGTACATACAACAACCCCATACCATGTTGCCATGGGGTGTGCACATTGGATGACGTCCATGCACACTGCCAAACAGCACATACCCGCAGTGTAGACAAAAAGTGTGTGTGCACAAAACAATCACACACGCACACATCCTACCAAACCACATGCACTGGCACGGGAGAAAAAAAAGCAAAAGGCCCAGAGTGTACACATGTCATGGGATGCATTCAGGTGTAAGACACGACCCACCTGTCATACAAACAAGTTGTCATCCATACAAGCACCATCGTCAATAATGAAATCATGCACTGTGACAACATACATCAGTATGCATACAGACAGTGTGGTGAGTCTAAATTGGGTATAATCCCAAAAGAAAAGGCATGCATATTATTGGGGTATGTTTCCCACAAGAAAAGGCATGCATGGTGCAGGCACACACCCAACATCGTACAGATGCCACACAAAGGCATACATAATGATTTATTGAACAAGTCACAAGAGGAGCAGACATGTGCTGGTTGATCACAGGTGGGGCATAGGTAGGGCACAACAACCAGGTGATCACAGGTGATGCATGCCAAGCATGCCAGTGGTACCCAAAAACAACCCACACACAGTGTGTCAACAACTGGGCAGTACATTTGCACGCATTCACTGCACACATGGTGACATGCATGGTGAAACACGCACGATGTGCACAACAGGGTGCTACACACATGGATGCCAACAGAAGACACAATACTGATGAACGTGTATCATTCATGTGAAATGTGTACGTCACAAGGGAAAAAACAAGGCACAGTCCTGTCATGGTGCATCAAATATCAACAGCAGTTTCATTGTCCACCACACATCATAGTCATTATCACCACCACACGTCATAGTCATTATCACCACCACACGTCATAGTCATTATCAGCACTACACGTCATAGTCATTATCACCACCACACATCATAGTCATTATCACCACCACACATCATAGTCATTATCACCACCACACATATGCAACAACCCGTGCAACACATGCAGTCAGTCAGAATCACAACAGAAATGCCCAGGAAGAACTGGAAACAGGAGCAATGGAAAAGGTTGTCATGATGGGCAGGGCTGCCACCCATCACCACATGTGTCCAACACAAAAAGCGTATCAACAAAAGTGTACCGACCAATTATGAATGACATTGCATTGGTGCAGGATATGTCAATGCTGCCCCAACAACCTGTCACACTTGTCACCTGTCACTGAACCCTGTCACACAGATCTCATACAGAGCCCTACAAGCCCTGTCCCCTTGACACAAGAGTCTTCTTCTAGACCCTTCCTCTTCTGTCTGAGTCTTCTCTTATAAAAGTCTTCTTCTGTCAAAACGTATGTATAGAAGATCATACTTCATAGTTGCATCACATACAGGTTCCAAACGACATAGCTGTGGTGGCATGCAGACGTGCTGCTCTGCGCCGGTCTTTGTCATTTCGTTTCTCTGCATCAGTAATCCGTTTATATTGTTCAATACATTGCAAACGAATAGCATCTGGCAGCATGCTCAATTGTTTGCATTTGCTCCAATTGTGTGTTGTTTCATTGCAGTGGTAGCACATCATATTGCTGGTGGGATTCATTGGCTTGGAAACAAGTGCATCCCTGGTGTGTGTTGTGAGGGTGGTATGTTGTGAGGGTGGTATGTTGTGAGGGTGGTATGTTGTGGTGCAAAAACCTACGTGAGGAATGGATCCATCGTTTCCAGCCCCCCATTGTTAACAGCATACCGGTTGGTTGCTCTGGGTTGTGGGTGCACAAGTGCATTGCCAGTGGCATTGGTGAGGCTCGCCTGCATGGCAGTACTCAATACATTGAGTGGGGTGGGGGTGGGAGAGACAGATGGGGGGGTTGCCCGAAGCGTAGGGATGGTGTTGAGTTGTGCAGCCAGTGAATGCTGCTTGTCCGCCTGTGTTGTGAGTGTGTGTATATACAAGTTGGTGCAGGTCTTCACAAAAGAGGCTGCGTCACAATCCCGCAGTACCATGGTTGCAGACTGCAGCACTTGGAGTGTGGTGCGCAACAGGGTCACCTCTTGCTGCAGGGCAGACATCTGCTGGGTGCACTGTGCCATCAGCTCCTTGCGCATCATCATCTCACGATGCAGCTGTTCCTGCAGAGCAGCCTCCCTGCAACGACTCTGCGGGATGATGATGATGATGATGACGATGATGATGATGATGACGACGATGATGATGATGACGATATTGTTGTTGTTGTGAGATGATGATACACACGTCACACGATTTCAGTGGATGATCTCACCATTCCACACTAAAACCAAATGCCCCGAGTACCTCGGCCAAAAGCTGCCTCATCTCGGAGAGAGTAGGTGTCGAATTATTCAGAATTCCAGTGGCCACCGTCGTGGCGCCCGACTGCATGATTGGCATCGATGCGATGCATGGCATGGAATCGCAGCGAGATACCTGTGAGGGACGCGATTGATATGACGTTCGAGTAGATCGAGCCGAATTATCCCCAACTAGCATACCTGATGGCCGTTGGCTTGCATCAAAACCTCGTGTTCAGGCGTGCTCACCATTGATGCAGTGTCACTGGGAGAGCTCTGGCCATGTGTGAGCCACGAATCGTGCTTGGCTTCTGGTTGGAGAGCCATCGTATGGCTGGTTAAAAGGGTGGCTGTCATTTGGCTCTGTGACAGGGGCAAGAGTATGTGGATCTACTAGCCATGTAGAGCACAATGCATGCGGGGCAATAATGGGGGATGGCTGTACCTTCGAGGGCGCGTGTGTAGAAGATTTCGGTTTTGCGCTGTTTGTAGTCAGTGTACAACGGGTTTTACGCCGGTTACACGTGTGTGATACTACGTAGCACGCTTTGGGATGTCTTAGAGCTTGTTTGTGCTCTTGTTTGGGCGAGTTGACAAAGCCCGCCTGCTGCTCAAGATGGTGACAAACAACCCTCTTTCTGCCGTGTTCAACTCGATGTTTGCGCTGATATGCGTAGGGGGGATAACAGCGCACCACCAGCAGGGAATAGCGCGGCAATGAAAACCAACAAATTGTGTGGGAGATTGTGAGGTTGCTAGCTAGGCACATGACAAATGGACAGGATGCATGGCAGTTGAAAACAAACACATGGCTGCAGGCATGTGAAGCAATGGTATATCATACAAAATAGCTCCTTGAGCAGCCAAAAAACTTGGGTTGCCGTTGTGGGCATACAAAAAACACCACCCCGCAATATGCCTCCCCACTACACAGAGGGGGGTGTATGCAGTGCATCACGAGACGAAAATTCCGGACAGATTATTGTATACCGGATGTGATGATGCTCACCAGTGATGTGCCACAACACTGTGATAGTTGGCGCAATGGTGGCGCAAGGTGCACCACAACCACCACCACCAGCTCCACCGCCCTGTACATCTCCCGCCCTACGTTGTTATGCATGCTCCAAAAAGTGCACGTGCCCCGGGTCTGTACCCACCACAAGCACCCACTCATCCGTCCCTGCAAACGCACAGCTCCTGCATGGCGCATCCACACGAAACACGCCTTGCGCTGCTCCTTGGGTGGTGTCGTACACCACCACCGTGCCATCTTGCCCACACGTGGCCACACGCGCGCCATCTGGGGAGATTGTGGCATGCACCACTGCGGGGTCGCTGCCTGCCACACTACCAAGTCGTGCCACTAATTGAGGGCGGAGGCCATGGGTATTGTTGTTGTCTGACAGGCTGAATGTCGTGTCTTTGTCTCCTAGTCGTTGTGGTGTGCCATCATCATCCACATCCACATCCTCCACCACATGCCACAGGTATGCGCCACCATTGGCGTCCACGGTCACCACGCACTCTCCACTCACCGATACCACACCCTGCGTGGGGGGTGCTGCCTGATCATGGGGCAGCACGCACAGCATGGCGCCCGTGGTGATGTCCCACAGTCGAGCCGTGCCATCGTAGGAACATGTGAGCACCAGGTTGGCGGTGGGGCTACATACAGCATGCTGTACAGCATCAGTGTGGCCCTCAAGTACATGGCGACATACGCCTGTCTGCACATCCCACACCCGCCTGTGTTTGGTGAAGGAAATGTGAGTAGGGAATACATCTCCCATACATCTCCCATACATCTGCCACCCATCTACCACAAACACACCAGCATACAGACACTCCCCACCCATCAACCCACACTACACACGTACGCAGTGGTGTCCTTGGACGTGGTGATGCATGACTGCCCATCTGGCGCCAACACACACCCATTCACACCCCCCGCATGTCCCTGGGCAACCCCACCACCTGCCCCCGAATCCACACTCGCCCGCATGCCACGACCACTGCACAGCGTGCGCAGCGTGTCCCCAGAGGCCAGGTCGACGAGCGTGACTGAGGAATCCCACAGGGTGATGATGGCATAGGCAGCGTCGGGGGATATGGCGAGGGATTTCATACGAGAGCCCTAGGGGGGGAGGTGGTGGTCAGGTGGTGGTACGGTGGTGTGTGTGTGGGGGGGTGAAGTTGCAGAGACATCAGACACACCATGAGGATACCAACTGCAGCCACATAAAAACACACCATGAGGACAACACATGGGGCCACCCACACATGCACATGATCACCACACATGCCACCCACACACAAAGTGGCCCCCACCCACCCACCCACCACACACCCACCCACCACGCACCTGTTGTGCAGGGAGTTCACTGTACAAACTGCAGTCCTCAAGATTCCATACTCGTACACTGCGGTTCCCCCCAGCGCTGACTGCGAGAGAACCATTGTCAGTCAAAGTCAACCATTTGACTGGACAGCCATGTTCCATACATCCCAGCTGCTCGCCCGTGTTGACGTCCCACAGACGCACAGTACCATCCTCCCCTGGTGTGAGATGGGTGATGTGTGTGATGTGTGGATGGAGGGGGTATTGTGTGGGCAGGTGGTGTGTTGTTCAAGTGCTGTTCTGGTGTGTTGTATTCCCGTGTATAATTGGTTCACCACAAGTACCTTGACCTCACACAGTCACACCCCACGCACCAAGGGACCATATATCAACCACCAACATGACACCCACCCATACAATCCCACAAAACACCCCCCCCTGATGCTGTAACTACTCAAACACCTACCTCCTGTCACCACGCGTGCACCATCAGCAGTCGCCAACGTCGCATGCACCACCCCCGCATGACGTGGCACAGGGGCCCTCCGCGCCGCATGCAGGTCCCACACGCGCGCGGTCCCGTCTTCCGACCCAGTCACCACAAAGCGGCCCCTGCGAGTCATTGCCACGCTGTGTATCTCCGCAGCATGCCCCTCGAGCAGGCGTACACACTCTCCGCGTGCCAGGTCGTACACGCGGGAGACGGGCTCCCCCGAGGCGGTGGCGCACAGGGCCCCACCTTCTGTGAGGGCGACGTCGTTGATCCAGGCAGTGTGGCCAGTGAGGACGTGTCGCAATTCACATGTGCGCATGTCATACACACGGAGCCTGTTTTGTTTGTGTGTGGAAGGGGTGTGGAGGGGATGTTGGACGTTGTTGGTGGTGGTGGTAGTGGATGAACAGTGCATATATCCATTCTATTGCATGCGCACCACACACTATATGATGCGCACCACACACAGCACATCACACACAACACTCCCAACAACCCTCTCCATCATCATCACCACATCTGGAATATCACATACGTGGTGTCATCGGATGCGCTGACTAGGCGTTGACCATCTTGTGAGAGGGCAATACTGTTGACTCTACCATGGTGACCATCCAGTGCATGCTCACATGCACCACTCCACAAGTCCCATACACTGTCAATGTTGTGTTGTCATTGTGAGGGGGACATGCATTCATAGTAGTATTGTTGTTTTGACTCACTTTGTTTTTTTTTCTTTGTATGCCCTGCACACATGCATGCACATGCAAACACAAAACACACCCCTCACGGCATACCCACCCCACCCATCCCAACCACCCCCCCTGAAAACACCCACACTTCCACCCCAACAACCACCCACAGCCACACATACCGCACATGCCCATCATGAGACGCAGTCACTGCACGACATGCATCAGGTGAAACAGCTGCATCCACCACCCAGCTACTGTGCCCCTTGAGTGTGCGCAGCAGGTTGCCCTTACTCAAGTCCCACACACACGCCTCAAACCCACCCCCTACAGTAATGCAGGTTCGGCTGTCAGGGGACAACACGACACGATGTGAGAGACCTGTGTGACGCGTGTGTGGTGTGTGTGGGAGGTGTGTGGGAGGTGTCAGGTATGTACAATACTCACAATGGGTTTTGCAACCTAAGATGACACTGTGACAACACCTACAAAAGGAGCAACAAAGCCCACAAACAAAACACACACACATACACCCCCACCACGGGTTTCTCAACCACACTCTACCTACCAGTATCCAACACCGATCGATATGGACTCTGCAACATGTGCACACACGTCCCCCCCGCCAGCTCCCACACCCACGCAACCCCATCCGTCGCCAGCGTCACCGCAAACCGAGTCAGCGGATCAATCACCACACTACACACCCCCGTCAAGTGGCCCTGCAGTACTCGCATGCACCGTCCCCGCTCCAACTCCCACAGCCGCGCACTACGATCCACAGAACCACTGATTAAGAAGTCCCCCGCTGCGTTGACATCAAAACAGGTGATTGCCCCTGTGTGACCCTCCAGCTGGACGGTGCAGTCCCCAATTTCCAAATCCCACACACGGAGGGTGCCATCCTTGGAGGCAGTGATGGCTTCTACGCCACTGGGGAGCATTGCAACCCGAACCACACCTGCGGTGTGGCCGTGTAGGACAAGGCGTTGCAAGCCCCCTGCTTGCTCCAAGGTAGCGGTGCGTGGGCGGAGTGGGAGGGGTGTGTGGCGGGGGAGGGAGGGGGACATGCGGGCTTGCAGGGAGGCGTGCATTCGTTGTCGTGCACACCAATCCTGGGGTGTTGTGGAGGTGTTACTATATTATGATAAAATGTACAACGTATACATTTCCTCCACCACACATATGCTCCTCACCTTCTCTACACTCTCTCACTCACCCACCCCCAACCCCACCCACACCCACATCACACCTTGATCATAGTTGACGTAGTACCAGACATCAATCGTCCAGCCATTTGCATACCCAGCATGCCACTCATGGGACACTGGCTGGCACTGGTGGCAGCCATTTGAAATGCCTCGAGTACCAGTTTGAGTTCACTGTCTTGCTTGGCCATGAGGTAGCGACGGAAGTCAGCCACCACCGAGGCAGCACCATATGCGTGGAGTTTCAGTTCCAGCCATGAGGGATTGATGAGGAGCTCCTGTGTGTGTGGGGGGGGTGGACATGGGAGTGTGTGTAATGACAGTGTGTGCGGTGTGGGGTGGGGGATGGGGTGTGTGTACAACCCTCATCAGTGCATGGTAGGGAAACACAACAATAACCACA
>VFQP010002196.1_pt1 | contig 22617 bp, 26 predicted proteins | sample 3512351 | NCBI WGS metagenome assembly VFQP01 (sample SAMN10412372, study PRJNA504923) | tailings metagenome | isolation source: Relicate 1 Philex TSF1 revegetated site | place: Philippines: Tuba, Benguet | collected 2017-08-29
CGGCGCCTGCCCCGCCGGCACCGGCCTGGCCACCGTCACGCGGCAGCAACCTGCACCAGGCGTCTCCACCTCTATCACGCAGCTGTGCCTCACGCTTCCCCAGTTCGACGCCATCCAGCAGGCCTGGTCCTTTGCCACCTGCTGGCGCTGGGCCTGCCTTCCCGACAGCTTCCGCACCCCTCCTGGGGCCACCGCCTCGGGAGCTGCTGCGGCCGACCAGGTCCAGCCCTACCGCATCACCATGGCCAACGTGACGGCCGAGGTCGCGCGCATCCCCGCCGGCGCCGCCGCGCTCGCGCTCACCAAGCCGCAGCTGGTGGACCTGTCCATCACCCTGGTCGAGTCCGCCACCGGGGCGGCGTTCGGGCCCTACGCCGGCAGCGCGGCCAGCGTGGCGACGCCCGCCTCGGCCACCGCCCACGTCACCATCGTGGTGGACGTGCCGGCGCAGCCCGCCGCCGACAACAAGTCGGGCTTCATCACGCTGCGCAGGACGCCCGCGCCGCCCTTCCCGCCGGCGCCGCCGCCGCGGCCGCCCTTCCCGCCGCAGCCGCCCTCCCCGCCCGCCGGCGGCAACGCCACCTACGCCGTGGCGCTCTTCTCGGTGGCGGGCGAGCTGGCGCCGGGCGACGTGGCAGGCGTGCTGGCGCCCAGCTCGCCGGGCGTCGCCGCCAACGTGACGGGCTATGTGCGCTCCACGCCCGCCGGCTTTGGCGACTACAGCGTGCTGGGGGACTGCGGCGACGCGGCGCGGCAGGCCGCCGCCAGCCAGGCGGCCACAGCGCTGGGGCTGGGCCAGGGGCAGGTGAGCGGGAGGAGGTTTGCAGGCGCAGGCTGAGAAGGGTCGAGGCTCCTGAGGCAACACGCAGCGTCGCGCGCGTTGCCGCCGCTGCTCCTGTGCGCAGGTGACGGTGACGTGCGTGGCGGGGGCACGCCGGCGGCGGCGGTCGCGGGCGCTGCAGCAGCAGGCGTCGCCGTCGCTGTGCGCCAGCCAGCCGGGCGGCGCCGCTTCGGCGGCCGTGCTGCAGGTGGGCTACGCGGTGCCCGCCAGCGGCTCCTCGCTGCCGAGCGTGGCCGGGCAGGAGGCGGCGCTGCGGAGCGCCTTTGGCGGCGCGCTGTGCGGGTTGGGCAACACCACGACCAGCACGCTGCTCGAGGTGTCCATCCCCATCGCGTCGGCCGCCACCAACCCCAGCGCGGCGTGCAGCGACCTGGCGGGCATGTTCACGCGGCAGGCGCAGTCCTCGCTCTCCTCCCTGGGCTGCCGAGCCGTCACGGTCCCTGCTGGCGTCGTCAGCGCCCCGCCCGCGCCCGGCTCCGTCGTCCTCGCGCCGCCTCCTTCGCCCGCGCCTGGAGGTGGCGGTGGTGGCGGCGACTCGGGCGGCTCAGAATCAGGCGGGCTCAGCACGGGAGCGGCGGTCGGCATCGGCGTGGGCGTGGGCGGCGCGACGCTGCTCGCCTTGGGAGCCGTGGTGCTCGCGAGGAGGCGTTCGCGCGAGCTCAGGCGGAGGCCCTCGGGCGGTAGCAACGATGCCGAGGACGGCGAGCAGCCCGCCTCTGGCGAGCCGGAGGCCTCCGCTGACGCTTCGGCTGCTCAGGAGCCAACTCGCGAGGCTGGAGGGGCGGGCGCCAGCGCGAGCCAAGACGGCGCAGCACGGTCCCGCCCCCCCGCCCCCGTCATCTCCACGTCGGGCGTGCAGGTGGACCCGACGGCCCCTGCCAGCGGCGCGGACGGCGGCGAGCTGGGCGCGCCCACTCCCAACCGGGTGTCGCCCTTCACCCACCTGGGCCTGCTGTCGCCCATGGCCGGCATGGTGGGCAGCGGCCGGCAGCAAGCAGGCCTCCCCGCCAACAGCAGCAGCAAGGCGCCGCCGATCCAGGCCCACCCCTCGGGCAGCGCCGCCGCGCGCGGGCCCGTGCCCCCGGACGTCGTGTTCCTCACCAACCCCCTGGGCCAGCTGTCGGACCCCATGGGCATGCCGCTCAGCCCGCACCACGCCGCCGCGGCGCAGCAGCAGCCCACGCCGCGCCTGCTGGCCGTGCAGGACGCCCCGCGGCCCGACGAGCAGCCCCCTCCGGCCCCGCTGCTGGCCGCCACCGTGCCCAGGCGGCTCTCCCGCCCGGGCGCACTGACCCCTGAGGAGCTGAGGCTGGCCAGCGCCAGCGCCGGCGGGGCCGTGGCGGGGCTGGGCGGGGTGACGGACGTGGAGCGGCACCGGTCCTTTGTGCTGGCCAGCGCCGCCGAGGGCGGGCGGCAGCGGCAGGACAGCGGCAGCGGTCTAGGGGGTGCCGCAGCGGCAGCTGAGGACCCTGAAGGGCTGCACGCGCTGCGCCACAGCCGCAGCGCGGTGCTGGGCCAGTCCAACCGCGCCGCCATGGTGCTGGGGCCCACAGGTAAGGTTTGTCTGGGTTTTGCCTCCTGGAAGACGGAGCCCAGCGTGCTGCCAGCGTGTGCACGCCCCATGACGCGTGTTCCTGCGTGTGCGCGCGCGCGTGTGTGTGTCACAGGAGTGGTGCTCATGGGGGGCGCGTCGGCGTCGGCCGGCGGCAGCGGCAGGCTGAGCGGCACGGCAAGCGGCGTGCCCAGCCGCCTGAGCCTCTCGGGGCGCGCCAGCGGCAGCGGCGCCGCCCCGAGCAACCGCGTGGTGCCCGGCGACAGGACGCCGCCCCGCGTCAGCCTGGCGGGTCGCGCGCAGCAGGCCGCCGCCGCCGCCGACGCGTCGCGCTCGTCGCTCTCAGGAGCCGCGCGCGCCGGAAACGACGGGGACGAGGGGGAGGACGGTGGTATCAGCCGCCGCACCAGCCTCATGGGCCGCGTCAGCCAGAGCGGGGCGGCGGCTGTCGCGGCCCTGAGCGGCCTGATCCAGGCACGCCTCAGCAACAACGGCGGCGGGAGCGCCGGCTCCTCGCGGCCGCCCAGCATCAGCGGGAGGCACCCGGCGGCGGCGGCGGCGGGTGCGGCGCTGCCCCCGTCGTCGGCGTCTGGCAGCGCGCTGGCCAGCCCGCACCAGCCTCCTGGGCGCTCACCAGCCCGCCCGCAGCGCGGCCGCACCAGCCTCATGGGCACGCCGTCCCCCGCCCGCGGCGCAGGGCGGGACGACGAGTCAGAGGACTCTTCGCACCGCCTGTTTGCGGCGGTCGTGTCCGGCGGCGCCTCTCAGCCCGGGTCCAGGTGGCTGCAGGGGGTGCACGGCACCAGCGCGCCGCGGGGCGCCTGGGCGTCGGGCCAGCAGCCGGCCACGGCGCTGCAGCACGCTGTGGGCGGAGACCGCCCCAGCCTCCCGGTGCGCCTGAGCAGCAAGCTGGCGGCAGCGCAGTTGGACACTAGGGAGGAGGAGGCTGCGCCCGCGGTGCGCGCCGCGCCGGCGGCGTCAGGGTGGCTGGCGGGCATGTCGGGCGCCACCGAACGGCCCGCCGGCCCTGAAGCCGCCGCGTCCGCAGCGCCGCCGGCCAAGCCGGACGAAGGCAGCGAGGACGGCGCGGGCGTGCAGAGGCGCACCTCGGCACCCGCTGCGGCTGGAGGGCTGATGGGCGGAGGGCCGGCGTCTCGAGGCGCCATGGGCTCGCGCTGACCGCGAGTGGCCACGTGACCCATGGCCGCGGGCGCCTTGGTTCGTACCCAGGCCTTGAGGAAAGACCGAAACTGCTAACAACTGCTGCTGCTGCTGCTGCTGCTGCGCACAGCGCTTGCACTTGCACTCGCACTCGTGTTCTATCGACGGTTTGCGTGCATCGTTCGTGACGCTCGGAACTCGCGCGGGCTCTTTCGCTTTGTATTGCCCCCCACAGCGAAGCACGCGCAGCACACCGGAACCTTTCAGCTTTCCCCATCATGTCTGCTGCCGCCGCACTGAGCAGGTGGCGTGCACCTTGCCCCACACGTGTGTGGCGTTGGTGGTTGGTGGCTTGGTGACTGATCCTTCTTCAAGACGACAGTGGCCCTGACGGCGAAGGTGACGCACCAGCTGCTCCAGGGTGCAACCAGAGGATGAGCGGCGGTGTCACGCGTGTTCCAGGAAGCCAGGCAGTTGCCCACTCAACCGGGGCACGCGCTGCTGCACGCGCACCACAGGGGCTGTCCTCAGCTGTTGCGTTCATGCGGGCCGCCGCGCCGCATGATCGCGTGATCCCTCCTCACGCCCTCAGTGCTGCACAGAGGCTCTGCTCACAACAAATGCCACCCCTGCTAGCAGCAGCGCTGCGCAGCGCAGGCGCCCAGGCGCTTCTGGCCAGAGGGGCGAGCGCCCAAGCGCCCTTGCGTGGTGCCTCCCAAGCGTCAGCAGCAGCGGCGGCGCGATGCGTCACTGCGCTTGCGGGCTCGCTCGTCAACTGCAGCAGCCACGCGAGCGCGCAGGCTGTTCAGCGCACGACCGGCTCCGCCATCATCAAGGGGGCAGATCAAGGGGGCCAGAGGCTCGTCGCGGCCGCACACAGGCAAGGTGGAGGGGTTTCTGATGTGCTCCACTCGGCCATGGCGCCTCCTCCGCCAGCATGCGCCTTGATCATGGAAGCGGCATGCGTGCTCCCCGTGTGGCTCCGCAGAGCGCAGCCAGGAGCTCCGAGCCTGGCCGTGCTGGGGCTGCAGCAGCAGTGGAGCGTGCAGCAGCAGCAGCAGCAGCAGCAGCAGCCGTGCCTCGCAGCCCTCCACTCATTAGCGGCGACGTCGGCGGCCACCGGGCAGGCAGGCACAGCGATGCCCCTGGCCGCCAGCGCGTCCCTGCTGCACCTGGCCAGGAGCCTCTTTACCACCGCTGCGCTGGGTGAGAAGCTGGCTCGACCTTGTCATCCACTCGCCGCGCAGCTGCCCATCCGCTCGCCGCGCAGCCCCGTGACCCCGTCTCTGGTGCCGTGCCCCTCCCACACACGTGCACGCCGCAGACGAGGAGGACTTTTAGCGGCGGGCGCCGGCGGGCGCGCGCTCGTGTTCCTCCTCTCTCGCGCCATGACTTGACATGACTCCCGTGCAGTCAACTCTTCCGCGCTCTGCGAGCTCGGCACAAGGATTCCGTCTGGTGGTTGGATTGCATCGCGCGCCTCGCTCAAGCAAGCAGCGAAAGTGAATCAGTAGGAGAAGAAGTAGAGCTTGAGCGCCAGCCCCAGGCCCAGGTGCAGCGCCAGCACCAGGATGAGCATGGGGTAGGCCTTGCCTGGCCCCGCCGGCAGGATGCGTTCCCGCAGGTTGAGCAGCAGGAAGAGCCCGCTTACGAGCGCGCTGCCCATGACGAGCAGCCAGCGCATGAGCTGGATCGGGATGATGCACGCCAAGCTCACGGGGATGAAGATGGTCATGGCGTACCCTGCGCAAGGTCCACACACGCAACGCTTCCTCCCACCCGCGCAAGCGAATTGAGGGCTTCCTCCGGCGTTGCGATTGAAGGAGCGGCGCACCGTAGATGCAAAACATGTTGACGAGCTTCATGTCGGCGCGCATGTAGCGCATGACGAGCCAGAGCAGTAGAGAGAGCCCAAACACGTAGCCGTAAAAGATGCCGGTGGAGGCTGCCAGCTTGGCATAGTCGTTGAACCACTGCGCCTGCGCGGCCCACGCAACACGAGGGCAAGGGAGGGTTGGCGAGGGAGGGTTGGCGTGCGACAAGGAGGCGGCTTGCCCAGCTCGCCTGCCACCGAGTGCGCTCCTCCGTGGGCTCCACGCCCGCCACACCACTCGCGCAGTGCAGTGCTCCGGTCCGTCCCCCTCCCTTTGTCCCTGCCTCCCTCCCTGCCTCCCTCCCTCCCGGCCCGCTCACCGGGTCCGAGGTGGGGCTGCCGGGGGGCGCCGGCGCCACCGTGGGCACGGGCGCGGTGGAGTTGCCCGGCGGGCCCGGCGGGGGCGGCGAGGGGCTGGTGTTGCGCTCCCTGCGCCACTCGAGGTACTGCGCGTAGTTGCCCGCCACGGCCGTCACAAAGATGAGCGTGGTGGCGATCCAAAAGGGCCCGTACCTGCGAGCCACCACCGCCATGGCACGCCAAGGCGCGTCTGCCACACTGGACAGCACGCCGCGCTGCACCACTGCGCACCGCGGCGGCTGCCCCAGACGTCTAGACCATGCGCCCTGCGGCGGCTGCCCCTGCCAACCCCTCTGTCGAGCCTCTGTCGCGTGCGCTCCCGCAGCCACGACCACAGGCCGAGCTCAGTCGCTCACAGGTCGGGCCGCTCCTGGGTGGTGAGCATGAAGTTGGCCCGGAAGGCGCCGATGAATGAGTTGCCCACGCGCCACAACACCTCCTGCGGCCATGGCACCGACGCACACACGCGCTTCGCCTCACAGCGCCTGGCGGACGCCATCCAAGGAGAGCTTCCTGGAACGTGCGCCTCCCACGCCACCCCCCACGCACCTTGGTGTCCACGTCAAAGTAGGGCCGGTAGCGCCGCACGTTGTAAAACGCGTACTTGCTGTAGTCCTCCTGCGGCCGCTCCCGCAGCAGCGGCTGCGTGTCCTGCCGGTTGCCGCCAGCGCCACCGCCAGGCGGCTGCCCAGGCCCGCCCGCTGCCGTGGCGGACGCGCCAGAGGGGGCCACGCCGGGCGGAGGCCCCAAGACGCTGCCTTGCGCCGGCCCGCCTGCGCGCATGAGGTGGCAGCACCAAGCAGTGCCTCTCTCTCCAGGAAGCGTGTCCTGAGGCCATGGCAAGCAGCCGCAGCCCGACGTCGTGCGGCGATGCCGCGCTGCGGGCGCCTCACCTCGCGCGGGCCCCCCGATCGTGCCCGTCGCCGCCGGCACCGCTGTGCTGTCTGCACATCACGGCGCACATGGAGCAGCGCAGCCTGGTTCAATGCGCCTGCCGCTGCAGGCACACACCCCTTACGCTCTCCCCTCCCGTCGAGTCGACCCACTCATGAAGGGCAGCTTGAACCCGCTGGACTGCGAGGCGCCAGGTGGCGGCGCTCCCGGCTGCTGCTGTGCTGCGATCGGCACGGCGGGCACGGTGCCTCCTGCTTGAGCGCCGTGGGCTGGAGGTGCTCCGAAGCTGGTGGGAGCGCCATACCCAGGCACTGCAGGGACCGTCGCCTCCGCATGCGGCATGAAGGTCGTCTGCACGTCCGCGCCGAACGCAGCTGCGTTGCTGCGGGGCGTGCCTGGCGCAAAGGGGTCCGATGGCGGGACGGGGGTCGCATTGCCCCACGCGCCTCCCTGCGACCACACAGCGAGCGCGAGCATCAGCACGCTGACGCCACCACTGCGATGACGGCAAGCTGATGCATGCGCCTGCTTCGCGTCTGAAGGAGCCTGCGCTAGGCGCTGGCGCTGCTTGGGGCGAGCTCTGTCCCGCACTGCTCTGCACCTGTCTGAGCCGGGGGTCCATCGCTTCTGACGTCGAGTTGCACTGCTGTGCAGCTGTGCGAGGGTCAGAGGCAGGGCGTGAGCGTGGCGTGCGTGCGGTGGGCCACGGGCATGCGCGTCCGCTCACCACGCCAACAGCAGTGATGCTTTGCGCCAGGCCCAGCGCATCAGACAAGCAACGCTTGCGCACGGATTGCACGGTGTGCAGGCAATGCGGGAGGCCCAACAGCCAGCGACAGCTGCGTGATGGCGCGCGCCGCCACCAACGAATCGGTGGTGCACTACTGCTTCTTCTTCTTGCTGGCCTGCGTTCGGGCAGCAGCCGTGTTCTTGGCGTACAGGAGGATCTGGGCCGTGAGCGTGGCGTTGAGCACCAGGCCTGCTCCACGCCAGGGCACGCAGCGCGCCACGTGTCAGGACTGCAATAGGCCCTCCTCGGAAGAAGGCAGCTGTGCGCGCTAGCACGCAGGTGCTCACGCGACTCACTGATGATGTAGGTGCGGAGCATGGCGGGCCCGGCGCGCTCGGCGACGCTGGTGAAGATGCGGGCGACGTTGCCCACCACGTTGATGGTGCAGGTGATGAGGCTGAGCTGCCCCGTCTGCTTGCTGCGCAGGTTGGCCAGGATCTGCGGCACCTTGGCCGCGATGAAGACCAGGTTGTTGGCGTCAAACGCCACGCGCACCACGTCCAGGCCCACCCGGCCTGCGAGGCGCACGCATCGCAGGCACACCGGTGCGGCGCGAGAGAGCGTCTCTTAGTGCCACCCAGCCCAAGGGGAACCCAGCGGCGGCGCCCTGGCGCGTGCTTGCCCACTCACCCGTGAGGACCGATGCCACAAACGCCGCCAAGGCGCCCCCCACGGCCAGCGCGCGCAGCACCGGCACGCCCGCCAGCCGGTAGATGAGCACCAGCAGGAGCAGGCTCTGGGCGCACAGGATGGCAGCCTCGCTGCACGCACGCACGCACACGCCGCCGCGCCGTGAGGGAACGCGTGATGGGCACGTGCGCACGCCCAGGTGCTGCCCATGCCGCTGCTGCTGCGCACGGCGCGTGCCCCCCGTGCACGTCCACGCGTCCACACGCGAGGCTCACCCGTAGGAGCTGAAGGGCAGGCCGGCCAGCGCGCCGTACGTGCTGTGGACGGTGAGGCCCAGCGTCTCCAGCTCAAAGGCCAGCGGGCTCAGGCCTGCTGCGCTGCCTGACCGCACCACAGACAGGATCTGCGTTTGGATGAAAGCAGCGCAGCGCAGGCCTCGCGGTGGATGCCAAGCTGAAGGCAGATCGTCGCCGTGCCCTGCCGACGGGGTCGCTGTCCGCAGGCCAAGGCCTCCCGCGCCCGGCTGGAAGGCCTCCTCAGAGAAGGCGTGGCCATGCGGGTGCTGCGCGGTGCGCTGCCCAGCTGCTGCTCCAGGCCACGCGGCGCTCACCTGCGGCAGCTTGGTCACGCACGACCCCGCCAGGATGCCCAGCCCCAGCGACTGCGCAGGCACCCGCAAGGCAGCAGCAGCACGGCTCGCTGATGGGTGCGCCACCGCCGCTGCTGCTCCTGCTCCTGCTGCATCCTCTCACGCGCGAGATGAAGAGCTTGGTGACATCTGGCGCGGGCAGCTGCCCCTTCTGCAGCGAGGCGAGCACCGCCTTGATAATGTCGAGGTATGACAGCGCGTTCGTGCTCGCCATTTCGTCCGTGCTCGGCGGTTCTGCTGCCAGCTCGGCGCTTGGAGCTGCTCCTCACGCGGGTTGGCAACCCGCGTGAGAGCAGCTCTGGCTGAGCTGGGGAGCGAACTGGCGTCGCACCCTTGCAAGGCGCGCTTAACAGCAGGACCCAGCGCCCTCCCTGGGCAGAACATCATCATGCCCGCGCCCTGCGTCACGGCAGAGGCGTCGGGCGGCCGCTCGCCCACAAGTCGGGGCGGCCTTCTAGCAAGCTCTACACCACGCGCTGGCCCACCCCAGACCAAGCACGCTGCGCTGCACTGTCTCCAGGACGTGCCCGCCAGCAATCGGCCATCAGTGGTGGCCCTCCTCCTCGCCGCCGTCGACTGGCTTGCCCGTCACGCGGTCCAGCTTCCTGCCCCTAAAGTCCACTGGGTCCGGCACGTTGGAGTTCCACAGCAGCGAGGGGATCCAGGTCTTGGGCGCGCGGTACCGGACCTGCGCAGGAGGGGGGGCGCAGCACGCGTGCCAACGTGCCGGTCCCGCCGCTCCTTCAGCCCACAAGGCGGTGCCCACAAGGCCTGTGCCCACGCACCTCGTGGGTCTTGCTCCACTCAAAGACAGAGTAGAAGGAGAACAGCACGGCCCTGCGGACCACGCGTGCGCGACGGGCGGCGGGCGCGTTGCTCAGGACAGCCCTGTGCCCCCGTTGCTGCTGCTTATGTTCCTGTTGCTGCAGGTCGTGCTGCTGCAGCAGCAGCTGCTGCTGCGCTCCTCCCTGCCCGCAGCAAGGCTCACCCGACCGCGATGGCCGTGCTCACGCGCCATCCCTTGGGGTCTGCGAGCAGCCACCAACAGCGCGCGCACGAGTCGATGTATGTCTGGAGGCGCGCGGCATCATCAGCGCGCAGGGCGGCCGCTGCGGTGGGGAAAGCCTGGCAATCTCGTCCCCAAGCAGCAGGCTCGCGCACCAGGGTAGAAGCCGCCGTGCGGGTACCACGTCTCTGCGCGCACAAATGCAGCGTGCGGACGTCAATGCGTGTGGTCCTGGCTTCTGTCAGAACAAGAGGAGCGCGCAAGCACGCACGCACCTCGCGCGTAGTGGAAGCCGGGCGGGCAGAGCGCCGATGGCTTCGCAAGGATGTTATCGTACGGAGGCGGAGGCACGGGAGGGTGATGGCCTCCTCCGCCCATCGTGGCCTCTCGCCTTCAGGCGCAGAAGATCTTTTCGCTCCTGCTGTGGCTCGCCCTCTGGGACACCGCCGCTGAGGCTCACGACGTCAATGCTCAGGGCCAGGGCCTCTCGCGCTGACGCCAGAGCGGCGTTCGCGCTGCGTGCGCCAGGAACGAGCAAAGCCCTGGGCTTGCAGTCGCTTCACAGCTCGTCGTGCGAGGAAGCGGGAGCAGCAGCGGCCTGCTGTTGCTGCTGCTGGGCGAGCTCTGCCCGTATCTCGGCCTCAAGCTTCTCCAGGGCAGCCAGCTTGTCCAGCTCCTGCAGACGCACACGCACGCGGGCACGCACTCGCTCTGTCCACTAGAGCTACACAGAGCCCAGAGGCTGCAGATTGGGTGATGGGACCTGCTGCTGGGGTCTCCTCCTACCACGCGCAGCGCAGGGCCACCAACCCTACCTTTTCGAGGTCGGCGGGCCGGCACGCCAGCGGCGTGGCCATCCAGACCGTGTACACGCACGTGGAGGGCTCCTCGCCGCCCCACATCTCCTCCACGTCGTCGCACACGAGCTTGACCGTCAGGCTCCGCGCCACGCCGTTGGCGCACGCGTCACCGTTGGCAAACACGGCCTGCAAGGCGCCACCAACCGCACGCTTTGGCGGTTGGCCAGCCGCACTAAGGCACTCGCGCACTGTTCAAGGGGCACGCGAAACGACCCACCACGCACCTCGGTGTAGTCGTTTTGCCAGTGCGACCACGTGCCCAGCGTGGCGCCTGGGTTGCTGGGGTTGTGCGGCTCCTTCTGTGCCGCCCGCTCAAAGAAGCACGCCTCGTACGTCCAGCGCTGGCCCGCGTCCGACACGCAGCGCCCCGCCAGGGACGCAAACACGTCGCCGGGGCCGTAGTCGTACTGCACGCCGCTGCTGTGGTAGCGCTCAATCACGCGCTGCTCCTCCCGCAGCTCCTCCACCCGGCGGGTGGCCGCGTCCAGCTGCGTGCTGACGGCCTGCACCTGCGGACCATCAGCACAGCACTGGCCCGCCCACACGGTCCGGCGCGTGCGAGAGAGGTGCGTTTTGTGCGACCGCACACACGACCGCAAAAACACGAACCTCTTGCTGCAGGGGCGTGTAGACGTAGCGGTTGGGGTCTGCACACGACGCGAGCGTGCGCAGGCCATTCTTCAGGCCTCTGCTGCTGCGCTCTGCCGAGAAAGTCCGCGCGACCCGCACCAAGCACCGACGCCTCACCGAGCGCAGGCGCAGCGCTGGACGGTTGCTGCTGCGGGGCGGGCGCCGGCGCCGGCACCGGCACCGGCGCGCGCTGCTTCCGCCTGCGCTTGAGCACGCGCTTCTTCTTGGGCGGCTGGGGGGCCGCGGGGGCCGCCTGCTTCCCCTCTGCGCGCTTGGCGTCCTCCTCCTGCTCGGCCAGCACCTCGTTGGCCTGCCGGTCGTACTCCTCCGTGAGGTCCAGGTACTCCTGGGGCGGCTTCCACTCGCGTCCCTCGGCCTCTGCCTCCGCGCGCTCCTCCTCCATGCGCTTGACCAGCTCGCGCCACTCGGGGTCGCGCCAGGGCGCCGGCAGGGAGGTCAGCTGGTCAATGAGCTTTTGCAGCTGCGCTTCCTGCTGCGACTGCTGAGCCTCCAACTGCCGCCGCCGCATGCCCACGTAGCCGTGCTCAAACGCCTGCCCAGCGTTTGAGGTGCGCGTGTGCAGTGCAAAGGGCGACGCAGCGCTCGCCTCCACGCCACCACCTGGAGCGCTCACGGGAAGCGCCAGCTCGTGCACACCCTTCGCGCTGGCAAGCTGCTCCCCCAAACGCCAGCCCCAACTCACGCACCTCGGAGGCCTGGGAGTAGACCTTGTAGCTCACGCGCCGCACCATGGCAATGAACACCTGGGCCTCCTCCCACTCCTTGCGCCAGTAGTCAGTGGCCAGGCGCACCACGTCGCGCACAGCGTCCGCGTACTCGCGCACAAACCAGGGCACAGGGATGTTGAGCTGCCGCCACCGCGCCGCCACCTCCGCCAGCGCCGCAGCAGAGGCCTCGCGCAGCCGGCGCACGGCCTCGGCACGCGCGCCGCCGCCCAAAGACGAGCCTTGCGCGCCCACGCCGCCACACGCCGGCTCCACCTCGTCCTCCTCAACGTAGTACTCTTCAAACTCGTCCGCGTCCGCAGCACCAGCCTGCGCGGGGCGGCTCAGCCGCCATGCGTTCAACGGGCCGGGTCAGCGCGGCCCAGCGCGTGTGGCACTCAGAGCCCGGGTGGCACGGCGAAACAGGGAACCGCGGCCGCGCACCGGCGTGCCGGCAGCGGCGGGGTCCGACGTCCACTGGGAGGCGATACGGCGGCCCCGCTCCTCGTCCGTCTCCTGCGCCTGCGCCCGCCACGCCATGGAACAGCATCGAGCTGGGCACCTCAGGCCCCACAGGCGGAGATGGAGAACCCCCACCCGTGGTGTCCTCACCACACCTGCTCTGGTGCAGCAGCAGGCGCCGCGCCCTCGGCCGCAGGGGCGTCCGCTGCTTCCGTCGCCGCCGCCGCGTCGGCCTCTGCCGCTAGCCGCTTGCTCTCTGCCTCGTCCTGCTCGGCGCGGATGCGCTGCCGGTCCGCCTCCGCCTCCGCCTCCTTCTGCCTCTTCTCCTCTGCACGCCAGCCACACACGTGAGCACGCAGCCACCCTTGGTAACGTGAGGCCCCCAGCAGCAGAGCGAGCGCAAGCCCAAGGACTCCGCCCCGGTGGTCGCAATCACTGGCGCAAGGCGAGAGGGGTTCTCACCAGTGAGCCGCTCCACCTCCTGCTGCTGCTGCAGCAGCTCAGCGGGCAGCGCGGCGGCGCGCTGCCCCCACGCGGCGCGGCGCTGTGCCTCCTGGTCCACGTGCTGCTGCTTGAGCTGCAGCGCCCGGCGCAGCTTGTCCACGCCGTCGCGCACCTCTTGGCGCTCGGCGGCGCCCTTGTCCAGGCACGTGTTGACCGGGCACACGCCGCGCGGCTCGTCGCTGCCGTCGCAGCAGTCTGCGGCAAGCAGGGCGTGCCATTCGGGCCCCACCTCATCTGTGGCGCTTGCACTGGGGCTGGGGGTCGCACAGGCAGCTGCACGGGGCGTGCCACGCACCGCACACGCCGTCATCCACAAAGGCGCTGGCCAGGCGCACTGGGTGGTGGCCCCGGTTGGCGCAGTAGAAGCGCCCGTGGTAGCACGCAGAGGTGCCTGCGCGAGGAGCGTGCGTGCGTGCATGACGTCCGCCGCCGCGATCTGGAACGACGCAGCTGCTGCTCAGCGCGTAGCTGCACACGCGCCACAGGACCCACAGCACCCGCAAAAACAGAGCCACCCCAAGAGCCTCCAGCGGTGGCAGGAAGAGATGCCTGCACGCACCCGGCTCGTCGCTGCCGTCCGCCACGCAGTCGCAGAAGTCGTCGTTCACGCGGGAAATGGGGATCGTCCGGGACATGTCCAGGCAGGTGAAGGTGCCGTCCTCTGCTGGCGTGTAGGCGGCTGCCAGCTGCGGGTCCACGCCGCGAAGGGGAGCATCTCCGCCAAGGGCATCTCCGCCGGCCGCCAGCAGGGCAAGCAACGCCAGGGCCACCAATGGCGTGGTCATAGATCTCCGTGGCGCCATTGGAGCAGCGCTCCTGCAGCACCGCCGGCCCGATGCCGCATGGTGGCCGCACGCCTCCGAGGGCGGAGCGCCGCGTGCGCAGCTGGTGTGCAGGTGTGCAGGAGGCCTCACACGTGTCCTGCTGCTCCTCCTGCTGCTGCACCCACACTGACTGCTGGTCCTGCTCCCAGCACCAGCATCAAGGCGCAGCGGGAAAATGGCGGACTACGCGACGATGGCGCGCACCGAGTACGTGGGGCGCGAGATCACTCTTCACGGCAAGCAGGCGGTGCCGTTCGACCCCACCACCACCCACAAGGTGCGTGCTCGGGCGAGCTTTTGCCGTCCTTCGATGCCGCGGCAGCAGCCTTCAAAGTCGAGCGAGCCAGAGGAGAGCTCAGCGAGAGGGAGATCCTGATGCAGCGTGTGCTCGCTCTTGTTCACACGCGCTTCCTGTCGCTCCGCTCCGTGGGTTCTTTGACCGTCGGTCCACATTTCGCGCCCTCGCCTTCGATCCGCGCGCAGAGCGACTACGTGGCTCACCCCTTTGAAGCGCGACCGGCTCATGGGCCAGCCCAGTACGCGGGTGAGGCGTCAACCTGGCTGCGCGGGTTGCTCGCGCGGACAATGTCGCGCTCGTACATGCTGCAGCAGGGGGGAAGCAGCACAGGAGCAGCACAGGAGCAGCAGCATCAGTGCAGAGTCGTGCAGGGGGTGGTGTTGTGGCAGTGCACGCCCAGAGGGCCCCCCTCACCCTTTGTGCCGTCCTGGCCGCCCGCGCCTGCGCAGGCAGCTCGCTGCCGTTTGACGGGCAGACCACCTACAACTCTCACTACCTGCAGCACCAGATGCCCGAGCGCCACACGCACCAACCGCACCAGTTCCAGCCGTCGCCGGCGCCGTTTGACGGTGCGCGCCGCCGCTGCCGACCTCACCGATTCAGCAGCAAGCGCAGGGGCGCGACGCACTGACCCGTTCGCCGCCGCCACCACCACGCGCGTGCGCAGGCCAGACCACGTACAAGAACGCCTACGTGCCGCACGCCGTGGAGCGCGCGGGCCTGCACACGGGGCCCGCCCGCGAGCGCGTCAACCTGCCCTTTGACGGCACCACGTCCTACAGGTGCGGGCAGCACCTGCAGGCGGCGGCACCCTGGTGTGCGCACAGCAGGTCTGCAACTAGTGCTCTTGGTGGGCCGCCAGCCACCCTCATCACCACCACCACGTCGTCTGACGTGGGCGCAGGTCCGACTACACGGCGCACCAGATGCCCGAGCGGCCTGTTGCGGCGGGCGGGCCCTACATCCCCTCGCACGTGCCTTTTGACGCCTCCACCACCTACAAGGGCGACTTTGTGCCGCACGCCTTTGAGCCCAGGCCGCAGCACACGGGCGCCGGCACGCTGCGCCAGTCCCTGCCATTTGACGGTGAGCAGGGGGTGAAGGCAGGAAGAGGGGCGCCTCCATGCGCAGCTGCATCAACCAGGCACGCAACGGACGCATTAACTTGATGTCAGACGCGCCCCCTTGCCTCTTGCTGGCGCGGCGCAGGCACCACCACGTACGGCGAGTACTTCCGCCCGTTCCCCGTCCAGCCGCACGCGGCGGGCGGCCCGCGCGCCGGCGAGTTCAAGCCCAGCGGCGCCAAGTTCGAGGGCCTCAGCGAGACCATGGACAAGTGAGCATGGCTGGGGGTGGCGTTGAGGGAAAGCGCCTTGGGGGTGCAGCAGAGGACAGGAGCGCCCCGTGCCGCCCGCGGCTGCCCTCGCGCAGGTACCGCGCCTGGGCCATTGACCCAGCCAACCGCCACGGCTCCGGGCCCCCTGCCATGCGTCCGTCGCTTCCTTTCGACGGCACCACCACGCACCGCGAGATGTTCAAGGGCTGGCAGCTGCCGCCGCGCCGCCCGGCGCTGGGCGTGCAGATGCTGGGCGACGTGGCGTACGTGCTCATCCCGCCCAACGCGCCGCTGCCCGCCGTGGGCCGCCAGGTCTTCACCACGGTGCACGACCACCAGACAGAGATCCGGGTGCTGGTGCTCGAGGGAGACTTCAGCCAGGCCAGCCGCTGCAACGTGCTGGGGCACCTGGACATGACGGGCCTGCCGGCCGGGCCCAAGGGTGCGCGCTGCGCTGCTCCAAGAGCACTCCCGCCCGCCCAGTGTGCTGCGCACTGGAGCGGCCGTCTGCCCGTGTGGGCGCGAGCCTTGCGCGTGTGTGCACCGGCGGCCCCCCTTTGTGTGCAGGCAGCGCCAAGATTGAGGTGGCGTACCACATCGACCAGAACGGCGTGCTCAACGTCACGGCCTGCGACCTCAACACGCACCGCCAGGAGCAGTGGTGAGGAGACGGTGCTTTGGGGGGTCCTGCCTGGGCGCCGGGCTGGACCGTGCGCGCATCGCTCGCGCCCGCCCGCCCGCACACGTGGCGTGCGCCTCTCCCCTGATGCTGCGTGTAGGTTGCGAGACGGATACCTGGTGGCGCACGTCAACCCTGGCCCTTGACCGGCGCCGCGCGCCTCCGCCGTCCGCCTCCGCCCCCATGCGTGCCGTCGCCCCGCCCCCAGCGCTGCAAGAGCGTTCCTCCACGCACAGCTCTGCACAGCCCCTGAACTTGAGGCCAGAAGCACAGCTGCAGCGCTGCAGCGTGTGCGCGCCTCTGAGCGCGTGGATCAGCAGCGTGCAGTGGGATGGCCACCGAGGCGCCCCTCGCGCTGGTTTCGGACTCTGACAATGGCGAGGAGGAGCCCGTGTCGGTGCTGGACGACCTGGGTGCGTGGAATCGCCTTTGCTCGCGCGGAGAGCGCGCTGGCTCGCTGCGCAACAGCTACTCGGTGCCAGCAAGGGAGCCCCGCGCGCAGCTCAGGGATCACAGGCGCAGCGGCGGTGGCGCGCGAGGATTGCCCGCCTTGCGCACGCGATTGTGGCGCGCCGGCGCAGGCGAGGAGGTCACGGGCATCATTTGGCCGGTGAGCCTGTGCATGGCCATCACCGTCGCGCTCGTGCGCCTGCTCAACCCCGACGGCTCGGCCTCCTCGTCCAACGCCGTCGTCATTGCGTCGCTCGCCTACAACGAGGACGTGCGTGCCTGGTGGTGGCTGCCCGCCCGCTGTCCCGTACCTCCTCGGGGGTGCAACAGGAGCAGCAGGAGCAACAGGAGAGCAACGATTCGCGCATGGTGTTGCTGCTGCTTCCGCCGCGCAGTCCAGCGACTCCAGCTCGGAGAAGTTCAGCGGCGCCGTGCTCAACGCCATCATTTTCGCCGGCATCATGGGCGCCATGACGTTCGTGCTGGTGCTGCTCTTCAAGTATGGGGTGAGCGCTGCTGCACACACGCGGGTTTCCAGCTCATGCCAATTGGCCTCAGCATAACTTGCGCGGGGTGCAACCGACCCCGGGCGCGTGCTGTTCCCAATGCTCCACCCGCACAGTGCTTCCGCGTGATCTACGCCTACATGGCCTTTGCCATGTTCGACATCTTCTTCCTCATCACGGCCATCGTCTCGCTGCAGGTCCTGCAGGTCAGTCGGGGCGGTTGCCACGCGCTTTTGCCCGTGCCGTGCTTGGGTCGCAAGGGCGACGGTCGAGACGCGGCAACTGTCCTGAACACTGTGTTGGCCTGACAACACAACGCTCCGCAGACGCTCAACATCCACGTGGACGCCATCTCCTTTTGCTTCATGCTCTTCAACTTTGCCGTGAGTGGACGAGCGCTCGCTCACACGGCGCGCCCCACGCCGCCAGCACGCAGCGCTCATGTGACGCGCGCCAAGACCCCTGATGCTTGTATGTGGTGGTGGTGGTGGTGCTGGCGCTGCGCAGGTGGTGGGCACGGTAGGCGTGCTCTTCATCCCCATCCCTCTGCTGGCCAAGCAGGGCTACATGATTTGGACGGGCGTCATCACCGCCTACATCTTCACATGGGTGCCAGAGTGGACCTCCTGGGTGCTCATCGTCGTCATGGCGCTGTACGACATCGCCGCCGTGCTCATCCCAGGAGGGCCACTCAACGTGAGCCACGCGCCCCCCGCGCACGCATCCGCAAGCAGCAGCACACGCCGAGTGCTCTGTGCGCCGCAGCCGCAATGACGCTGCTGCTCATCACGTGACGAGCCCCCTCCCCGTGGCTGCGTGTGCGTGCGCAGCTGCTGGTCAAGGTGGCCCAGGAGCGGCAGGAGATGATCCCGGCGCTGCTCTACGAGGCGCGCCCCACCCGCGGGCCCTACCAGCCCAACGTCATCCGCCCGCGCAACGGGGGGCAGCCAGGTGCGCCCTCCATCCATCCTCCCCCTCCTCCGCACGGCTCCAGCGCGCCGGCCAAGGAAATCGACGACGCTGCGCTGCGGCGGCGCGCCCACGCGGCACTCTCTTTTCCCCCGCTGCACCGGCCGCAGGTGCAGAGGACGTGGAGACGGCACGCCCCTCGCTAACACAGCAGCAGCAGCAGCAGTACCCCTACCCGTACTCTGAGGGGCTGCAGGGCCCCACCAACAGCCTGCCCCTGCCCACCCCCTACCGCGACGGCGCCAGCACCACCTTCCCACCGGTCGCCCACGCCGACGCCGCCCCCGCCACCTCTGGCAGCAACAGCCCCAGGGGCGCCGCCGCCCAGGGGCAGCGCGGGGCAGGCAGCCCCGGCAGCCGCCCCGCCTCGGCCCGCCTGACCATGGCCCCCGTGGCCCCCGGCCCGCTGGTGCCCGGCGGCAGCGCGCAGGTGCTCCCGGCGCCGCTCGACCTGGCCAAGCAGCAGCCGCTGAGGCGCGACAGCGGCGACGTGTCGGGCGGCGGCGGCCTGGCCGCCCGCACCTCGCCCACCTCTCGCCCGGGCTCGCGGCCCAACAGCGCTGGCCGGCGCGGCGGCGGCGGCGACGCGCCGCTGGGGCAGGAGCTGACGCCCACGGGCGCGTCGGGCGCCTCGCGCTTTGCGCCGCCCGCCGACGGCAGCGGCAAGGCGCGGCCCGGGTCGGCGGGCAGCCAGCGCGCCAGCGGCGGTCGGCCGCTGGGCGAGGGCCGCGAGGACGAGCACCTGCCCCCGCTGGCGGCCGCTGATGGCGCCGCGCTGCGCTACCAGCCGCTGCCGGCCGGCAGCCCCGCCCAGGGCAGCCCTGCCGCCAGCACGCCCACCAGCACGGCGGGCGCGGGGCCGTTCAAGGAGGGCGGGGAGCTGCCGCCGCTGGGGCAGAGCCGGCTGGGCGCGGCGGTGGCGGGGGGCGCGTACCAGCCGTTGCCGTCAGCGGGGCCCAGCGAGGGGGGGGCGGGCGGCGGGGGCTACAAGCCTCAGCCGGGCCTGTCGGAGGAGGGCGCCGTGGCGGCGCAGGGCCTGCTGCCGGTGCGTGCGTGCGTGGTTGCGGTGGGGCAGGGGGCATGCAGGGGTCATCTGGCGGTTTGTGAGATGAAACACGATCGTTGCGCTTGCGTTCCTGCGCTGGCTGGTGGTTCCGCAGGGCGGCGCGCAGTCGCACGCAGGCCGGCCCAACTCCCAGGTGGTGTCTGGCGGGTCGGGGGGCAGCCTGGGGCCGCTGGGCGCGCACGGGCCCTTGCAGGACGACCCGCACGCGCAGCACTGGCAGCAGCAAGGTAAGACGACGCAGGGGCGCCCCGGCCCACTCAACCCGCCACAGTGACGCCCCTCACCAACCATGCATCACACCGCGACCCTCCCCTGCTCCTGCACTGCGCCACTGCAGGCGCCGCGCCGGGCTACGTGCTGTACGGCGCGCAGTTCTACCCTCCTCAGCCGCCCACCATGGCCGCGTCCGGCCCCTACTACCCGCCCGGCAGCGTGGGCAGCGACTCGGCCGCTCTGATGCACGGCGTGGCGGCAGGCTACCCTGCTGGGGGCGCGCCGCCGCCGCCGGGCGGGCCGCAGCAGCGCGCGCCGGGCGCTGAGCCGGACGAGGTGGAGATCCAGCTGCCCGACAGCATCAAGCTAGGCCTGGGCGACTTCATCTTCTACTCCATGCTGGTGGGCCGAGCCGCAATGTACGACTACATGACAGGTGCGCCTGCGCAGCGCCCGTGTGGACTTGCCTTGAACGTCGGGACGGATGCATTTGTGCGCACGTGCCGTGGCCCTACCAAGCGTGCCCGCCGTGCCGCTCGTCCACCTGCGCACGCAGTGTTTGCGTCGTACCTGGGCATCATCGCCGGGCTGGGCCTCACGCTGCTGTGCCTGGCCATCTTCCAGCGCGCGCTGCCGGCGCTGCCCTTCTCCATCGCGCTTGGGGTCACCTTCTACTTCCTCACGCGCAGCCTGCTGGAGCCCTTCATCACGCCGCTCGCCGTGACGCTCACGTACTTCTAGCGGGATGGCCCTCGGAATGCATGCACGGCCGCTCATCCTGCCCACCCTGAGAAGTTCTGCAAACGGACTGACGCACACGAGAAGCACTGCAATGCGCACAGCTGCGCAGCAGCAGCAGCAGCAGCAGCGGGGGCAGGCGTCGGCCCACCGCGCTGCCGTTGGCCCCTCGCCCCCCGTGCACTGGAGCCCAGCACCGCAGCACCAGCAGCACCAGCACCCGGCCCTGGCGCCGCAATGCGTGCCAGGCGCACCGGCAGCCTTGCGGGCGGGGTGGCGCACAATCCCGACAGGAAGCTCTTTCAGCACGCAGCAGCGACGCGGAGCGCTGGCCGCAGCCCGCGCGTCCGCGACGGACCAGCAGCCTCCCCGGCGCGTCGCGCTCAAGAGCGAGGCTGAGCTGCTGGTGGAGAGCCTGCAGCAGGGCGTGGCGGATGGCGATGAAGAGGAGCCACACAGCGCGACCCCCGAGTCGGGCGTGCCTGTAGCAGCAACGCCAGAGGCGGGGCCTGCATCGCTGCAGATCAAGGACCAGCTGGACAGCCTCAAGGCGCAGGTGGGGTGGCGCTGAGGCGCACCTTGGGCCTGAAAGGCGCGCGCGTGGCGCTCTCGCATGCTTGACGCTCCACCTCGCTGACTCCCGCGCACATGCAGGCCCAGCAGCTCAGCGAGCAGATCGACGCGCTGTACAACGCGTGCTTTGCCGGGCTCACGGTCAAGGTGGCCCCCCCGCCGCGCCCGCCCGGCAGCCCGGCGCCCTCCGGAGCCGAGCAGCCAGCAGCTGAGCAGCAGCAGCCGGAGGAGGAGGAGACCGAGGTCGTGTTCGAAAGCATGAGCGAGGCGAGGTTTGCGGCGCTGGGGCGGGAGCAGCCGCAGCTGGTGGCGGCGCTGCTGGACGCCAAGCAGCAGCAGGACGCGCAGGGATGGACCGACTTCCAGGCGCAGGTGCGCGCCTTCTCTCACGCCTCAGGGGCAGTGCTCACCCTCTGCACCGTCCAGCAGCGCCGGGAACTGGGCGCCTGGGCGGGGCTGCACTCGGCTCGGTGCTGCTTGACGCATCCGGACCCGGGAAGCGGATCAGCGCAAGGAGAGCAGCACCAGCACGGTGCCATTGGTGGTGTTGGTGGCGTGCAGGTGCGCCCGCTCAAGCTGCAGCGCACGCGGGTGGAGCGCGAGGCCGAGGACCTGGGCACGGCGCTGCAGGAGGCGGCGCGCCGCGCGGCGCAGCGAGAGGCCGACGAGGCGCGGCAGGCCTACGCGCTGCAGAGGGAGCAGCAGCAGCAGCAGCGGGTCGCAGCAGGAGGAGGCGCGGCCGCCAGCGCCGGTGCGCACCTTTTGGTCACTGGGCGAAACGGGTCGCTTTCCGTGCGTCGTGTTGACATAGGATGCGGGGGCGGGGCGCCACGCAAGGGAGCCAGGGCTGTGTGCGAGGGGCCGCCCTGGGTGCGTGCACAGGGGCCAACGCCGTGGCGGCGGCGGCGGCGCTGGCGCCCGTGCGCATCGTCATGGTGACGGGCTTTGAGCAGTTCAACGTGCAGCTGTACCGTCAGGCGGCGGCGCGCGTCAAGGCTGTGGCGCCCCACGTCTCGCTGCAGGTCAGCCACCATGTGGTCATTTGGCAGGGCGCCCAGTGCAGGCTGCACGGTGCACGCCCCAGGGGGGAGGTCAGCCGCACGCCTCTGCATGCAGGGGGCAAGTCCTGACGCGCTGACCCGCGTCCCGCACCGCACGCGCCCGCAGCACGGCGCAGGCGACCTAGTGATGACCTGCCTGCCTGTCTGTGTGCGTGCGTGCGGCTGGTGGTGCGGCGCTGTGCAGGTGTTCAGCGACCAGGACCTTGCCACGCCGGCGGGGCGCGCCCAGGTGGAGGCGGCGCTGCGCGGCTGCGACGTCTTCTTCGGCTCGCTGCTGTTTGACTTTGACCAGGTCGAGTGGCTGCGCGCGCGCGTGCGCGACGTGCCGCACCGCCTGGTGTTTGAGAGCGCGCTGGAGCTCATGTCCTGCACCCAGGTGGGTGGGGGCTGGCGGTCTCTGCGGCCCCTGCAGCCCTTGACTTGCGCCCTGTCGTCAGCATGCGCCGGTGGCGCCTGGGTCGCCGCCGCCCACTGTTCCCGCACGCTTGCTCGTCCCCATCACCCAGATATGTGATGGCGTGCGCACCCACGTCCTCCCGCCCAACCCACATGGTGTGCAGGTGGGCAGCTTCACCATGGGCGCGCCCGGCGGCCAGAAGGCGGGCCCGCCGCCCGTGGTGAAGAAGGTTCTGTCGCTGTTTGGCTCCAAGCGCGAGGAGGACAAGATGGTGGGCTACCTCTCCTTCCTCAAGGTGAGCGGTGCACGCAGCCGGCGTACATTTAGGATCCCTTGGCCGTGCGCCGTCCCCTCCACTCTCGAGTGCAAAGGCTGACGTGGAGAGCCTCTGGTCAAGCTGGCAAAGGGGTGCGCAACCGCCGCGCTGGCCCACACCCACGCTCGACGGTGCGCGCCCCTCGCCCTGTGCGCTGCCGCCGCTTGGTTGCGCAGGTAGGGCCCCAGCTGCTCAAGTGGGTGCCGGGCAAGAAGGCGGCCGACCTCAAGGCCTGGCTCACCATCTACAGCTAC
>VFQP010002197.1_pt1 | contig 22615 bp, 24 predicted proteins | sample 3512351 | NCBI WGS metagenome assembly VFQP01 (sample SAMN10412372, study PRJNA504923) | tailings metagenome | isolation source: Relicate 1 Philex TSF1 revegetated site | place: Philippines: Tuba, Benguet | collected 2017-08-29
GAGCAGCCAGGCGTCAGTCGCCTACCGACCACCCATCATCCGTCCAGGTCGCCACGCCGATCGACCCGAAGTCTAGCAGTGCTCTGATGCCATCTCGCTGCTCGTCGTTGAGGTCGGCCATGCCGTCCGCGAAACGGAAGTGGATCGGCTCATCGCCGGACAGTCCTCGCGACTGCGCCCAGACTGCTGCTGCTATGTCCTTGTTCGGTGCGACGACGTGCGCCTGGGAGCCATCCTGCGCTTCGATGCGGTAGAGTTTGAGGCGATGGACAGGCGCGATGTGCTGCACCCACCCCAGTCCCTCCGCGAAGCTGGTGAAGCCAACCAAGCCGGTATCCAGGAGTTGATCGAGCCCGAGCCTGGCGTCGCCGGATAGTGTGTTGTCGATACGCATTACGGAGAGCTCGACGAACGTGCCCCCGACCTCGGCCAGGTGGGCGCGCACGAGCTCCATCAACCCCTCCGCGTGGGGAGCTACGATCGTAACAGGGTGGCGGTCGTCGGCCATCTCGATCGTTACGAGGAACAGCTTCATTCTCATAGGTGTGCATCCTTGTGTTTGTTGGTGATGAGTCACTGTAGGTTGCACCGACGTGGGCTGCGGGTGGGCATTGCTGCATGGCGATGGGAAGTGAGCGCCGGGTTTAAGTTCAGCGGTGAACCTCGGCCGTTCCTTCGCAGAACTAAGTTACGGCGGAATTCTGCGGATCAGCGTGGTTCCCGATGAATGGCAGAAACGCGCCGAGCGAAAGATCGTGATTCACGGGGATGAAGGCGCCAAGATTATTTACCTGCGACGCCTCCGCTTGTGACCAAGCATCGATCCCACACTGTCGATCACCGGAGCGGCCATGGAAAGCTTGCCTCGTCGATCGGCTTCGAGCAGCTCGGCAACCATTTGCCCAACAGCATCCAGGTTAGCCTTGACAACCCTCCGCCGCCGTTGGCTGTCAGAGAGGGCCATGAGAACAGCACAACGCGCCCTTCGGTAGACTGCCGCCTCCAGGTCTTGAATGCTCTCACTCACCCTAGAACCTTTCACCGCGCCCCGGCGTTTCATTTGCCGGGAGACGATCTGCGGTGAGACCCCAAGCTCCCTGTAAATCTGGGTGGCATGCTTGAAGCCGAGTTCATAGAGAGCAGCCTGCCCATCCCATGTCTGCTCGGAGATCGTGTTTTTGGCCGGCATTCGTCAACTTCCATTCCAAGTTGACCATGAGGCCCACGGATGATCATGGTCTCAATGTGGATTATGATCATCCATCCGAAGAGGAAGACATGGTTACGTTCACTCCTTGGTCCTTTCGGTCCATGGGATTCCACAACCATGTCTTCCATAGGTTCAGGAATGCCGCCGAGGATGTCGGCGGCTACCTTTCGGTCTATGTGGTTGCCCGCCGGCGGCTGGATCACAGTTCCCGCAAGCAAGGCGGGTATGTCAGGTGAGCTTATTGGGGGTGGAAGTCTGCCGCGAAAAAGTGGTCGTCATGGGCGCGCTTGGTGCAGTAGCTAAACCAGCCGCTATCCAGTTCGGGCTTCAGGTCCACCGACCCGGCTCCTCGCGTCGCTTTCTTCCAGGCACGATGGACTTCCTGTTCTACCCGCCAGTCATTGCCGACGATCCGCATTGCAGCAGAGAGGTCCACCGCACCATGCAGGTGAGCGTTGGTCGAAAGGTTCTCTGGGAAAAAGATCCCACGCATGCGGAGATTGACAGGGAAGCGCCGTGGGTTGCGGATGCCGTGCACGTTCTTGTCGAAGAGGTGACAGAACGTCGAGCAGATGTCCTTAATGCGTGAGAGCGAGAGCTCCCGGTCGGTGTTCAGGGTGATCGAGTGAGTGTAATTGTCGTTGGCAGCCCAATCGGTGAGGGCGATGCGTTCACGACGCCGGGTGAGTGTTGCTGTCATCCCCGCATAATATCAGGCAGACGATCAAAGCGCGAGAAAAAACTGCGTGTCACTATACACGCATCCGTCGGTAGCAGATCTAGCGGTCCTCAATCGCCGACCTGATCCGCTCGAGATCCGCCTGACCCAGGCCGTCGGTTGGCAGCTGCGGGAACGACTCTCGCAGCATCGTGACGGTGGCCAGCTCATGGACCGACAGCCATCGCCTGCGGGGAGATCGCTCACCAGCCACCTCGCGCATCACAGCGCGCTGCTCCTGGTTGAGGTCTTTCAGTCTGGCACCCAGAACCGCTTCGAGTTCCATCGCGAGTCCGTGATCGTCGGGCGATGGCCCACGCTGAAAGAGCCTACTCCATTCAATGTCAGGGTGCCGCTGTTGTAAAACAGCAAAAAGAAAGGATTTTTCGTCGAGGTCGAGAATTTGGGCGAGCTCGCGAGCGCGGTCGATGGGAATACCCACCCGGCCGGTGGCCATGTGGCTTAAGACGACGGCCGTCTTGTAGCCCATCTGCTTGCCCACTTTACGGACGCTCAAGCCTTGCTCATCTTTCGCGCGAGCAAGCCCTTCCGCGAGCATTCGAGTGGCGGGGGTGTTCGCCAAGGGATAGTCGCTTTCCATCGCGTTCGTGTGGCCGAAAACATTCATGTATGCAAGCGACTTGACATAACGAGGGTGCGTGATAGAAAACACGCATGACAAAATCCGCAAGCGTGCCCTTCCCCCGCGTGACCCAGATCAAACGAGCGATCGCCGCTATGGCAAAGGCCGGTGTTGCCGTCGGCTCGGTTGAAATTTCGCCATCAGGGGTGATCCGCGTCGTCGCCGCCTCTACTTCAGCGGAAAGCGTAGCCAACGACTTCGACGAGTGGGACCGAAAGGGCGCTCTTTGATTGTCGGTCTGCATTTCGTTACTAAGAAGCGCCCCGGCAAATCCCCATTGCACTATGTATATGCGTGGCGCGGTGGACCGCTGATCGCCAAGCGCGAAGGTGGGGGCAAGCCAGTCCTTTCGACAGCCGAGATCAAGTCCGCACTCGAAGCGATTGAGCGCCATGCAACGCCAGACAGCAAAACCCTCTCGGCCTTGGTTCGGGAATGGGAGCGAAGTCCGTCATGGACTAATCTCGCGACCTCCACCCAGAAAACGTGGGCAAGCTACGTCAAGCAGATCGCGGGGCGTTGGGGCCAGACGCCGTTGGTGGTGTGGAACGACCCGCGGATGAAGGCCAAAGTTGTGCGGTGGCGAGACGAGCGTGCTGTTACGCCGCGGGGTGCTGATCTCGGAGTAATGGTGCTTCGCGAACTCCTGAAATTCGGATGCCTGCACGGCCGCGTTCTCATCAACGTGGCCGAAGGGATTCCGACACTCTACCGGAATGGGCAGCGCGCCGAGATCATTTGGACCGACGAAGACATCGACCGCTTCGCATTCGAGGCGAAGCGAATGGACAAGCTCCATGTGCTTGATGGATTGCGTCTCTGTGCGATCACAGGGCTGCGGCGCGAAGACCTTGTCACCGTGAAACGTTCAGACGTCTATGACTTTGCAATCGTCAAGCGCGCGCTTAAGACCAGCCGCGGACGGCGTCGAACAGCTTCGATGCCCAGGATACCGGAGCTTGATCTCCTGCTTCAGGAGCTGGACACAAGGCAGCGTGAAGAAGAGGTCACCACCCTGCTCGTAAACAGTCGCGGCAAGCCGTGGAGTGGCGATGGTTTCGGAGGCTCGTTCAATCGCATTCGTGATGCGGCAGGCATTGTCTTTACAGACCCTGATACGGGAGAACAGAAGCGCAAACACCTGCATGACGTTCGCGGGACCTTTGCAACGCGCCTCATCCTGTCTGGGCTGACCGATGCAGAGGTCGCGGAGATCATGGCATGGTCGGTTGAAAAGGTGTCGGGCATTCGCCGAACATACGTTGACCAGTCGCGTGCAATCGTGGCAATCGGCAAGCGCATCATGAAGGCGGGCGTAAACTGACGTGTAAACCGTTCGACGCGGTTTGTCGGGTTGCCCATATTTCACAGTGCTTTGCGGGTGTAGCTCAATGGTAGAGCAGCAGCTTCCCAAGCTGACGACGAGGGTTCGATTCCCTTCACCCGCTCCAGAACCTCGTTCCAAAACATCCGAAACCGTCCCTTAGAGGGCTGTTTTTTCGTGCCTTTTTCCGGTATAGCGTCTCGCGACGTTCAGCGCCATTTCACCTGTTTTCGGCACATTACGGGAACAAGTGATGGTATCGCTGAGGCATCTGGAGAGAGGCGATACCATCAATGGATCATGGGAATCGGCGACGCTCGTTAAGCGCGGCTGGGGTCAAAAACGCCAAGCCGAAGGAGAAGCCTTACAAGCTGTCCGATAGGGATGGCCTCTACTTGTTCGTCCAGACCAACGGCAGCCGTTTGTGGCGGATGAATTATCGCTTCCACGGATCGCAGAAGACCATTTCCTTCGGGCGCTGGCCGGAAGTTACCCTGGCCCGCGCCCGGGAGAAGGGATTGGAGGCACGCAGCCTTCTTGCTGATGGCAAAGATCCCGGCGAGCAGAGAAAGCTCGACCGGATTGCTGTCACCATCGCGAAGGCCAGCACCTTCAAGGACATCTCGGACGAGTGGCTCGAAAAGGTCCGCCCCGAAGGCCGGGCAGCGAAGACCATGGGCAAATACGAGTGGCAACTCGGCCTCGTCATGCCAGCGCTGGGCAGCCGCCCGATCAGCGAAATCTCCGCCCACGAAGTCCTCTTGGCGCTGAAGCGCATCGAGCGCACCAAGAAGTACTATACCGCCTGCAGCGTCCGGGCGACTTGCAGCCAGGTGTTTCGCTTTGGCATCGCCACGGCGCGTGCAGAGCGCGACGTGTGCGCCGATCTGCGCGGGGCGCTGGTCACCCCCAAAGTCGTCCATCGCGCGGCGATCACGACGCCAAAGGGCGCTGGCGCGTTGATGCGTTCGATCGAGGGCTATGAAGGCCACCCCAATGTTAGCGCCGCGCTGCGACTGCTTCCGCACGTCTTCGTGCGTCCCGGCGAACTGCGTCATGCGGAGTGGAAGGAGTTCGACTTCGAGCGTGCGGTGTGGACCATTCCCGATCACAAGATGAAGATGGGCCGTGCTCACGCCATACCTCTCTCGCGTCAGGCGATCGAGATCATCGCGGAGCTGGAAACCGACGAGAGCGACAGCCCCTATCTGTTTCATTCGCTGCGTGCAGCGAACAGGCCGATCTCCGATAATACCATCAACGCAGCCCTTAGGCGGCTCGGCTATGCCCAGGATGAGATGACCGCGCACGGGTTTCGCGCGATGGCCGCTACCTTGCTCAACGAGATGGGCACTTGGAATCCCGATGTCATCGAGCGGCAGCTTGCGCATGCCGAACTCAATGCCGTCCGACGCGCCTATCACCGGCGTCATTCCCGAGCGCTTCCGCCGCGAGGTGCTGGCGATGGGCTGGGCGCCGAGCCGCTCGGTCCTGCAGAACGAATCCACGGCGGCCCGATCGGGGCGTTCCGGATCGCGGTGACGCCCGATATTCGCGAGCGCCTGGCCTGGACCGGAACCTATACCGGGGGGTGTATCCCCTTGCCATACGTAATCCGATGGGCTATATAATGACTCATGAGCACGAAGCCCCTCACCACCGCCACGTTCTTCCGCCTCTATCCGGACGACGAAACCTGTCTCTCGCACCTGTTTGAAGTGCGGTTCGGGCAGGGCTTCACCTGCCCCAAGTGCGAGCGCCCCTCCAAGTGGTTCCGCATTCAGGCGGAGCGGGCCTATTCCTGCCAGTGGTGCGGCCACCACCTGCACCCGACCGTGGGAACCCCGTTCGAAAAGACCCGCACCCCATTGCAGCTTTGGTTCTACGCAATCCACCTGTTCACGACCACACGGCACGGTGTCAGTGGCAAGGAATTGCAGCGCCAGCTCGGCGTCACCTACAAGACCGCATGGCGCATGGCGGCGCTGATCCGCGAGCACATGGCGGACGTTGACGGCGACACCCCGATCGGCGGCGCTGGCACAAATGTCGAGATCGACGAAACTCTCGTAGGCGGCGTGAAGCGCGGCAAGCACAATCGCGGTAGCGCGGCCAAGACGGTCGTTGTCGGCGCTCTGGAACGCGGCGGCGACCTTGTTGCACAGGTTGTCCCGAACCAGCGCCGTTCGACCCTAGAGCCGTTCGTGAAGGCGAATGTCCGCATTGGCGGCAACGTCCACACCGACGAACTCCGCAGCTATGCCAGCCTCTCGGAAGCCGGTTATCGCCACGCCCGTGTGAACCACGGCGCAATGGAATATGCCTATTACGATTACCGCCTAGCCGAGACGGTGACGGTCAACGGTATCGAGAATTTCTGGCGGCACCTAAAGTGCTCGATCAACGGCACGCACACCAGCGTTAGCGCCAAGCACCTGAACCGCTACGTCAAGGAATTCGAGTATCGCTTCAACCGTCGGAATCGTCCGGAGACGATGCTTCCGGAGTTGCTTTCGACGTTCCGGCCATTGAACGGATAGTCCGTTCAAGCGCCTCGGCATCGCCGGTCTCGCCTTTGTGCTCGGCGATGAACTGATCTAGCCGACCCTCCGCTTGGGCCTGTGCGAGCGTCATTTTGCCTTCGGTTCGCATCCGGAGATTCCTCGTTTCGAATCAAGTGCTTGAAATGACTCGTGTTTGGAGATTGGCATGAGATATGCTACACTCCGGGTGGAAGAATATAGCATGATCGAGGCCGCTTTGTCGCCTATCAACCATCGAATGAAGCGGGATTCGCGCAGAAAATGGCTCTCTGGTCTCGCTGTCACGTTGACGACCATCGTTGCCTATTTGGCATTCTGGCGCATTGCCCCCGTTCCGACATTTATCATCGGATGCGTGGCGCTTGTTGGGATGCTGGTCGCCGCATGGTGGTTCGGCAAGGAGTCTAACGGACCTCGGGGGAAATAACCTCGACTACCGAGCGACCGCCGCGTGTCAGCTTCCACTCACCATCAACCAGCTTTTCCGTAGTCTCGATGCGAATGCGCATTGGGATTTCCGTTCGAAAGCGCTCCTTCACCTCGCTTTTTTCCAGCGCCTCCAAAAAGCGATCATCGCGCATGATCGCGCGGATCGTGCCCGGAATGCCGGGCTGCTTGAAGACCCAGGTGCGGTGCGCATTCTCAAGGTCGGGTGCCTTCAGGACTACATCTAATTCTAACGGGATCGTGCGCGTCTTCGCTTCCGCTTCAATTTCGAACAAGCCATCGGCGAGTGCAAATTGATTGGCGGGCACGGTCTTGACCGGCTTCCATTCGGGTCCATCCGGAACGCCGCCACCTACACCCTCAATGGTGCGATCACGTTGGGCATCGCGATACATCTTCCGCTTGTGTCCCTTCATAGCTTCGCTCTGAAATGCCCGCTCAATTGACCTGTCGATCTGCTCGATCTGTGTTTCAGAAAACCGTTCCTCGGCCACAAAGTCCTTCCACATCTGATACCCTGTCGTGGGAACCACGACCGCCAACGCAATGGTCCAGCGGAGAATAAGGGGCACCTCCTGCCACCCCTTGTTGATGTCTTTCGCGATCTGATTGGCTTTAGATCGTTCGATTTTGGCGAGCCAATTTTTCGAACCGGGCTTGGCTGCGATCAGGCTAACCCGATAAACATATTCAGGATCAAGCGCTGCCCCGGCGGCCTTCATGGCACGCGACCATTCAATCGCCATCGAAGCGGCAACCTCTAGATCAACCTCTTCGTTGGGCTTCAATTTTAGGTAGAGGCTTACTGCCTCGCGCAAGTCCAATGCCGCTTCGGCCATCCACCGCCCCTCCCTGCGATGGGGTGGAAGCTATGCGCTCAATGGCTTACCGTCAACTCCGTATGCTAAGGGGATACACCCCCATTTTTTTTTAGGGTGAATCGCTTCTCCGACGTCTTGACCATCGAACTGCAAAGGGAATGGTCATGGCACTCGAGGATCTGGAAATTCGCGCGCTTAAGCCGACCGATCGCATCCACAAGCGATCCGACAAGCGCGGGCTCTATGTCGAGGTGCGTCCGAACGGCTCGAAACCCTGGGGGTTGAAGTACCGGTTCGCGGACAGGGTGAAGTCCCTCGCCCTCGGCGCCTTCCCGGAAGTAGGACTGGCCGACTCGTCGATCACTTCTAGCCAGACGAATGCGGCAATTGCTTCAGATCGTGCGGCTACGATCTAGCATGGTGACGAAACGCTCTAGTCGTGCTCATAGTTCGAAAGCGCGATCTCGCGATCGTATGGGGTTAATTCACCTATGCGGCGCTGCTGGATTTTTTCGAGCCAGTCGGGATCTGCCAACAACACTCTGCCAAGCGCCACAAGGTCGAATTCGCGTCGCTCGTACATAGCAGCAAGATCCTCCAAGCGCCCAAGCATTGGCGACGAGATACCCTCGACGAAATCCTGCATCAGGTCACGGTCCATGCCGACCGACCCGACAGTAATGACCGGCTTACCAGTAACTTCCTTGATCCAGCCGCCGAAGTTTCTGGGGTCACCTTCATACTCAGGTTCCCAGAAACGTCGCTGGGATGCGTGGAAAATGTCGACCCCGGCGCGCGCCAGCGGGTCGAGCCAGCGGTGCATTTCGTCCGGGTCTCGTGCAAGCTTTACGTCGTAATCGTAAGTCTTCCATTGCGACACCCGCATGATGATTGCAAAATCTTCGCCCACCGCGGCGCGGCAGGCGGCAACGACTTCCACCGCGAACGCCACCCGATCGGCGATGTCGGGTCCGCCGTATCGATCAGTTCGAAGGTTGGTCCTGTCCCAGAAGAACTGGTCGAAGATGTATCCGTGCGCGCCGTGAAGCTCGATGGCATCGCATCCGATCCGCTTGGCCTCGCGCGCCGACTCCGCAAAGGCTGATATTGTCTCGGCAATATCCCGTTCGGTCATCTGGCGGCCGCCCGGAACGTCGGGACCAGCAAAACCCGAAGGGCTGACCAGTGGTGCGTGAGGCGAATCCGGATAATTGAAATCCGAGCAGCCGCCGACGTGCCAAAGTTGGGGAACGAACATCCCCCCTTCGGCATGGACCGCGTCGACTGCGCGCTTCCATGCGTAAATTGGCTCCTCACCCGCGAACAATGGGACCGTATCGGCGGCAACGGTATGCTCGATCGCGACCCCGGTACCTTCGGTGATTATCGTACCGATCCCTCCGGCTACTCGTCGGCGATAGTATTCTGCGCCTTCCTTACTGAGAATGCCGCCGGGCGCGAAATACCGCGACATCGGAGCCATGCAAAAGCGATTAGGTGCCTTCAGAGACTTGCACGTGAATGGGGCCTGCAATGGCGCGAGCAAGCTTTCCAGATCCTCGAGCGATGCGGATGCCATCATGCCAGTCCTCTGACGAATTCGAGCAATGCCTCATGATAGGCTGCGGGATTTTCCAGCTGAGGAGAATGACCTGTGTCGAGCATGACAAGCGTGCCCTTTCTTGCACAATCAGCAGCGAACCTGGCAATACCCGGGTCGGCGATGGAGTCCTTCGTGCCGCCGATCGACAGCACAGGAAATTCGAACGATGCCAATGCCGCGCGCTGATCGAGCGTAGCGAGGTCTGCGAGCGTGACGCTCGCACGAGGTCCGGTCGCCAGGAAACCGCGCTCGACCCATGAGATCATCGCTTCGCTCGCACCTTCACCGGAGGCCCCCTCAGCGAGCGCGCGGAAAAAGCCTGGTCGGTCCGCTGTGATCGCACCTCCGATTGCGAGAACGTCCTCGGCCATGCCGCCGTGCGGAAAGCCTTCGGCCTGCGTGTAGCGCGGAGTAGCTCCGCAGGTCGAAACGAGACCGACCACCCGTGGTCCAAGCAGTTCGGCCGCGACTACTGCTACGGCCCCACCCAGCGACCAACCATTGAGGATTACCCGATCAACCCCGCAAATGTCGACGACGGCCACCACATCGGCCGCGATGGCGTCGATCGACATGTCGGGAAAATCCCTGTCGGATCGACCGCAGCCACGATGATCGATGACGATCGCGGCATGATCCTCGGCCAGCAGCGCCTCGACTGCTGATGCCCAGTAATCTCCTGACATACCCCAGCCGTGAATCAGCACGACCGGTATCTTCGTGGCGCGATGATGTTCGTAGTACACGCGACCACCATCACTGGTGTTGAGATATGCCACAGGGACGCTCCTATTCTGGCGGTGACAGCTTGACGCCCGGAAGCGGATTGAAGTGATGCATCTTCACCTTGCGATGCGCGATCTTCCAAATTCCGTCGCGTCGCTCGAAAACGTCGAAATAGGTCGCACTTATCGTTTGCGCGAGGCCATCCACTGTGGTGCCGATGCAATCGACATCGCAAATGCCCGTTGCCCGGTCATCGGCCTCGAATTTGACGATCAGATTAGTTGTGAAATGGCTGGTGTAGAGCCATGCGGCCCACAATATCTCTTTGGTCACATGCGTAATGCCGTCGGTCTTCTCAAAGGCGCCGAACGGCGGGCCGATGTCCCAGGCAGCGTCGGGCCACCAGATAGCCGCGAAGCGTTCCCAATCGCGCTTGTCGAACCCGTGACAATAATCACTTACCAGGTCGTGGATCGCGTAGCGGCTTTCGATCCGGTCGAGACGCCGTTCAAGGTCGGCGGTATCAGTCATATGGTGCTCCTTTCGAACACTCGCCTCAATCGAGATAGGCCGCAAACTTCACCTGCGCTTCAGCAAGGCGAGACGGAACGTGATAGCTTGGGAAAGTTCCGTCGGACGGTCGGACATCGCGCAGGATGTCTTTAGCCACCAGTATCTTGTGAACCTCGGTTGGGCCGTCCACGATGCCCATTTCAGGAACATACTGCCACATATCCATCAACGGGGTTTCGTTGGACATACCCAGCGAGCCGTGGAGGTGAAGCGCGCGATAGATGACGTCCTTCAGAACGCCAGGCATCGCCGCCTTGATCGCGCTGATTTCGCGCCGCACCGGTCGCGTATAGGCTTGATCGCGATCAAGCAGCCAGGCGGCGTAAAGCACGTGAAGGCGAAACTGGAGTATCTGGGTGTAGCTGTCGGCTATCTTCTCCTGGACCATTTGTTTGTCGGCCAGCCGCTCGCCCTTGGTGAAGCGGCTGACTACCCGCTCCTTCATGTAATCCATGGCCTTGTTCAGCATACCAACGGTTCGCATTGCGTGATGGATGCGGCCGCCACCCAGGCGTGACTGCGCCACCTTGAACCCTTCACCAACCGGGCCCAGCCTGCTCGCCTCAGGGACGCGACAATTGGAGAAACGAAGATAGCCGTGCACACCGCTGCCGATCTCGTCCTTAGGGCCCACCGCGGTATTCCGCACGAATTCAAGGCCGGGGGTGTCTTTGGGCACGATGAGCATTGTCGACCCATCATGAACGGGAACGTCCGGGTCGGTGATCACCATTACAATCAGGAATTCCGCGATGCAGGCGTGGCTGGCGAACCATTTTTCGCCGTCGATGACCCATTCGTCACCGTCGAGGCGTGCCTGGCAGGTGAACTCGCCGGGGTCGGCTCCTGCTTGCGGTTCGGTCATCGAATAGCAGGAGACGATTTCGCCATCGAGAAGCGGCTGAAGATACTGAGCTTTCTGCTGCTCAGTTCCGAACCGGGCGAGAATCTCGGCGTTGCCGGTATCGGGGGCCTGCGTGCCGAACACCGTAGGCGCGAAACGGCTACGGCCTAGTATTTCGTTCATCAGGCCCAGCTTGAGCTGGCCCAAGCCCTTGCCGCCCAGTTCCGGACCAAGGTGGCACGCCCAAAGGCCGCGTCGTTTGACCTCTTCCTTGAGTGGCAACATAGCGCGCGCAGCGGGCGAACCTGGATCGACATGGGCTGCCGGATCGCGAAAGACGAGATCAAGCGGTTCGATCTCCTTTGCCACGAACTCGCGCATCCATTCGAGCTGCGTTTCGAACTCTGGCTCCGTGGCGAAATCCCAAGCCATCATCTATCCCTAGCAAGACCGTTGCAGACAAAGCGCGTCATTGGCCCGCATACCATGCGCCATCGACCCACAGTTCGGCGCCCGAAACATACTTTGCCTCGTCGGAGGCGAAGTAGAGGCTGGCGTAGGCGACATCCATCGGGTCACCGACAGTGCCCATAGGTATCGAAGCCTTGATCGCCGCGTCCTGCTCAGGGGTGATGTCACCCAGGATTGGCGTTTTGATCTGACCCGGGAAGATAGTGTTGACCCGGATGCCCTGCCTGGCGAACTCAAGCGCGGCAGCCTTGCCCATTACTCGAACAGCCGCCTTGGAAGCGTGATATGAAATAGCTCCAGGGCTGCCGATCAGACCGTAGAGCGAACTCACGTTAACGATCGCCGCGTTTCCCGACGCAAGCAAAGCGGGCGTCGCCGCCTTCATGCCAAGGAAAACGCCGGTCTGGTTAATCGCTATCATGCGGTCCCAGCCTTGCTGCGTTTCATCGACAATGCCGCCAGGATGGAAAATGCCGGCGTTGTTGACCAGGGTTGTCAACTTGCCGAAACGGGCAACCGCCTCCGCGACAGCAGTCTTCCAGCTTGCGGCGTCAGAGACATCAAGTTTGATGAAGGCGGCCGTGCCGCCCTCCGCTTCGATAGCCGCAACGATCTCGCGCCCCTTCTCCGCCTGGACGTCGCCGATGAGCACCGAGGCGCCTTCGCGGGCATATAGGATCGCCTGCGCCTCGCCCAGGCCACTGGCGGCGCCCGAGATAAGGGCTGATTTCCCGACCAGCCGGTTTGCCATCGTGGCTCTCCCAATTTGCTTTTTCTTGCTGATCGAGCTTCTTGCACACTTACTAGCTTAGAACAAGCAACAATGTTTGATCCGGCAGTCAATTCAAAAAATAGCGAGATTTTATAGCTATATGCGATGATTTTTCCGCTCGCGTTTGCAGTCAATATAGAATTTGCTTGTTTATAGCAAACAAGTGAGGCATGGTTTTGTCGGAGCGTGAATCGCGAGAATTGCCCAAGCAGCCGCGATCAAATCAAACGCCCAACTTGGGAGAGAAGCTCATGGTTGTTCGCGTGAAATCCATGGCCCTGCTGGCCACTGCCGCAATGATTTCGTACCCCGCCTCCTGGGCGAACGCCCAAGAGGCCAGCCGCCCTGCTCAGGCGTCCTCATCTGGCGGTCTCGAGGAAATCGTCGTTACCGCGCGCAAGCGCGAAGAGAGTATGCAGGATGTGCCTGCGTCGATCAGTGCGCTGTCTGCGGGCGAACTCGACAGGCGGTTCGATTCGGATGTGCGCGACTTTGCCAACGCCTCGCCCAACGTCGTCATCGACGACACCCAGCAAGGGCCCGGTGGCGTTGCAGCAGTCTATATCCGCGGTATCGGCGTCGCAGATGTCGAGAAATCGGTCGACCCAGCGGTCGGGGTGGTTTTCGACGATGTCTACATCGGCCAGAGTTCGGGCAGCCTGCTCAAAGCGATCGACATCGATCGCGTTGAAGTCTTGCGCGGTCCGCAAGGAACATTGTTCGGCCGCAACGCGACAGGCGGCGTCATCAACTTGGCGCGCTCCCGCCCCACTTATGATCTCACCGGGAAGGCCCGACTAACCTACGGACGCTTTGACACCTGGAAAGCCGAAGGCGTGGTCAGCACTGGCCTATCCGACAACGTAGCGGTCAAGGTGAGTGGAGCTTACGAGAAATCGGATGGCTACTTCTACAACAGCTTCTTTGACCAGCCTGGGCAAAGAAGCGAATTCTATGCGATCTCGGGCGCGCTACTGTTCGAGCCGACTGATTCTATCGATATTCAGCTCAGCTACGATCACCAGAAGACAAAGCAGGATCCACCGCAGTTGCTCGGGGTCAATCGACCGACCGACCTGTTCTGTGTCGCATACAACCAGTGCTCACCTTCGCCCGGTGTGCCTACCTCGGGCGACCGATATGTAAGCGTTGCAGATGGCCGACTGGAAAAGAACGCCACATTCAAGCTCGACATGGCGATTGCCAAGGCGAGCTACGACATTGGTTCCGACATGCAGGTCGACTATATCTTCGGCTGGCTGAAGACCGACGAGGAGATCTACCAGGATTTCGATACCGCTCCCCTGACGCTCTATCACACCGATCGCCCAGCTCGCTGGCGCCAGACCACGAACGAACTGCGCCTGACCAAGGGAGGGGCCGGCCCGCTAACATTCGTGCTCGGCGCATATCTGTGGGATTCGCGTTATACGATCAACCTGAAGAACTATATCGGATTTGCCGGGCCTCCGCTTCTGACCAGCGCGCAGGACGTGACGCAGACCAACAAGTCGTGGGCGATCTACGGCGAGGGCGATTATGAGCTTGCAGACAGGCTTACGCTGACCCTTGGCGCGCGCTACACCAAGGACAAGAAGACCAGCCTCGTCAACGATTTGCCGATCTTCATATACGGCACGACCGTGGAAGAGAACCCGATCGCGACGCTCCCGGGCTCGATCGTGATGGCAGCACCGGTCAGAGCCAATTGGTCGAAGTTCACGCCCAGGGTTTCGCTCCGCTTCGAACTTTCCGACGATTCCATGGTCTATGCGTTATGGTCGCGCGGCTATCGCGGTGGAGGGTTCAACGGGCGCCCGTCAACCATCGGCGCTGCCACGATACCGTATGATCCCGAAACGCTCGACAATTACGAAGCCGGTTTCAAGGCGGAGTTCGCTGGCGGCCGGGTGCGGCTGAATGGTGCCGCGTTCCTGATGAAATACGACGATATGCAGCAGGATCTCGATGTTCCCGCGCCCGGCACGTCGACAGGACGAGAGAACCGGACCATCAACGCTTCCTCGGCGGAGTTGAAGGGCTTCGAACTCGATCTTACAGCGCGCCTGTTCGACGGCTTCACTCTGAACGGCAATCTCGGATATCTCGATGCACAATATAAGGATTTCGTCGGCGACATTTTCAGCACCGGAACACCGGTCGATGCGACATTCCTGAAAATTCGTCGTGCGCCAAAATGGACATGGAGCCTTGGCGGAACCTACGAAGCCGACATCGGCAATAACGCTTCCGCGTGGATCTCCGGGGACGTGCATTACATCGGCGGGCACGAGATCACATTCCTCAACAACCCTAATCTGCGTAATGGTGGACAGTACCTGATCGACGCCTCGATCAACGCGCGTTTCGACAAGACCACGGTCAGTCTGTTCGGCAAGAACCTCGCCAACGAAAAGGGTTGGACAATCGGCTATGATGTGCAGGGGGTGTGGAGCTACGCCGCTCCACGCCCGCGGCGGACATGGGGCATCGCACTGACCCAGACCTTTTGAGCGGGTCTGGGATGACGGCGGCACCTATGGCCGACACTCGCAGATGGGTGGTCACCGGTGCATCGCGAGGTCTTGGCCTCGCGATCGCCCGGCTGGCCGCCAGCAAGGGAGACAAAGTCGCCCTGATCGCACGGGGAGAGCAGGCCGACCTGCAGGCGAAAGCGATCGGCAACAACGCGATCGGGCTACAAGCCGACGTGTCCGACCTGGCATCCGCGAAGCACGCCTGTGCGCAAGTTGCGGACCGTTGGGGCGGCATCGACATTCTCGTCAATAATGCTGGCCTCCACCGCGGCGGGCTCGTCGCCTCTCTCCCTCAGTCCGACTGGGACGCAGTGCTTGGGACCAACTTGTCGGGTCCGTTCAATTTTGTGCGGGCGGCATTGCCGTACATGAGAGAGGGATCATCGATTGTGAATGTCGGGGCCGTCGTGGGGCTTCGTGGCTTTAGCGGCGATGTTGCCTATGGCGCATCGAAGGCTGGCCTTGTTGGCCTGACGCAGGTCCTTGCGGTCGAACTCGCGCGTCGCGGCATCCGGGTCAACCTGGTGATTCCGGGCATGACTTCGACCGAGATGACCTCGAGCATATCCGATAGGGCGAAGGCGAAGCTCGTGGACGCAATACCGCTCGGTCGCGAAGGGACGCCTGAAGAGCTGGCCGACGTGGTGTGGTGGGTTGCCGGTTCGCCATATATGACCGGGTCGATCGTTTCGAATGACGGCGGGCTGCTGTGCAAGCTGTGAGCGAGCGGATTGATCGGTTCGCTCGCTGGATCGAACAGAGCGCCGGGATAGCTGACGCCCGGATTGTGCGGCCATTGACCGGCGGCAACGCCAACGTGACCAAGCTGGTAAGTACCGCAGACGGTCTGATGGTTCTCCGGAGTCCGCCGACAGATGCAATATCCCCACTTGCCAGTGCGGGCATCGCCCGAGAATTCCGTTTTATTTCTGCTATCTCCGGCCAAGCCCCTGTCGCTGAACCCATCCTGTTCTGCGAAGATCCAGACGTGCTTGGCGCTCCTTTTTCGTTAACTCGCTTCGTGCCAGGTGTCGCTCTTACCGACGAATTGCCTGCGGCCTATCCTCGCGATGTCGCAACGGTGGATGCTCTTGGTCACGCATTGATCGACGCCCTTGCCGCCGTTCATTCAATCAATCCCATCCCTGCTGGCCTGGGCGACGTGGGCAAGGCGCGCCATTTCGTTTCCCGCCAGATTGAACGATGGCGCGCCGAGCGATCGGCCCATGCAGTTCGCGAGCTACCGCAGATCGAGGCGCTTGGCGGTTGGCTGGCTTGCAACGTACCGCCCCCGGAGGCGGTGCGGATCGTGCATTGCGACTACCATCTGGACAATGTGCTGGTCGATACTGGCCATCCCACGGTCAATGCCATCCTCGATTGGGAAATGGCGACTCTTGCCGACCCACTCGTAGACGTAGGCCTCGTTACCGCGATGTGGAATCGCGACGAAGCCTTCCCGCTCGGCTTCCCCTTCGTGCAGCGCGTGTCCAACCGTCCAGGCGTGATTGAGGGTAACACCCTTGCCCAGCGATGGTCAGTGGCGACCGGCCTTTCGATCGACCACATCGGCTATTTTCAGGTCTTCGCACTGTGGCGCCTCGCCGTCATTGTGGAGGGTGCCCATGTCCTTTTTCGCAAGGGGCAGGTGGATGGGGCATATGAGCGGGGTCTTGAGCACGATGTACCGGCACTGCTCGAAGCTGCGCATCGAATCGCGCAGGTCGAGGGGATGTCGTGATGGACGCGACGATGATGCACGCCGCACTCACCACGGCGGCCATCGTCGCACATGGCGAGCGCATATACGCGTCGAGCCGCATCGGTCTGTTCGACGGCACGAAGGTGATGTGGCGCAGCTTTGCCGAAACTGCCGAGCGAGCACGGCGACTGGCTGCTGCTCTGCGAACGGCAGGCGCTGGACAGAACACCCGCGTGGCGACGTTAAGCTGGAACGATTTCGCACACTTCGAGGCCTATCTGGCGGTGCCGGCCATGGGAGCGGTGCTTCACACGCTCAATCTTCGTCTCCATCCCGACCAGCTTCGCTACATAATGGCAGACGCCGAAGACACCTTTCTGATCGCCGATGCTGCGCTTCTTGCGACCCTCTTGCCCCAGGTCAATTCATTGCAAGGGCTTGAAAAGGTGATCTTTACTGGTGACGCTGAAGCACTCCGGGGCTTGTCGAAACCCTGGATCGAATATGAGGATTTCATCGCTGCGAGCGAACCACTAGCCGCATTCCCCGAGATCGACGAAACTGCGGCTGCTGCGACTTGCTACACATCAGGCACAACTGGCAACCCCAAGGGGGTGGTCTATTCGCACCGTACTATATTTCTGCACAGCATGGCTTCCATGGCCACCAACGCCTTCGCTTTAAGCGAGGGTGATACGATCCTGCTTCTGCCGCCGATGTTCCACGCAAATGCGTGGGGTCTTCCATATTCGGGCTGGCTTGCCGGTGCTGATTTTGTCCTGCCCGGGCCGCACCTGCAGCCCGACGCGATCCGGTGCATGATTCGGCAGGCCGCACCGACTTTCACAGCGACTGTTCCGACTATCCTGAATGACCTTCTCCGAGCCGATGCGGTGGATCCGGTCGATATGTCCAGCTTTCGAGTGATAGTCGCAGGAGGGTCGGCCGTTTCCGAAAGGCTGATAGGGGAGGTCGATGGTCGGTGGCGTGTGCCTCTGGTCCAGGGATGGGGCATGACAGAGACGAGCCCGCTTTGCGTCTTGTCTCATCCGCCCGCGGACGTTTCGCAAGACGAAGCGCGACGACTGCGCGCCAAGAGCGGTCGCCCGGTTGCAGGGGTGAGCGTCCGCGTCGTCGATGATCTGGGAAAGCCGCTGGCGGAAGACGGCATCAGCATCGGCCGATTGCAACTCCGCGGAGCCTGGATCGCTCGTGGCTATCATCGGTGTGCTGACGACCCGCTGACGGAAGACGGCTGGCTCGATACCGGCGATGCCGGCACGATAGACCAACGCGGTTATGTGCAGATAACAGACCGCATCAAGGACCTGATCAAGTCGGGTGGAGAATGGATAGCCTCTGCCGAATTGGAGAACCATGTAGCGAGCTTGCCAGGGATCGATCTTGCGGCGGTAATCGGGATCGCCGACCCGCGATGGGAAGAGAGACCGCTGGCTATCGTCACCACCGTTGATGGCGCGCGACCAGAATTTTCTGAACTACGCACCGCCCTGACGGATCGCGTGGCGCGGTTCTGGATCCCTGAATACTGGGCGCACATTGATGCCATGCCGTTGACCAGCGTCGGCAAAATTGACAAGCAAACGCTGCGCGATGCCGTAGCTAATGGTCGTGCAACTTTCGAAAGGGTTGACGAATTCTCATGAACGCATCGTCCCCGTTGAAGGGCAAGGCGTCTTTGCGCGAAGTGACGGAAACCCGTCCGACCGACGCCGAGTTGGCGCGGACCAAGCCTCGCCCGCGTCGCCGAACCCAGGCCGAGCGCACGGCGTTGTCCGACGCCCGCATGTTCGATGCCGCGATGCAGTTGATCGTCGAGCAGGGTACGCACGCGACTACGCTGAAATCCGTAGGCGAGCGGGCAGGATATTCGCGCGGACTGGCGTCCAGTCGTTTCGGCTCGAAGGATGCCCTGTTCGGTCAACTGGTGCTTCATTTCAATACCAAATGGACACAGGAACTGGCCAACAAGGTAGGCACTCGAGGCGGAGCTCAAGCCTGTCTCGCTGCGTTGGGTGCTGTCGAGGACTTCCTGTCGAGCCACTCGGGCTACATGCAGGCGATGTATATACTATGGTTCGAGTCGATCAGTTCGCACAACGATGTTCGCAACCATCTTGCCGCGTACCATCAGATCTATCGCAATGACGTAGCACATTGGGTGGAAGAGGGAGTCGCCAGCGGCGAAATCGACTCTTCCGTGAATCCGGAATGTTATGCGTTCGGATTCTGCAGCTTCATATTCGGTACGATCTACCAGTGGCTGGTAGCGCCCGAAAACGTTGATCTGCCCAAGCAATTCGAAGCCTTTCGGCTGTCGACGATGAAAGCCTTCAAGATCGCTTGATCGGCATCGCGAAGCTCATGACATTGCCGCCTACCGCAATTTATGCGTCTTTTTTTGCGCTTGATTTTCTATTTGCTAGACGCTAGCAAATAACTAAGACCGAGGCCCATGAGGTTCTCGGGATACGGGAGATCTGGCTTGAAAAGGGCTGCCGGACCGTTGCTGCCGCGAGTTCCACCTATGGGCTTGGTGGGCGGTATAGGGGCCAGTTCCGCATTTGCCTGCGGTCGAGGCGGGCGAACCTGATGGCACCTGCGCATCGCCAGGATGGTGGCTTGTTGCCTCCGGTTCTCGCGGGCGTCCGCGTGGTCGAACTGGCAGGGCTTGGGCCGGCCCCGTTCTGCGGCATGATGCTGGCCGATCATGGCGCCGAGGTGATACGCATCGACCGTCCTGGCGGCAGCGATCCATTGACGCAGAACCAGGATTGCGATGTGTTGCTTCGCTCGCGGCGCTCGATCACTCTCGACCTCAAGCGGCCCGAGGCGGTTGAGGTGGTAGCACGGCTCGTCGAGACCTGTGACGGACTGATCGAGGGTTTCCGGCCTGGCGTTGCCGAGCGACTTGGCCTCGGTCCAGATGTCTTGATGCAGCGCAATCCGGCATTGATCTATGCGCGCATGACGGGCTGGGGCCAGGATGGGCCTTTGTCGAACAAGGCTGGGCACGACCTCAACTACATATCCATCAATGGCTGTCTTGCTGCGATGGGTGCTGAAGGTCAGCCACCGCCCCCTCCACTAAACCTGATCGGAGACTACGGCGGCGGTGGGATGATGCTGGCGTTCGGCTTTGTCGCAGCATTGCTAGCAGCGCGGCAAACAAAAGTAGGGCGGATTATCGACTGTAGCATGGTGGAAGGCTCAGCTGCCCTGATGTCGGGTATGTGGTCGCTGAAGCACAGCGGTGCATGGAGATCGGAACGCGGTCGTAACCTCCTCGACGGCGGTGCGCCGTTCTACTCGTGCTACCTATGCGCCGACGGTCGTTTTGTCGCGATCGGTGCGATCGAGGCCCAGTTCTTCGCACGATTGATCGGTGAACTTGGATTGACCGACGATCCGATGTTCGCCGTTCAGCACGATCAGTCCAAATGGCCCGCGATGAAGGATCGGCTTGCGAGCATCTTCGCGTCCGCTCCACAGGCGGTGTGGACCGAACGGCTGCAAGATCGCGACTGCTGTTACAGTGAGGTGCTCACGATGGATGAGGCGCCTACGCACCTCCACAATATCGCCCGTCAGAACTACGTCGATATCGACGGATTGCGGCAGCCGGTTCCAGCACCCCGTTTCGTCGGTACGGCAACGGTGGTGCCGACGATGTGGCGGCGTGATTCCGACAGAACTGCTATTCTTTCCGAAGTCGGCGCGATGGATCCCGACCTCGCGGCAGCCGGATAAACTGCAACCGAGAGCCCTGACAATCACCTGCAGGGATCGTCGAATTAGTGGAGAGATGCCAGATGACTGACACGAAGGCGGGCGCGGAAGTGAGCGACATTGCACTCGATTACGACGCGATCGTCATCGGTGCTGGTTTTGCCGGCCTGGCGTTGATTCACTATCTACGCAAGGAAGGTCTCAGCGTACAGGTATTCGACCGGGCATCGGATATCGGCGGGACCTGGACATGGAATCGATATCCCGGTGCTGCCACGGACAGCGAGAGCTATTATTACTGCCTGACCTTTTCGCCGGAACTTTTGCAGGAATGGTCGTGGTCCAGTCGTTACCCGGGCCGCGAGGAAACGCAGAACTATATGCGCTTTGTCGCAGATAGATGCGATATGTGGCCGCATATCCAGTTCGACACCGAGATCGTGGAAGCCAGGTATCTGGAAGATGTCGGCTGCTGGCAGGTGAAGACCGCCACCGGCGACACATATACCTCACGGTTCTTCATCAGCGGGATGGGGATGATTTCGGAACCGATGATTCCGAAGATTCCCGGGATGGATCGATTCGAAGGCCCCCTGTTCCACTCATCGCGTTGGCCACACGACGGGCTGGATTATTCCGGCAAACGGGTCGGTATAGTCGGTGCCGGTGCGACCGCGGTGCAAATGCTGCCGGTTGTCGCCGAATCGGCAGGCAGCGTGACGGTCTTTCAGCGCACTGCGAATTACATCCTGCCCGCGATGCAAAAACCGATGACGCCGGAGTGGGAAAAGGAGATCAAGGAAAATTACGACGCCATCGTCGCCAAATGCCGCAATCACGTTTTCGGCATGGCATTCGATAGTCCGGTGGGCCGCAATGCTGTCGATACATCCCCCGAAGAGCGCCAGCGGATCTTCGAGGAAAACTGGACCGGCAGTTTCCGCTGGGTCTTCGAAACGTTCGACGACCTGCTTGCCAGTCCCGAGGCCAATCGAATGGCCGGCGAGTTCATCACCGCGAAAATGAAGGCGAGGGTAAAGGACCCCGAGACGGCGGAGATTCTTGCTCCGAGTTTTGACGATTACCCACTTTTCGCAAAACGGCCGCCGCTGGATCACGGCTATCTCGAAGCCTTCAATCGCGACAATGTTCGCCTTGTAGATATCAAGGAGAGAGAACCAATCGTCGAGATCACGGAGCAAGGCATACGCACGACGCGGCAGGAGTATCAGTTCGACATCATCGTTCTGGCTACGGGTTTCAAGGCGTACACCGGCGCCCTCGAAGCCTTCCCGATCCGCGGCAAAGACGGCCAGACGTTGAGCGACAAGTGGCGTGAGCAATCGTCTTCAGTCATGGGCGTATGCGTTGCGGGCTTCCCCAACTTGTTCATCGTAACCGGTCCGCAAGCTCCCTTCGCAAATTTGCCGACTTCGATAGAACAGAACGCCATCTGGATTTCGCGTTGCGTTGCCAAGATGGCCCGTGAGGGTGCGAACGTCTTTGAGCCGCGGGAAGAAGCCGAGCGCGAATGGACGAATGCCACAGCCGACATCCACGGCCAGACGCTCATGGCGCAAGGCGATAAAGTCAATTCGTGGATGATGGGGGCCAACCGCGATGACAAGGGCGCACGTGTCTTGATCTATTTCGGAGGCGCCAATCTTTATTACGACGCACTCGATAGATCCGCGGCCGAGGGATTTCCTGAGCTTGAGTTCAGCGCGAACTAGACCGTTTCCAGTTGGAGTGAACCGACGAGGGTAATCTTGCGGCTTTGTCGCCAGTGAGGTTCCCTGCTGGCGGCAGGAGACCGACATAGCTGGGAATAAGCGAAGCGTAGGCGGAAAGAAGTCCACCAAGTCGCTAAAGTCTTGGAAAAACTGGAGCGGGCGAAGGGATTCGAACCCTCGACCCCAACCTTGGCAAGG
>VFQP010002198.1_pt1 | contig 22611 bp, 14 predicted proteins | sample 3512351 | NCBI WGS metagenome assembly VFQP01 (sample SAMN10412372, study PRJNA504923) | tailings metagenome | isolation source: Relicate 1 Philex TSF1 revegetated site | place: Philippines: Tuba, Benguet | collected 2017-08-29
AAGGTACGCGAAGTAACGCCTTCCACGCTGACGCTCTCCGGCGCGGCTGCCGACCGCACCACGGCAAAGCTGCCGTGGATGGCGGGTTGCGAGTTCGTAAATTTATAAACGGCCTTGCCCGCCTCGTCGCTCTTTAAGTCCACGCCACCGCTTACCACTCTGTAGTCGGCGGGAACGCTGACATTCAGGTTCATCGTGTAGCGGTCCGACGTGTAGTCGTTGACGGGAAACCAGCGGGATGGATAAAGGAAAGCGCCACCTTCGTTCTCAATGCCTGCGAAACGAATGCCGTAAATCGGGCTTTCTTCCCGGCCATCGAAGCGGCCGTCGTACTCAAAAGTAACTGTCGCGGACTCGCCCTTGGCGAGTTGGCTCGAAAGATTTAGCCGGTAGCGGAAGTCGCCGACCTTGGAAAAGGACAGCGCGTTTCCTTTGTCGTCGCTGACCGCGGAAATGCGAAGGGCATCGTTGAAATCGAATTCGGCGGTCGTGATGCGGTCGTCGACGGCGGTGAAACGGACCTTCGCCTTCGCAGAGATGGCCTGATTCGCAGGAAGGATCTGGGCGTCGATGTCGTAGTGAATGACGTCGACACGATTGCGCGCGGTTTGCGCGAAAGCGGCACTCGCGCAGAGTAGGATGGCCGCCACGCGGCTAATTATTGGGGTTCGTTTCATCGAGGATCTCATCTACGATACGGGCGGCTAACTGGAACGGATCGGCATCGCTCTTGAGCTTTGCCGCCACCTCCGCCAATCCGGCCTTCATTCTTATTCTCTCGGTTTCTTGGCGAAGAAGTTTGAGCCCAGCCTCGGCGATATGTTCGCCTGTCATTCGCTCTTGGATCAGCTCGGGGATCACGGCTCGCCCAGCCACCAGGTTCACCATTGTGAAAAACGGCACATCCACCAGGAACTTACCAATCAACCAACTCAAGCCGGTGACCCGGTAGAAGCTCACTGTCGGCGCACCCAGCAGCGCGGCTTCCATTGTTACAGTGCCGCTTGCCGCCAGAGCCAGATCACAATGTGCCAATATGTCCCAGGTCTCTCCTTCAATCACATGGATGGCGCTCGGGGCGAAATGGTTATCAAAAAACGCGCGGCCGACCGACGGGGGCGTACCCAGGACGAATTGTAAATTCATCTGAGCCTTCATTCTGTTGATGGCATCCTTAAGCGCAGGCAGATGCCGCAGGATCTCCCCGCGCCTGCTGCCCGGCAGTAGGGCGACACAAGGAACATTGGGATCAAGGCCCTGAGCCTGGAAGAATTCCTCGCGCGTGCCCTTCGCCTGGATGTGCCGGGCCATGGGGTGCCCAATGTAAGTAGTGGGCACACCGCGATCAGTGAACCATTTCTCTTCAAAGGGAAAAATGCAGAGGAGCCGCCGCAAATCGCGCTTCATTTGCGCGGCGCGTCCTTGGCGCCAAGCCCAAGCCTGGGGCGCAACCAGGTAAACGACGGGAATGCCCATGTGCTTCAGATGCTTTGCAACCCGCAGGTGAAAGTCCGGGGCATCGGTCAAAATTGCCAGCGCCGGTTTCTCCTCCCGCGCCGCAGCCAACAACTTCCGGTACTCGCCATAAATGCCAGGCAAGTGACTGATGACCTCAACCAGTCCAACCACCCCCAGCTTCGAGGCGTCCATTACAGGCCGCACCCCGGCCTTCAGCATTTTCGGCTGCGCACAACCGAAGAATTCGAGATCCTGCCGCCGCGCCCGCAATGCCGCCACCAGTCCGGCGGCGTAGAAATCCCCCGAGGCTTCCCCCGCGGAAATCAAGATTTTCGCGATTCGTTTCCCTGGCAAGAACTTCAGGTTAACCCGCCGGGAGCCGAGAAGCGCTCGCGCTATCCTAAAGGCAGTCGATGACCCTGGTTTTGCCGCAGAAGTTGCCCGTTCGCGCATTCGCCGAACGATTCCAAACCGAGATGAAGCCGCTCAGCGAGAAGTTCTCCTTCTTCTCCGCGGGGCTGAAATTCAACGAGGAAGACGAAAAGGAATTCATCTACGATCCGGTGGAAAGTTTGCCGCCGATGGTGCGTGAACTCCTGCCCGATATCTCCATCGTTTTGGTGCCTCAGTTGGAAGCGGCCGGCGAGGCGAATAGCGCGGATGTGGACGTCGTGCTGGAGTCCGCTCCGGAAGACAGCAACGAGAAGTCCAAGAAACAGCGCATTTGGCAAAACGAAACGCAGTTGGGCAATAGCATTGTGCTCACCTTTGCCGTTAGCGGCTGCGATAGCGGCGAGTATCACTACCGCCTCTTCCATGCCATTGCTACCAAAGTAGCGGAGCGCGCGAAGCCCGAATTCTGGAAGGGCTATCACGAAATCTTGCGCGATGAACTGCGCCGCAAGGTGCACGGCGAAGTTGACGAGGATAGCTGGAAGGCGAAGGATTCGCTGCTGGCCGCCACTTTGGCGCCGTGGCGTCAGTCGCGCAGTTTCAACCATTACGCGCGCGTGTCCTTAATCGACTCGCTGACGCTTTACTTGCACGGCCTCTGCTGCGATATCGATGTGGAGCCGGGTCCGCGCCAGATCCAAAGCCGCGAATTGCGCAAGCGCTTGGAATGGCTCTTCGCTAATGTCGGCGCACCCGAAGACTACGCGATCCTGCCCGACCAGAAGCGCAAGAACGCTAGTCGCCAGTAACGATCAAGATATCCACCCAAAAGCCGCGTTGCTCATAGCCGACCAAATGTCGGAAGCCGTGTAGCCGCTCCACCTGCCCTTGCCGCAGGTCGCGCGGCATTTCGAAGAAACGGTCCAAGAGCCAGCGGGCGGGCGCCCACGAAAGTAGGCTCAGCGAAGGCTGCCAACTGCGCGAATAGAGAATCAGAATGTCCCCGTTGCGCCAGTCAAGCGATTCCAAAGCCTCTATGCTGCTCTCGTGGATCTCGCGCACATTCTGATGTCGCTGCTGCACGTAGCCCAGGTAAGGCTTCTCCAAAGCATCGCTGAGCGGCCAAGTCGTGGTGACGCGCCGGTCGCTCAGTTTCGCTTCCACCAAGCCGGCGGCGTTGCGTTGGATTTCGACCAGGTCCACCATCGCAAGATTATTCTCCAGCGCATAGGGCCATGGCATGTTGATAAACAGGCAGGCCAGCATTCCCGCTACGGTTAGGCCCAGCACGCCGTAGCGTAGCTTGGCGTGCATCACGGAAAGCCCGGCCGCGAACGCCGCCGTCAGCACCGGCATGACCGGCAGCAGGTAGCGCTCCAGCACCGCTCCGCCCGTAACGGAGACGCCCAGCGCGTAGAGCCCGGCGGCCCAAAGTATCGGCCTCCAAAGCGCATCAAATCGAAGCCGCGACAGGCCCCACAGCAAACACACGCTCGGCAGCAGATGGAAGTTTTCGACAAATAGAAACGAGAGCCGCCGAAGCAAGGCGTAGCCCAGGCGGACTGGATGTAGAGGATAGATCAGGTTGTAGCGGGAGTATTCGCCGTCTCCTAAGGCCAAGCCGGTCTTTACCTGCAGAAAGAGAAACCAGTTGGCCAAGAGCAACAAAGGCAGGCCAGCGAGCAGCGCGGCGAAGCGGCGCTCTCCCTTGCGCCAGGAAAAAAATGCCAGCACTAGAGGCACGGTCAGCGCGGTCTCCTTGAACGCTACCGCCACTAGCGCGCACACTACGGCACTGCGTTCCATCCCCCGCGTGTACGCCACAAAAAGAGCCGTGATGCACACCGCGCTGGGGAGATCGAGCTGCGCCATCATGCTTTGCGTGTAAACCAGCGGATGAGCGGCCAGCAGAATTGCGGCATAAAAGGCGGGCGTGCCGTTGGCGCCGCGAAGGAGTTCCACGGCCAGCAGAAAAGCGGCGCAAAGGTAAGCCGCGCCGATCAAAAGCATCAGCGCGCGCGTGATCTCAATGCTGTATCCGAAGCTCTTCCAGGTGAATGCCAGCAGAATGGGCAGCCCAGGCGTGTGGGAGTTGGGCAATGCAGATTCCGGTATGATCAGGCCGCGCGCGTAGAGGTCCCAGGATTGGGAAATGAATTGCCCTGCTTCATCCCAGAAGAAAGGCAGGTCCAGCAGCCGGTAGTGAGTGGCGAATAGGTAAGCGGCGAAGATCGCGTAACAGATGAGGATCGAGTACGCGCGCCGGTGGGACACCTGTTGAGTTTAGTTGACGGGGTCCTAGTTCAAGAGGCCCTAGTTCACGGGACCTTGGGGGGCGCCGGGCTCCAGGCGAATCTCGCCGAAGGTCGCTTCATACTGCGCCAGATTCTGGTTCAGCAAGTTGACGAGCGCTTTGGCCTGCTGCGGGCTCAAGTAGATGCCCTGGAAGTTCTGGATGTTCACGACGTCGGGCGTGCTTTGCGAGATCGTTCCGAACATGAGGAAGAAATCCCACAAACTCATGCGCACTTGCACGGAGTTTGCGTACTTCTCCTCGTAACCTTCCGTCTGACTGATATTCAGTTTCGGGGCATTGGAGGGAAACATAACTGGGGGGCTCGATTAAGGGAGGAATGGCGGGGACGACGGGGCTCGAACCCGCGACCTTCGACGTGACAGGCCGACGCTCTAACCAACTGAGCTACGTCCCCGCAATCTGTCGGAGCTTTCAATATAGCATTATTTGGGCGTAAATGTCCCATCGGCGTGCAAGATGTAGCGTTTTCCTCGCCACTCGATTTCGTTGCCGAAGAAGCCGGCCGCCCAGAATCCGAAACTGAGCAGATCCTGCAGCGGAAGTTGCCACAGGTGCTTCGCTTTCCATTCCGCGCCCAGGACGCCTTGCGCCGTGGCAAAGCCCAACGTATAGCGCAGCATCAAGGCCAAGGCGATGAATGCTGGCGCCCATCCCGCGGCAGGCCAGGCGAGCAGAAAAATTGGCAGCGGATTCGTGAAGACTTGGCCGATGTAGCCAGCCGGGCGGGAGCGCCGAGTCGAGCGGTTCCAACGCAAGCGGTGCTCGAAATTCTTCGCTATCGCTTCCGAGCCGATCCGGTGCTCCACCACGCATTGCGAAAGGATCGAATGCCAGCCACGCTCAGTCACGCGTTGGCCCAGTACAAAATCTTCAGCAAGATAGTCCTGCAGCTCGGCCCAGCCGCCGGCGTCGAGGATCGCTTGTTTGCGCGCCGCCACTGCGGGTCCTAGTGTGAAGCGCATGCCCTCCAGCATCCGCGCCACCAGTACGCCCGCGAGAAACTCGGTGTTCATGCCGAGCGCTTCGAGTTCGCTCCAAAGGCTCGGTCCACCGATCGCCCGATAAGGACAAGTGGCCACTCCCAGCTTGGGATCTTCCGCGAATTCAGCCGCAAGCTTCTGCAGCGTGTCCGGCGCTACGCGGATATCCGAATCCGCCATCAAAAGTAAATCGAAACGCGCCGCGCGCAGCAAATGGTCCAAGCTCCAGACCTTCGCGTTATTCCAAGGCGGCGCGCCCACGACCAGCGTTTGCGTGTCCACTTCCGGGAAGCGCGCGCGCAGGGATTCCACTAGGGCTAGCGCTGGATCGTCCGCCGCCGCGACCGCGAAGATGATTTCAAAGCCGCCTGCGTATTGCTGGCGAAAGAAGCTTTCGAGATTTTCTTCGAGCCCCAAGTCCGTGCCCTTGAGCGGCTTCAGGATGCTAAAGGAGGGAAGGGCATCAGGAGTCTTCGGCGCCGGAACCGCCTGATAACGGTACGTGGCCAACAATGCGAGGAAACAGTAGACAACCGTTCCCGCCACCAGCAGCCACGCTAACCAGAGCATGCTTTATTCTTCGCAGGTGCGCGAGTCGTTTTGTTCCTTGAGCAGCGCGATCACTTCATCGACGCTCTTCGTGCCCAAGTCGGCTTTGCGGCGATGGCGCAGAGCGATCGTGCCAGATTCGACTTCCTTGTCGCCCAGCACCAGCATGTACGGTATCTTCTGCAACTGCGCTTCGCGAATCTTCATGCCGATCTTCTCGTTGCGCGCATCCACTTCGAAGCGGAGCCCGGCGGCGCGGAACTTCTTTGCTAATTCTTCGGCGTATTCGATGGCGCGCCCCGTTACAGTCAAGGCAATCGCCTGCACAGGCGCCAGCCAAACCGGGAATGCCCCCGCGTAATGCTCCACCAGAATGCCGAAGAAGCGCTCCACGCTGCCGAAGAGCGCGCGGTGCACCATGTACGGCGTGTGCTTCTGACCGTCCTCGGCGATGTAGCTCAACTGGAAGCGGCGCGGGAGATTAAAGTCGAACTGAACGGTGGATAACTGCCACTTGCGGCCGATGGCGTCCACGAGTTTGACGTCGATCTTCGGACCGTAGAAGGCGGCTTCATCCGGCATCACCTTCACATCGAGGCCCAATTTTTCCACGGCGGACTTCAGCGCCTTTTCCGCGCTGGCCCACTCCTCCGGCGTGCCGACGTATTTATCGCTCACGCCGCCATCCCAGGTGGAAAGCTCCGCCTCGTATTTCTCAAAGCCAAAGGTCTTCAGCGTATGGAACGCGAATTCCAAACAGCCGACAACCTCGCTCTCCAATTGATCTGGCGTACAGAAGATATGCGCGTCGTCCTGGCAGAAACCGCGCACGCGCAGCAAGCCGTGCAAAGTGCCGGAACGTTCGTAGCGGTAAACCGTGCCAAGCTCGCCCAAGCGCACAGGCAATTCGCGATAGCTGTATTGCTTGTTCGCGTAGATCAGGATGTGGCAGGGGCAGTTCATCGGCTTGAGCTGGTAGGTGGCGTCGTCCAGTTCCATCGGGACGAACATGTTGTCGCCGTAGAAACCCGCGTGCCCGGACACTTCCCACAACTGCCGGCGCGCGACGTGCGGCGTGACCACCAATTGATAGCCGCGCTCCAGATACGCTTCGCGCATCCAGTCTTCCATGATCTTGCGGACCAGCGCGCCCTTGGGATGGAAGAAGATCAGGCCCGGCCCGGCGAGTTCCTGAATGGAGATCAGGTCGAGTTCTTTGCCGACCTTGCGGTGATCGCGCTTCTTGGCTTCCTCGAGTTGCTTGAGGAATTCATCTTGTTCCTTGGGCGTGTACCAGGCGGTGCCGTAGATGCGCTGCAACTGCTGGCGCTTCTCGTCGCCCTTCCAATAGGCCCCTGCGACGCTCAACAGCTTAAACGCCTTAATTTTCTTGGTGGAAGGCAGATGTGGCCCGCGGCAGAAGTCGATGAAGTTCGGCCCCAGCGTGTATTCCGTGAAGACGTCGCTGGCGCGTTCGGTAATGAGCTCCACCTTCATGGGCTCGTTCATGTCGGTGTACTTCTGGATGCCTTCGGCCTTGGGCATCAACTTGCGTTCGAAGCTAAGGTCGCGGTCACGAATCTCCGCCATCTTCGCTTCGAGCTTCTCCAGATCTTCGCTGCTGAAAGGCTCCTTGCGGTCGAAATCGTAATAGAAGCCGTTCTCAATGGGCGGCCCGATGCCAAGCTTGGTTTCCGGGTAAAGTTCCAGCACGGCGGCGGCCAGCAAGTGGGCCGTCGAGTGGCGATAGACGTCGAGCGAAGCGGGGTCCTTGGTGGTGAGGATTTGGACAGCCGAGTCGCCTTCGAGTGGGCGCGTCAGGTCCCATAGATCGCCATTTACCTTCGCCACAATGGCGTCTTCGGCTAGGCGTTTCGAGATGGAGGCGGCAATGTCGAGGGGCCGCGTCCCGGCGGGGAAAGCCTTCTGGCTTCCGTCAGGAAGCGAAACTAGAACTTCACTCATGATGTCTGGAGGGTTGATTTTCAGCGTAACACGCGGGGAATACGTGACTTTTTAGTTCCGCTGGAGCCATAGGCTATAGTGATTGAATACATGACTTCGACGGAGTCTCGGCGAGAACCACTCAGCGACGAGGAATTGGTCGAAAGCGCCAAACAGGGCGATCCTGACGCATTTCCGCAGTTGGTTAAAAAGTATAGCCGCCGCATCCTGCGGGTCGGCCGCAACATCACAAATAATGACGAGGATGCCGAAGATGTGCTGCAAGAGACCTTCCTGAAGGCCTACACGCATCTGGACGGATTCCAAGGCAACAGCAAGTTTTATACCTGGCTGGTGCGTATCGCGATGAACGAAGCACTGATGAAGTTGCGCAAGCGAAAGGGCGACAAAGTCGTCTCCCTGGACGAGCAACTCGACACGGGTGAAGACACCGTGACGAGGGAAATAGCCGTCTGGGAGGGCAACCCGGAAGACCGTTATTCGCAAGAAGAGATCCGCGAAATCCTCGACAAAACAGTCGCGAGCCTGCCGGAGGCTTTCCGCACGGTATTCATGCTGCGCGATGTCGAAGAGCTTTCCACCGAGGAAACCGCCGGCGTTCTAAACCTGAGTATTCCCGCCGTCAAGAGCCGCCTGCTCCGCGCCCGCCTGCAACTCCGCGAAAAACTGACGCGCCAATTCAAACGCAAGGGGGAGGACGCTTTTGCCTACCTGTAAAGACTTCCTGCGCGAGCTGAGCGATTACCTCGACGATTCGCTCGATACTGCGACCCGGCAGGAACTCGACAAACACGTACGTGATTGCCCGAACTGCTGGGTGGTGCTCGACACGACGCAAAAGACGGTGAAGATCTATAAGGGCTGCGAGCCACAAGCGGTACCGGCCGAAGTCGAGGATCGCTTGATGGCCGCGCTCAAAAAGAAAATCGCCGAACGCGGCGAATGCAAGCCTTAACGCAAACGTCCACTGACCAAGTCTAAATTAGCTTGCGCGGCGAAAAAGCTATATCGCGCAACGGCTTCCGCCAATTCCGCGGATAATCGCGAAAACTCCGCTTGGTTTAGTTCCACAATCGTCCCGAGGCCATTTCTGTAACGCAGATCTGTCATGGACTGTAAGCGCTTTGCCTGTTGCACCTGCATTTCCGCCAGGCTGATTTGGCGAAGAGCATTGCTGGCCTCCGCAAATGCCGTGCGCACCTCCTGCTCCACCCGTAGTTCGAGATCGCGAACTTCCGCGCTCACGCTTTCGGCTCTCGCGTTCGCCTCCTGCTTTCTGGCATCCAAGGTCTTTCCGTTGAAGATGGGGACGTTAAGATTCACACCCGCCCCGCCGTATCGTGATTGCAGTCGTGGGTCGCCAACCGGAACGAAGCCGAATACACCTGTGGCGCTGACCGTGGGCATCGTCAGACGCCTCTCTCCGTCTGCGAAATCCTTTGCAGCCTTGGAAAGCTTCCGCCGCGAACTGAGGTCCGGCCGGGTGTTCAGCGCCTCCTGAACGAGCGTCTCAAGATTCACGGAGAGCTCCGGGGCATCCAGCAAGTCTTGCAGAGCAAACTTCTTCGGGCCGGGATAGCCAAGCGTTGTACTCAACACCGCTTCCGCGGCTGTCAATTCTCCTTCCAGCCGGGCAGCGCCCACCTGGGCATCCCCCACTGCGACTTCCGCGAATTGGAGGTCCAAAGTGGAGCGCAACTGGCTATCCACTAAAGCCTGGATTTGCTTGCGGATCAGACTACGCGAATCCACCGCTGCGCGCGCGACAGCAAGCGACTTCTGTGCGCTCAGCACGCGCAAAAACGCTTGCCGGACTTCCCAGCGCAATTGCGCCCGAGTTTGCGATTCCACTTCCAACTGGGCATCCGCGCGAGCGATGGCGCTTTCCGTTAGCTTCGCCGTGCGCCCGAAGTCATAAAGCGTTTGCTGAATCGCAATACCAGTGCCCACGCGGGAAAAAATACTCGAGGCATTCAGGCCACCGGCGCCAATGCGTGAACCATGGTCTGCGGCCGAAGTCGTAATGTTGGCGCTCACAAAAGGTTGCAGCGCGCCGCGAGTTTGCTGGATCTGTGCGCGGACCGCGGCGGTTTGCCCCGCGGCCGCTTTCAAGCGAGGGTGCTGCTGGAGCGCAATGCGCTCGGCTTCATCCAGCGTGAGCTGCTCTTGCGCATGCAGGAATCCGGCCCCCAGAAATACGACGAACTTGCAGAGCCTCATGCGGCTTCAGTACCTCCGGCAGTTTCCGGTGTGCGCTTGGAGTAAACGATGGTGAAGGCGGCGGGCACCAGGAAGATCGTGACGACAAGTGATGCCGTCAACCCACCCACAATCGATCGCGCTAGTGGCGCGTAGGCTTCGCTGCCCGTCCCGATCTTGAGCGCCATCGGCATCAATCCAAGGATTGTCGCGAAGGACGTCATCAATATTGGCCGCAAGCGAACTTGGCCCGCCATGGCCGCGGAATCCCGCGCACTCATTCCGTCCAGCCATTGCCGGCGCGCGTAATCGACGATGAGAATCGAATTCGATACAACAATGCCGATCATCATGAGCAGTCCCATCAGCGATTGCACATTCATCGTTGTATTTGTGGCCCAGAGTGTGATGAGTACGCCGGACAATCCCATCGGAATCGCCAGCAGCACCAGCATTGGATCCACAAATGAACGGAACTGCGCGACAAGGATCAGATACAGCAGCGCGGTTGCCAGAAGGAGACCCGCGCCGAAGCTGCGGAAGCTATTCTGCATGCCCGTAACAGACCCGCGCAAATCGACGTTCACCCCTTTCGCCAGCTTGGTATCGCCGATGATCTCTTGGATCTTCCGGACCGGCTGCCCAAGGTCCTCGCCCTCAAGGTTCACGTAAACATCTGCCACCTTGCGAAGCCCGTAGTGCGCAACTTCCGTAGGCGCCTGGACACGCTTCAGTGAGCCGACATTCTGCAGACTCGTCAGCGCCATTCCCGCCGTGCGCAGAGGCATTTCACGAATCTGGTCCAGGCTGCGGATGGACTTCTCGGGATATTGCACCGTAAGGAAGTAATCGTTGCCCGACTTTGGGTCGGTCCAAAAGGTGGGAGCGATGAGCGAATTGGAAGCCACCGAAGTGATGACGTTGCTGATAATTTCGCGCTGCGTCAATCCCATTGCCGCGGCGCGCGTACGATCCACTTCCACCTGCAGCGCGGGATTGTCGATGTCTTGAGGAATCCAAACGTCAGTGACTTCCGGCAGATTGCGGATCCTTCCGCCAAGTTCCGAAGCCACCTTGAAGATGGAGGGCAAGTCCGGCCCACTCACCTGCACGTTGATGGGCGCGGGCATGCCGAAATTCAACACTGCGTCCACGAAGCCGCCCGACTGAAAGTACGTACTCAACTCAGGCATCTCCGTGCGCAGTCTTTGGCGAACCTTGTCCATCCAGACAGCGGTGGGCGTCTTATGGTTTTCCTTCAGAGCCACTTGTACGAAAGCGGTGTGCGGCGACGAGTTCGAGGTGTAGAGGGCGGAGAAGTCCGGCACGACCCCTGCATTGGAAACTGTGATCTCCAATTCATCAGCGGGAATGCTCTCTCGCACGATCTTTTCGATTTGCGCTACCTTCGCCGTGGTCTTATCCAGACTGCTGCCGGAAGGCGCCTTCAGGTTAATGACGAACTGGCTCGCATCCGTGCGTGGGAAGAACGCCTTACCTAGGCGCGGATAAAGAAAGAGGCTCACGCCAAAGAAGGCCAGCACCCCTAGGACAACGGTCGCGGGTCTCGCCAGCGCACCGTCGAGGATGCGATCGTAAATCTTCATCACTCCCAAGAACATTTTGTTAAACGCATAGAACCAGCCGCCCGCACGCTCGGTCTTATCGAGTTCGTTGTGGCCGTGATGCAGGCCCGCAAATCGCGCGCAGAATAGGGGCACCACCGTCATGCTGACGATGTAGCTCGCCAGTAGCGAGAGAACGACCATCAGCGCCAATGCTGCATAGAGATCCTTACTGACGCCAGTCAGGAAGACCACAGGAATGAAGACAACAGCCGTGGTGAGCGTCGAAGCCAGTACCGGCAATGTCACTTCTTTCGCGCCGCGTTCCGCCGCCACCTCCGCCGTCTCGCCCAGATCCATGCGCCGAAAGATGTTCTCCAATACAACAACCGAGTCGTCAATCAATCGGGAGAATGCCAGCGCCAAGCCTCCCAGCGTCATCGAGTTGATCGAGCCGTTCCCCCATTGCAGAACGAGGATGGCCGCGATGGCGGACAGCGGAATCGAAAAGGAAACGGCCAGCGTCGCCCGCAAGCTGCCGAGAAAGATGAAGATCATCAGCGAGGTCAGCCCCATGCCGATCATCGCTTCGCTTCCCAATGTCTTGATCGCCTTCTTGATGAACTGCGATTGGTCGAAAACAACCTTCGCTTCCACCTCATCCGGCACATCCTTCAATTGCTTCACTTCCTGGCGCACGGCGTCCACCAGCGCAATCGTGTTCGTGCCGCCACCTTGCCGCAGAACAGGCTGATATACGGAAGGCTGCCCGTCGACGCGCACCATGTTGTATTGGATCTGCGCCGCATCCCGTACATCGGCCACATCCTTAATGCGCACGGGGGCTTGCCCGTTCATGCGAATCGGCAACTGCGCAATGCCCTCCAAGTCCGTGAACTGCGAGTTGGAGTAAATCGGAAAATCGAGATCGCCGATGCGAACGTTGCCCGCCGCCATGACTACATTGGCGTCATTGATCGCCCGCACCACATCCATCGGGCTGAGCAAATAACCTTCCAGCTTGTCCGGGTTCACGTAAGCCATAATCTGGCGGTAGCGCCCGCCGAAAGGCGGAGGCACCGCTGCACCGGGAAGCTTAGCCACTTGGGTACGAACGCGATAGTGGCCTACGTCACGCAACTGCGCCTCTGTCATGCCCTTGCCCTGCAATGCAACCAGGCAAACAGGAAAGCTGGACGCATCGAAACGAACCACAATCGGCGGCAGCGTCCCCGGCGGCATGCGCCTTTGTTCTGCTGCTGCCAAGTTGGCAACCGTCGAGATCGCGGCATCGGGATTCGTCCCCGGTTGGAAGTAAATCTTGATGATGCCTGCGCCGGTGAGCGAACGGGACTCGATGTGCTCGATGCCCGGAGCAAGTGTGAAAAAGCGCTCCTGCCGCTCCGTAATGTTCTTCTCCACCTGCTCCGGCGGCATGCCTGGATAAAACGTGGCGATGCCCACAACGGTCAAGTCGAGTGCCGGGAACATGTCCACCGGCATTCGAAAAAGGGAGAGGCCTCCGAGAAGCAGCAGGATCATCGCACTCACCGCGATGAAGTAGGGATTTCGAACTGAGAAGCGGGCCATTAGCGGGAAGCACTCTCTACTTTGGCTTCCACTCGCATGCCCGGCCGCAACATGGTGCGGCTGGAAGTAACGATTCGCTCATTTCCCGACAGGCCTTCCAGTACCTCGACATCGCTTGCCGATTCCATGCCCGTTCGGATCTGCCGCTCTTCCAACACTCCAGCGTCGTTCACGATCAACACATAACGATTGCCGCCAAGATTCGACATACTTTGCATCGGAATCGTGAGCACCTCGCCGCGATTCTCCGCTCTCCAACGTACGTCCGCGATCATCCCCGGCAAGAACTTGCGCCCAGGATTCGGTACGTCGATCTCGACTTCAGCCGTGCGCGAATTCTGCTGCACGTTGCCCGTGAAGCGAGCGATCTTAGCTGGGAACTGCACATTTAAGGATGCAACGCGTACCTCCACACTTTGTCCCGGCTGTAGCTTGCCCGCAACTGCCTCGGGCACAAATGCGGTAAGTCGCAGCCGATCCAACTCGGCCAGCCGCACCAATGGTAGAGCCTGAGTGGAGGAAGCGATACCTGCCTGGATCATCGCGCCGGGATGCGCGAATCGTTGCGTGACCACGCCCCGGAAAGGGGCGACCACCTTGGTGTACTCCAGCATCGTGCGCGCGCGAGCCTCTTGGGCTTTCGCGGCATCCACGGAGTCGGCCGCCGCCGCCACTTGGGCTTTCGCAACCGTATACTGCCCCTCCGCCTCTCGCAACCGGGCCACGGCATTGTCGATCTCTTGCATAGCGACCAGTCCTGCCTCGGTCTTGTTCACATTCTGCAAACGCTCCAGGCTTGCCTTTGCTAGAGAAACCGTCGCCGCAATACGAGGCAACTCCGCCTCGCTACGCACTCGATCGGACTCCGCTCTTTTCCGCTGCGCCTGCGCCTGTTGCAGATCCGCGTCTAATTCGGGCGACTCCAGCACCGCTACCAACTCCCCTTCACGTACATTCGAGCCGGCATCCACGAAAATCTTGCGAAGATAGCCGGCGGTCTTTGCGTACAGGTCTACCTGCTGATTGGCTCGGAATTCAGCCGTCAGCGAAGCGGTACTCGACATCGTCCGCTTGGCAGGGGTTTGCACAGAGACGATCTGGGTCTTTTCGACTTCGACTTTTGCCGCCTTAACGGGTGTCGGGCCAGACTGGCAGCCCGCAAGCAGGGCCAACGCTGCGCCCAGAATTGTGTAAAGAAGTCGTGGAGTTGGATTGTTACAAATCAATGACAGTATCGTAACAGAATCTTCTTTTCGCTAGGCTTGACTCCTGCAAATTGTTTCAAATGAATGACATTCTACGTCAACGGTCGACTTCCTCTCGCCGTCAGGGACCAGACACTGAATCCCGTTCAGCAACAAGAATCACTGGGGCTGATTTGCAAGCTATTTAAAACAAAGACATACAGTTTGTTGATTGCCGTATTAGCCCAACTTTTACCCGCTTAGCCCCTAGCAACACCTTTGTAGTGGTGTTAAAGTTATATTAACCGACGGATTTGCAGGGGTACTTCTATGACCCATAGACGTGCGTCTGCAGAACGAAACTTCAGGTATAGAAGAGGTTCCCCCTACATGCTTAGGCAACTCCCCGCGCGTGCACTCCTCGCGCTTCTCTCCGTTCTGGTCCCGGCATATTCCCAAATCACCGGCGATCTTCTTGTTAAAGTCTCCGATCCGGCTTCAGCCACTATTTCCGGCGCCAAAGTTAGAATCACCAACACTGCTAATGGCACAAGCCGCGAAGGCACTACTGATGCCTCCGGCTTGGTTCGTTTTGGGTTACTCGAAACCAGCGAGTATAAGGTCACCGTGGAGAATGCTGGCTTTGCCACCACCACGACGACTGCGACTGTGACTGCCGGTGCGGTTCGTGAATTGGCCATAAGCCTCGAACTCTCCACCACTAAGCAAGAGATTGTAGTTGAGGAGTCTGCCGTAGCCATCAACACGACGAACGCGCAGTTGACGAACGCGATTGAAGCCAAGCAAATCACGCAGCTGGCTCTGCCTAACGGCGTTCTTTCGCTGGCCGGCACTACGCCCGGAGTTACCCCTGTCTCGGCCCGCAACCCCTTTCTCGGTCAAGGCAGTTATAACTCCAACGGTGGCCGCGGCCGAGCGAACAACATCACCATCGATAACGCCACGGCGACCGATGTATCCACCACTGGCGGCGCGGGTATTGGCACTGTCCCCCTCGACGCGATTCGCGAGATCACCATCATCTCCAACCAGTTCAGCGCCGAGTATGGCCGGAACTCCAGTTCGCAGTTCCAGATCCTCACCAAGAGCGGCACGAACGAACTCCACGGCCGCCTCGTCCATTTCTTCAAGAACGACAAGCTCAACGCCCGGGACTATTTTGATCGCACCGGTAAGGCCTCTATCCTCCGCGACAACGATTGGGTGGTGTCCATCGGCGGTCCGGTCGTCAAGAACAAGCTGTTCTACTTCGGCACTTACGAGCAACAGAAGATCCGCGGAGCGGGCGGAACTCGTACCGCGCTCGTTCTCACCGACGCGCAATTAGCCGCGGCCAACCCCGTATCCAGGCAGCTTTTCACCGCGGTGAAAGGCGTCACCTCGCCCACCGGTCAAGTGAGCAACTCCGCTCCCCTCGGCACCGATAGCATCGCCTACTCAGGCAAGATCGACTGGGTCATCTCCGACAAAGACACGTTAAGCGGTCGCTACGCCTACCAGGACAGCAAAGTGAATCAGCCCAGTCTCACCTTCATCGCTTCCTTTCTTCCTACGGGCGGCGCTTCCAGTACCTCGCGACCGCAGTCCATCACCCTTTCCTATACGCGCAACTTCACGCCGACAATGGTGCTCAACCAAATGGGCACCTTCCTGCGCTCGAACCCCAACTTCATACCCCTCAATCCGGATATCACCGCGCCTACCGTCCAGTTTCAGTCGGGCCAAGCCGAATTGGGCGTCTGGAGCGGTCTGCCGCAAGGCCGCACGCAGAACGTCTACAACTCGCTCACCACGGTTTCGAAGCTAGCTGGCGCTCACTACTTTAAGGGCGGCTACACACTCGAGCGCATTCAGGCCAACAGCATCTTCGATTCGAATGTCCGCGGTACTCTCCTTTTCGCCAATCCCCAGGCATTCATTGACGGTACTCCCGTGAGCTACTCCCAACGCTTCGGTGGCTCCATCCGCGGGAACCGCGTGCTCAATCAGGGCGCCTTCTTCCAGGACGATTGGCGTGTTACCCCCAAGCTGACCCTCAACCTCGGTCTGCGTGTTGAGATCGCCGGCGGCGTTTCGGAAGTCAACAACATCATTTCCAACCTCGATCTCAACAAGCGCGAGTCCCTCGGCGGCGCTGGTACCGGCCCGCTCGGCGCCTTCAATGTTGGCGGTTCCGTTTTCACCACCAACTACAATTGGGCGCCTCGCTTCGGCTTTGCCTACAGCCCAGCGAACAATTGGTCGATTCGCGGTGGCTACGGATGGGCCTACGATCTCGTGTTCTTGAATCCCATCACGAACCTCCGCTTCGCGCCGCCCTTCATGTACAACATCTCGACCACCGACTTTAGCGGCGGTAATACCCTTGCCGCGATATTGGCTGGCACTTCACCCTTCCAGGTCTCCGGGCGGCAGATCCTCGGCGGCTTCGGAACCACTTTCCGTAATTTCGGCTCGATCACGCCAGTAGATTACGCATTGAAGAATCCGCGCATGCAGCAGTTCACGTTGACGATCGAACGGCAGCTTGGCAATGGCTTGCTCGCCCGCGTCGGCTACAGCGGCAGCAAGGGCGACTTCTTGCAGCGCACCCGTCCCATCAACACGGTTCAGCCTGGCCTGGTAGTCCCCGCCACCTCTGCGGCTGATGAGGAAGCCCGCCGCGCGACCTACAACACGATCAACGCGGCTTTGAACGCTGGCCCCACGCTATCGACGAACCGCATCGACACGCGCTTCACAGCGGTCAACCTGGTGGAATCCTCCGCCAATTCCAACTACCACTCCTTCCAGGCTTACCTCGCCCGCACCTTCCGTAGCGGTCTCGGCTTCACCGCCGCATACACCTGGTCGAAGTCCATCGACGATGTCTCCGACGTTCTAAACGTCATCGCCGGCGATACTCCTTCTCAACAAAATCCCTTTGACAACCGCAACAACCGGGCCGTCTCCGGCTGGGATGTTCCGCACCGCTTCGTCTTCACGCACACCTACGATCTGCCCAAGTTCGCGGGCTCGAATGGATTTGTCAAGCAAACGCTTGGCGGGTGGAACCTGAGTGGCGTCTTCCAGACGCAATCGGGCAGCCCGATCAATCTCTTCAGCGGCGCGCGCGTCGGCTTTGCCTATCCAGACCCGCTCTTGCTCGGCGGCGGCGGCGCAGTTCGCCCCAATTTGAACGGCCCGCTGAATCTTACCTTCGAGCCCTCGCGCGGCGGCGCCGCCACGGGAGCCGATCAAAAGGTCGCGGCCTCCGGCCTCTCCCAACCCTTCATCGGAAACTTCGGCACTCTCGGTCGCAACGTGATCCGTATGAATGGCCTCACCCTCTACGACATGACGCTGCAGAAGAATTTCGCCATTCGCGAGCGCGTCACCTTCCAGTTCCAGTCGCAGTTCAGCAACCTGTTCAACAACACCCAGTTCCAAAGTCCCGGCGCGTCCCTCGCCGCTGCCGGCAACTTCGGCTACTATCAGGACACGTCCACGAACTCGCGGGTTATCACTCTCGTCGCACGCCTTATCTTCTAAGCGGCGATTCCACGATCAACCTCGAAACGCCCTTCCTCACCGGGAAGGGCGTTTTCTGTTGGCACGCAGTCTCGACGAGGAAGACCAGACCTCCACCATAGAAGTTGACAACTACGAGAATGGCGCGAATCCTGTCTTAGTCGTGTATTTCCTAAGCTTCGTGTACTTTCGTAATGTCGTACTTTTGGTGTTGCAAACCCTTATAAGTTGCTCTACAATGACAGCACCAAGGCTTGATGGAATGAGGCAATCTCGCTAGCGCTGATGGGGGTCGGCAGAGCGTTCAAGGTCTCTACGAATTCGCCGCTGGCCGTAATATAGATTTTCGCCATTCATTGCGGCCACAGAGAATTGAGACCGGAAAGGTCAGTCGGATAGCATGTTGGGAAGGCTTGCAAATCTTTCAATAATCGGTCTTGCGCTGTTGGCAGCATGGGTTGTTGGCTCTAGACAATGGCATGCCACGCGTGGTGGGCAGCCTCCTTCGTCTCAGTCGTGGGTTGGCAAACGCCTTGATGTCGCAGGTGTGGACTGGGCTAAAGCGCCAACGATTTTATTGGTGCTGTCGTCGAATTGTCGATTCTGCACGGCTAGTATGCCATTCTATGGTCGCCGTTGCTAACGGGTCGATTTCATCTCAGATTAGACTGCTTGTCACAGGCGCTGAGAAGCCAGAACTTCTTCTAGATTATCTTAAAGGAAATGGAGTGGAGCCTGTCCAGGCGGTAACTCTGCCAGTTCGAGAATTGGGGTTTGTAGGAACTCCTACACTTTTGCTTTTTGACGCCACCGGAACGATTCGGGGTAGTTGGACAGGAAAATTGTCCGACTCAAGCGAAAACGACGTTATTGCCTTAGTCAAGAAGTTCAAAACCTAGGTTGTTGGCGTATTCTACGTGGCTAACGATGCGAGAAAGATAGGTGTATCAATGACAAAGATCGAAATCGGATTGCGTGTATTCTTTTGTTTGTTTTGCATTGGATTGATTCTTCATCCTCCGGCATTATTGGGAGACAACACGATCTACTGCCAGACAGAAAGTAAAGTATGTGACTTATTTGATGGGTCTTGTCTCAACCTGGGGGAACAATATGTGGAGTGTACGGGATCTAATCCCATGTGTGTAGCAACCTGTCATACTCCAGGCTCTGGGTGTCCAATGGGAACCTATGGCTGTGGCTCCAATGGCAGCGGAGGACATCTTTCCTGTTGTGCGTGTGGGGAGTATTGTTTTCCCGATGGCTACGGCGGTTAGCGCCGCCGCACACGGGCAACCGTCAAGAGCCTAAAGTTGGCCTTCTTCCACAGCATTCCAGAGGCGTATAGCAAACGAGTACTGCGGCAAGGGATCGTATGCGTATAAGCTGTACGGATCAATTGACCATTGCCGATGCGGCCATTCTGATGGCGGCAAAGATCGGGCTACTGGGAAGGCGCGTAACGCCGCCAGTCGATTCGGCTTACGACCAAAGGGATGAGAATTAAGGCCTTGCGCGAGTTGGACGCATGACGACCTGTCACGCCGAACGACAAGAGCGGGCGCAGCGCGTTCAATAAGGGCACCGCGCGGCGTGGGAAGGCGTCCTCGCTAATGACCCGTAAAACGGTAGCCTCCAATATCCTGCGCCTAAAGACCCAGGAGATGAAGGGTGCGTAACCGGCCTACAGCGTATGAGCGATTGTTCGAGGCGCAGAATCGCTGGCATGAACGACACGCGCCCGCAAAATTGGCACCCAGAATGAGTACGAGGGGCAAGCGAACAATCTGAAGGGTTTTTTCATAGCGTTCCTAGATCGTTCTCGACCTCAGAACCATCGAAGCCCCCGCTCAACAGGCGGGGGCTTCTTCGTCTTCGAGGATAATGTGTAAAGCCATGAGCCAGCCCTCCTTCTCACTCGGCATCGAAGAGGAATACCAAACCATCGACCCCGAAACGCGGGATCTGCGCTCGCATATCTCCGCGGAGATCATCTCCAAGGGCCGTATGGTGCTGGCCGAACGCGTCAAGCCGGAAATGCACCAGTCGGTCGTCGAAGTCGGCACCGGCGTCTGCGCCAACATCAAGGAAGCCAAAGCCGACTTGCTGGAGTTGCGCCGCGAAATGATCGGCCTCGCCAAACGCAACGGCCTCCGCATCGCCTCCGCCGCCACGCATCCCTTCGCCGATTGGCGCAAACAGGAAATTTATCCCGACGAGCGTTACGCCACCATCGTTGAGGACATGCAGTCTGTGGCCCGCTCCAACCTGATCTTTGGTCTGCACGTCCACGTCGGCATCGAAGACAAGGAAGCGGCGATCCAAATCATGAACGCCGCCCGCTACTTCGTCCCGCACATCCTCGGTCTCTCGGCCAACTCGCCATTCTGGCTTGGCCTCGAAACGGGCCTCAAGAGCTACCGCTGCAAAGTCTTCGACAAGTTCCCCCGCACGAACATTCCCGATTATTTCCCCAGCTACGGCGAATTCAGCAACTTCGTCAACCTCCTCATCAAAACCAACTGCATCGATAACGCGAAGAAAATCTGGTGGGACATCCGCCCCCACCCCAGCTTCCCCACTCTCGAATTCCGCGTCATGGACGTTCCCATGCGCTACGAGGAAACCATTGCCATCGCCGCGCTCATCCAAGCCACCGTTGCGAAACTCTACAAGCTCCACTCTAACAACCAGGGCTTCCGCCTCTACCGCCGCGCCCTCATCATGGAGAACAAGTGGCGCGCCGCGCGCTATGGCCTCGACGGAAAATTAATCGACTTCGGCAAGCAAGTCGAAGTTCCCTTGCGCGATCTCATCTTCGAATACCTGCACTTCATCGACGACGTCGTCGACGAGCTCGGCAGCCGCGAAGAAATCGCCTACATCTACAAAATGCTCCGCAATGGCACCGGCGCGGATCGCCAGCTCAAAGTCTGGCGCGAAACCGGCGACCTGAAATCCGTCGTCGACTACATCATCTCGGAAACGGAGGCCAACGTTTTTTAGTGTTGCCCAGCAGTTTTGATCCCTCTCTCTCCCCTGGCGCCCGCAACGCCGTCCGCACCTGCCTGCGCATCGAGCCTTCGGAGAAAGTCACTCTCATCACGGACCACGCTTGCCTCGAAATCGCGGCCAGCATCGGCGCGGAACTGAACGAACTCGGCTGCCGCTGGACGCCCTTCGTCCTCGAAGAAATCGCCCCCCGCCCCCTCGACGGCATGCCGCAAGCCGTTCTCGACGACATGGAGACCAGCCAAGTTTCGATCTTCGCCGTCGTCGTCCAACAGAACGAACTCAAAAGCCGCATGCAGATGACCGACGTTGTGAATCGCCGCAAAATGCGCCACGCCCACATGGTCAATATCGAAAAGCGCATCATGCTCGAAGGCATGCGCGCGGACTTCCTGCGCGTCGACGCCTTAAGTGTCGCTGTCCGCGAAATCGCCGCGAACACCAAGCTCTTCCGCTGCACTACGGACGCCGGTACGGACTTCACCGCCCGGATGAACCCCAACTACCACTGGCTCAAAACCAGCGGCATCATCAGCCCGAACAAATGGGGCAACCTCCCCGGCGGCGAGTGCTTCACCACCCCCGGCGAAGTGAACGGCACTTTTGTAATCGACGGAGTCGTCGGCGATTACCTCTGCGCGAAGTACGGCGACCTCCGCGACACCCCGCTCACCATCACGGTCGAAGGTAATCGCCTCAAGACCGCCGAATCGAAGAACCAAGCCCTGCGCGACGAATTCTGGGAGTATTGCCACCGCGACGAAAATTCCGACCGCGTCGGCGAATTCGCCATCGGCACCAACCTTGCCCTCACCGACGTCATCGGCAACATCCTCCAGGACGAAAAAATCCCCGGCATCCACATCGCCTTCGGCAACCCTTACGGCGCGCACACCGGGGCCGACTGGTATTCGCAAACCCACATCGATGTCGTCGGCCGCCGCTTCAACATCTTCGCCGACGATCGCCAAATCATGCGCGATGGCAAATTCCTGATCGAATACTAGGAAGATGCTCGAGCCGCTTCGTTCCGAATTCAACGCCCGCTGGACGCCGGAGCGCTACGCCAACTTCCTAACGAACATCGATTCGGCCATCGGCCGCCACGTCGAATTCCGCCACTCGGAAACTCCCTGCTTCTTCCCGAAGGATCTCTTGCAGGAAATGTCTCGCGCCGGCCGCGACTTGGTTCTCCAACTCAAGAACAACCCCAAGTACCAAAGCGCCAGCGACGCGGAAATCCCCGCGCAATACCGCGTCCCCAACGAAGACCCTCACCCGCTCTTCATCCAAGCCGACTTCGGCATCGTCCGCGAAAACGGCGCCTACAAACCCAAACTCGTCGAGATCCAAGGCTTCCCCAGCCTTTACGCCTACCAAACCGAAATGGCGCGCCAATACATCCGCGCCTACAATCTCGACCACAACCTGCGCCACCTCTTGAGCGACCTCACCCTCGCCGAGTACCACCAACTCCTCGGCGAAGCCATCCTCGGCCAACACGCCCCCGAGAACGTCATCCTCATGGAGATCGACCCCGACAAGCAAAAGACCGTCTGCGATTTCATCTGCACGGAACGAATCTACAAAGTCCCCACCGTCTGCATCACGCAGATCAAGAAGCGCGGCAACAAGCTCTTCTACTCCAAAGACGGCCGCGAAATCCCCATCCATCGCATCTACAACCGCGCCATCTTCGACGAACTCGAACGCAAGCAAGTCCAGATCCCTTTCGCCTGGAACGACGAACTCGACGTCGAATGGGCAGGTCATCCCAACTGGTTCTTCCGCCTCAGCAAATTCTCAATTCCATGGTTTGATCATCCAACCGTACCGGAGTCGTACTTCTTGAGAGACATCCGCGAAGT
>VFQP010002199.1_pt1 | contig 22599 bp, 13 predicted proteins | sample 3512351 | NCBI WGS metagenome assembly VFQP01 (sample SAMN10412372, study PRJNA504923) | tailings metagenome | isolation source: Relicate 1 Philex TSF1 revegetated site | place: Philippines: Tuba, Benguet | collected 2017-08-29
CGAATCATAAATGCCTTTTGTCATCCATTCTTTGGTGGTGATGGTATGGTCAATCAAAGCTAATAGCTGGTGGCGATTGATTTTTCTGATATCTATTTCTTCAATTTCAGCCAAAGAAGCCAGCGCATGATTTCTTTTTTGTTCGCGGTATTGTTGTCCGAGTTTTTGATAATAGCCATGTACTTCATCCCAGGATTTGATCTTTCCCTTTTTGATCCGTTCTTTCAACATGTTCACTTCTGTTTGCGGAACCAATTGTCCGCCTAAGTTGATCCACTCATTTCGTTTATTACGTGCAGGAATCAGTGTGCTGATCTCGCTGATTTGCGTACATTTTTCTTCCTGCAGCAGGGATAATAGTTGCGTACTGCCATAATACCTGATCAACTCCCTGAAAAGGTGATAGGCTTGCGGTGTTTTCAGCAAGCGTACTGTTCTTTTGCTGTTTTCAAATCCTTTTACGGTAATATTCAGCTCATTCAGTTCCTTCTGGTTACCTGTTAGTAATAAGTGTTTACCCAATTTTACAGCTTCCTGTTCTGTGAGTCGTGTACGCTGGCCGGTATTTGTGTGATAGGCCTGTCCAACAGCTTCCTCCATGATATGAAGTGCAGTGAACATTTCATTGATGGTATCAGGAGCGAGATAATCGTATTCGATTTCCTGAAAACGCTCTTTTCTTTTATCACGGTCAACATATTTCCAGGCGTTTCTGGCCAATGCATACATATTATACATGAACCAATAGCCGGGCATAATCTGTAATTCATCTTTGCTCGTTTGGTTATTAACCAGTGAGAAGGGGATGGGTATATGCAGCTCTGAGGGATAATCGCCCTTCGAGAGGATGGTAAAGGAGGCAAAAACCGAATTGTGTTTCAGGCTAACGCAAAGCCCTGGCCAGAATCCACGCCCCATAATGATTTCGCCATCGGCCCCGCGACTATTGTGATTCGAACCAATGGTAGCACCTGCGGCAATATTACTTTGTCCCATCACCAGTGAGGCACAAAGAAAAGAGTTGTTATGGTGTTGTTCGTGTGCCGGGAAGATGAGTGAATTCAATACCTCACAGCAGGAGATGGTAGCATTATGACCAAGATAGGAGTTAATGAGTCGGGCACCATACTTCAACTGTGAATGGGAGGCCATGATAAAGCGAACAGCTTTTACGCCATAAAACATTTTACAGCCGTAACCAATGATCCCATTCACTGCTTCACAGCCTTCTCCAATTTGGGTGATACCTTCTTCCCCAGAGTTGATAGTAAGGTTTTTGAGTTTATTGGCTCCTTTTATATAAGCATCGGTGCCAATCCACACATCTTTTATAATACTACAGTTTTTGATGACTGTTCTGTCACCGATCTTACCATAGTAACCACGCTTATCATCGAAACGGTGTTCTGTGAATTCTATCAGGCGCTGCTGGAATGCATGATCCTGTTTATCCCGGCTCCACAAATAAGCATCGGCGGGCAGCATACCATTAAAAGGCAATACCCTTCTTCCTGTATTCTCATTGCAGATCTCCATCCAGATCCTTACCTGTTCCTGTTCCCCCTTTTTTATGATGCCATTCCCGAACTTAGCATGATTGGTGGTAGTGAGTTCATTCACATTGATCACAATCACTTCATTTCCCAGGATATAATTCGATAGGTAGTTAACATTGTCAATGCATACGTTATCCCCAAAATCGCAACTAATGATCGTTGAGTTGTAGAGACCTACCGGTGCTTTCAAATCACTGAAGCTGAGAAAAAAGGGTTCCAGTTTGCCGATCCGAACAAGGCCATAAAATTTACAGTTCTTTACCAGTTCAGGATTAAAGGAGTCGGATACCAGTATTTTGTTCCAGTCATCACTGGTATTTCTATTTCTAACCAGTACTTCTATTTCATATGCATTGAGTACCCGGTAATTGATGCCATTCCTGTTTTGCATATTGCGCAGGTAGTATTCATCCTTCCCTTTGGGAATATGATCAGTACTGATGAATTGGTATCCAAGAGAACTGAGTGGTGTTTTGATGATCTTATTCTGCGTCATGATAAAAAGCCTGTTCTGATTCAACTAATTATTCTACTGTAACACTCTTAGCCAGGTTACGGGGCTTGTCTACATCCAGTCCCTTCGCTACACCTACATAATAACTGAGTAGTTGAAGAGGTATACAGCTCAATAAGGGGGCAATCACTTCATCGGTATCTGGTACGAACATCACATCATCTGCCATTCCCGGAATGATCTCGTCATTGGCAGTGGCCACTGCAATCACCTTACCCTTTCTTGCTTTGATTTCTTGTACGTTTGAAACGATCTTCTCATAATACGAATCCTTGGTTGCCACGAATACTACGGGCAGTTGGTCATCGACAAGCGCAATCGGACCATGTTTCATTTCCGCTGCGGGATAGCCTTCGGCGTGTATATAAGAGATCTCTTTTAATTTTAGTGCACCCTCCAGTGCTACGGGGAAATTATACCCTCTGCCCAGGAAAAGGAAATCACTGGCATCCTTATATTTTTCGGCTATGCGTTCGATATTGCTGGTATTACCCAGTATCTCTTTTACTTTTTCAGGAATACTTTCCAGTTCCTTCATGAGGTGCAAATAGCGTTTCTCATCGATGGTGCCTTTGGCATAACCAATTTTGAGTGCCATCATGGAAAGAACGGCTAGCTGTCCGGTAAATGCCTTAGTGCTGGCAACACCAATTTCCGGGCCGGCATGGGTGTAAGCGCCTGCATCACTGAGTCGGGCAATGCTGCTGCCTACAGCATTCACTACGCCAAATATGAATGCTCCTTTTTCTTTTGCACTTTCCAGTGCAACAAGGGTATCGGCAGTTTCACCACTTTGTGAAATGGCTATGATTACATCTCCTTTATGTACTACAGGGTTTCTGTAACGGAATTCAGAAGCGTATTCTACTTCAACAGGTATGCGGCAAAGTTCTTCTATCTGGTATTCGGCAATCAAACCGGCATGCCAACTGGTACCGCAGGCTACAATAATGATGCGGTGGGCATTTTTCAATGCTTCAATATGATTATCTACACCACTCATAATGATCTGTCCTGTTTGAGGCAGTAAACGTCCTCTCAGGCAATCAAAAATGGTGTCGGGTTGTTCATGGATTTCTTTCAGCATAAAATGCTCATAGCCGCCTTTTTCAATGGCAGCGAGTTCCATATCCAACTTGGTGATGAAAGGTGTTTGTTTTTCATTGCCAAGGTTTTTGAGGATCAGTTCATCCGGACGTACAATAGCAATCTCATAATCGTTTACGTACACAACTTCCTTGGTGTATTCAATGATAGGAGAGGCATCACTTGCCAGAAAATGTTCCCCCTTGCCAATACCAATCACCAGCGGACTACCCTTTCTGGCAGCAAGGATGGTTTCGGGATCCTGTTGGTCAATGAGTAATATGCAGTAAGCACCTACAATACGCTTGAGTGCAATGCGCAGTGCCTCTTCGAGTGAACAGTTGTTGTTCTTTTTAATGTCTTCTATAAAGTTCAGTAATACCTCTGTATCGGTATCGCTTTTGAAAGTATATCCCTTATTGATGAGTTCCTGTTTAATGGGCGCATAGTTTTCAATGATACCGTTATGGATCATAGCGAGTTCACCACTTTGGGATAGATGTGGGTGTGCATTTCTATCACATGGCTCACCATGGGTAGCCCAACGGGTGTGGCCAATGCCAATATTTGCCTGAACGTCTTTTCCTACAGCATCTTCCTCCATTTGAGCTACTTTGCCCTTTTTCTTGTACACTTTCAGTTGTCCGTTCTTCAATAAAGCCACCCCGGCACTATCATAACCTCGGTATTCAAGTCGCTTCAGTCCTTTCAATAAAACCGGATAAGCCTCTCTCGGGCCAGTATAACCAACAATACCACACATATAATTAGTCTATTTTTGTTACTTGATGAATGTACGCTTAGGGGGGATTAGCAACCACAAATATGCTATAAACAATAAGAAATTCAATGGATTACACATTCGATCTTGCAAACGAGTACATACTCGAAGATAATTGCGTTTTATTGCGGCCTTTAAGGGCTGATGACAGCGGTAATTTGCGGATTTTTGCAGAACAAGAGCAGGATCTCTGGACTTACTCTGCACAAAAAGCCATTGGGATAGATGGATTGAAGCGATATATTGACACAGCCCTTGAAGGTCGTATGGCGGGCAGGGAATATCCGTTTATTGTATTCGACAAGCGTACGCAGCAGTATGCGGGGTCTACCCGTTTCTATGATCTGCAAAAGCAACATCAAACGGTTTTGCTTGGGTATACCTGGTATGGAAAAGCATTTCAGGGCACTGGTCTTAATAAGCATTGTAAACACCTGCTGCTCTCTTTTGCTTTCGGGGATATGGGCATGGAAAGGGTAGAGTTTAGGGCAGATGTGAATAATAAGAGAAGCATTGCTGCTATGAAAAGCATTGGTTGTAAGGAGGAAGGCATCCTTCGCAGCCATATGCTCAAGGAGGATGGAACACGCCGTGATTCTATTATACTAAGCATATTGCGCCAAGAGTGGGAACTACTTCAGCACCAAATCCTTCCCGTATAAATGGGTGTTGCCAGTTACATATATTCATTGCTAGCAATACCAAATATCACTTAATAGCCAAAGACAGATAAAAAGTGTGATTATTGAAAATTGCGTATATTTGTATTCTCCCCCCGCTGAAAGTTTTGAAAACGTTTTATATGCAACAGCGGACTATTATTACCGAGCCATATCATATCAAGGAAATCAGCAAAGACGTTCATTTCTTTTACTGCAGAAAGCAAATGTTCAAAGTGCAGTTACATCGCTTATCCGACAAAGAGAATCTTGAGCTGGAAAAAAATATTGTGCGCTATTATTCTTTGGGGCAGTATTCTCTGATTGGTGTCGTTCCTCCGGTTACGATACTCGTTTATATTCTGTTCATCTTCTCAGGTATTGTTCCTTTCTCCGATCTGGGCATTATGGGAACGATTGCTATGTATATTCCCTTTGCACTTTCGGCAAGCCTGCTCTACAGAACAGTGATGTATTTTTATGCCAAGCGGGGCTTGTGCAAGATTGCCGATGAACTGGAGCAAACCACAAATGGTGCTTTGCGCATGGCCTGATGCCGGAAATTATTTCAGTAGTCCCTTTATTTCATTAAGTTTCATCAATGCCTCAACAGGTGTTAGTCTGTTAATGTCCATTTCATTGAGTTTCTTCCTGATTTCTTCGAAGGTTTGAGTATGGGCATCGAAAATGGAAAGTTGCATTTGTGGCGTGCTGATTTGTCGAATATTCTTTTCCAATCTTTCCTTATTGCTCATATCCTGAGCATTTAATTGATCATCACCCACATGTTTTTCTTCTAATTGTGCCAGGATTTCATTGGCGCGTTGAATGAGTGAGGGGGGCATACCGGCCATTTTAGCCACATGAATACCAAAGCTGTGGGTACTGCCGCCGGGTGCCAGTTTACGTAAGAAGATAATCTTGTTACCTACTTCCTTATTGGTAACATGGAAGTTCCTGACCCTGCTAAGCTTCTCTTCCAATTCATTGAGTTCATGGTAGTGTGTGGCAAACAAGGTTTTTGGGGCATGGGGTGATGCATGTAAATATTCTACGATACTCCATGCTATCGAAATACCATCATAGGTAGATGTGCCCCTTCCTATCTCATCTAATAGTACCAAACTCCTGGTGGATATATTATTGATGATGCTGGCCGTTTCATTCATTTCTACCATAAAGGTCGATTCTCCACCACTGAGGTTATCACTGGCGCCTACACGGGTAAAGATCTTATCGGTAAGCGGTATGGAGGCAGCTGAAGCCGGCACAAAACTCCCCATATGCGCCATCAGTGTGATCAATGCTGTTTGTCGGAGTATGGCACTTTTACCACTCATATTCGGCCCTGTTAAAATAATCACCTGTTGTGCGGCCGGGTCAAGGGTTATATCATTCGATACATATTGTTCTCCTGCAGGCAGGTTGCGCTCGATTACAGGATGTCTGCTTTCCTTGAGTTCGAGGGCATGTCCGTTATGAATGATGGGCTTTTTATATTGATATTGTATGGCATTGCCTGCAAAACAACTCAAACAGTCGAGTTGTGCCAATAATTGGGCATTCACCTGCACTGGTGCAATATAGGGTTGCAATTGTTGCAGGAGTTCATCATATAAGCCCAGTTCAATGGCCAGTATTTTATCTTCAGCCCCCATGATTTTTTCTTCATACTCCTTTAGCTCGGGAGTAATGTATCGTTCGGCATTGGCCAGTGTTTGTTTCCTGATCCAGTCGGCGGGAACTTTGTTTTTATGGGAGTTGGTTACTTCAAGATAGTAGCCAAATACATTGTTGAAGCTGATCTTGAGGGAACTGATCCCGGTTTTTTCAGCTTCCCTTTGTTGTATATTCAGCAGGAATTCCTTTCCACCTGAAGCAATATTCCGCAACTCATCGAGTGGTGGGTGGAAGCCGGTTTTGAATACCTCTCCTTTATTGGCTGCGACAGGTGGATTTTCTGTGAGGCATGAAAATATTCGTTCGGTAATATCCTCACAGGGGTTTAATTTTTCTGCAGCCTGTGTAAGGAGCGGGTCATTGGCATTGGCGCACAATAGTTTTATATTGGCTACTTCCTGTAATCCTTTGGCCAGCTGCATCACCTCTCTGGGATTGATCTTACGGTTGGCAACCTTACTCACCAGCCTTTCAATATCACCACATTGCTGAATCGACTGAACAAGGGCTTTTCTGCAATCGGCCTGTAGCACCAGATACTCTACTGTATTGAGGCGCTGGCGAATCCTTTCTTCATCCTTGAGTGGAAAAACGATCCAGCGTTTGAGTAAGCGGGCACCCATCGGACTCACTGTTTGGTCCAGTACTTTCAGTAAGTGATTGCCTTGTTCTGTGCCTGTTTGTAATAATTCGAGATTCCTGATGGTGAAACGATCCATCCATAAAAAATCATCCCGTTCAATACGTTGAATGGTACTGATATGTTGAAGATGGGGATGTTCAGTTTCTTTCAGGTAGTACAAAATAGCTCCGGCAGCAATGATGCCATGGTGCATATCTTCTATGCCATATCCTTTCAGGGTATGAGTCTGGAAATGCTTCAGTAAACTTTCCGTTGCAAAAGCTTCATCAAAAATCCAGCTCTCCATGGTGTACGTGTAGAAACGATTGCCATGCTGTTCGCGAAATGGTTTCTGGAAACTTCGCTGAAAGATAACTTCTGCAGGCTTCATGCTTTGCAGGAGGTTATCGATGTATTCTTCATTTCCCTCTGCCACAAAAAATTCTCCGGTAGAGATATCTACAAAGGCAATACCACAGATAGTATCGGTGAAGTGGATGGCAGCCAGAAAATTATTGTTATGCTGTTCTAATAATTTGTCGTTGGTGGCTACACCCGGCGTTACCATTTCGGTTACCCCGCGTTTTACAATACCTTTTACGGTTTTAGGATCTTCTAATTGATCGCAAATGGCTACACGATGCCCTGCTTTAACCAATTTATGCAAATAGGTATCGAGGGCATGATGCGGAAAACCAGCCAATTCACTGGAAGCTGCAGCCCCATTGTTTCTTTTAGTGAGGGTAATTCCCAACACACGTGAGGCAATGATGGCATCTTCTCCGAATGTTTCGTAGAAATCGCCAACACGAAATAGCAATACAGCATCAGGGTATTTTTGTTTAATGGCCCTGTGCTGTTGCATGAGTGGTGTATCTGCAGCTGATTTTGCCATGGTCGGCAAATATAAAACCGGGCGAATGAATTAGGGTGGGAGATTTTCCACAATAGAAAAAGCCCGAATCAGATAATTCGGGCTTTTTCTATTGTCAAATGCTGATTGCTTAATTCCTTGGTTGGGGCATTGGCTTACGAGGCAGTTTCGCATCCCTTTGTGCTGTATTGTAGGTGAACGCAGCTACAATGGTGGCGATCTGTTTCAGGTCGGCCTCAATGAGGTGGTCGTACACATCCATATTGCTGTGGTGGGTACGGGTATCGTATTCAATAGGATCCTGGATGAATTGAAAGCCCGGAAGTCCTACACCATCAAATGCCTGGTGATCAGTGCCCCCCGTATTGCTAATGGTAACTGTAGTAGCACCGAGGTCTTTGAAAGGTGCCAGCCAGGCAGTAAAGATATCTTTACAGTCGGCATTGCCCTGCAAATAGATACCTCTGATTTTTCCGGTACCATTATCGATATTGTAATAGGCAGAGAATTTTTCATGTGCTGCCAATGGCTGCATGTTAGCTGGGTCGGCAAAGGTTTTCTTTACATAGCCCCTTGAACCCATCAGGCCTTGCTCTTCACCACTCCACAAACCAATGCGAATGGTCCTGCGGGGTTGAATGCCTAAGGATTTGAGGATACGCATAGCTTCGAGCATAACGGCCGATCCGGATGCATTATCAGTAGCTCCGGTGCCAGCCTGCCATGAATCGAGGTGAGCGCCGATCATTACGATCTCGTCTTTCAACGCAGGATCGGTACCTGGGATCTCGGCAATCACATTATATCCCTGCAGGTCTTTTGTTTGGAAACTGGTTTTTACATCTACATCCATTTTTACGGAACTGCCTGATTTAGCCAAGCGAAGAATGGAATTATAGTCTTCAATGCCTAATGCCATATCCAGGAAGTTCTCAGGATCTGTACCCTTATATGCACCGCCTCCCTGTGCGAAGATGGTTCCGTCGTGGTTACGTGCACCAGTGGTGAGCATGGCAATAGCGCCTTCATCTTTGGCCATTTGTTTCAGTATGGCCAGGGCACGCTGACCGCCATTCCTGGCTGCCATCTGCTCCCGCATTCTTCTAAGTTGTGCAGTGTCACCTTGCTGACCACCCGCAGCACGTTGTGGGGCAGGTGCGGCAGCTGCCATCTTGGAGAGCTCTTCATCGGTATACCTGAATGCATCGGCTTTGAAACTGTGTTTGTATTCGCTGAGTTGATCTGCTATGATGATCTTGCCTTTTAACTTGCCTTTATAGGTCATTACGGTAGCTGAATCTTTCAGATCTACTACCAGTATTTCACCAGATTTTTGTCCTTTGGTGCCGGCTGTCCATGTTTTAGGCCATGCCAGAATGGGTTTATAATAAGGAGCAGTAATGGCTACATAGGCTTTCTCCAATTCCCATCCTTTACCAAATTCACCCCAGGGGTCCAGTTTGCCGTTGGGTATGCCCCAACCTTTAAGGGCTTCAATAGCATAATTGGCAGCCCTGTTATAGCCAGCCGAATTCGTAAGGCGGCTACCGCTTTTATCGGTTAAATTGAAGGCGATTTCCATTACTTTGGAGCGGTTCAGACCTTCTTCCCTGATTTTTTGCATCATGGCCTGGTCTACCTTTTCCTGTGCCATCACTGCCATGGGGAGGGTTAGGGCAGCCACACAGGCATAACGAAATGTGTTTCTCATAATTGTTTTTTGTTAGGTATAAGCTGATATTTCCTATAAAAGGATAACCCCCAAAGTACGCAAACCGCCTCAATTTCCCTATTCTGAATATATAAACGGTTGGATTTACCTTTGCCTCATGCGAAAACTGGGAATGGACGAACTGGGCCGATTAACCATCGAGGAATTCAGGCAGGCCAATAAGAACAGGCTGGTAGTAGTGCTGGATAATATCCGGAGCATGCACAATGTGGGAAGCGTATTCCGTACTGCAGATGCATTTCGTACCGAAGGCATTATTCTGTGTGGTTATACGCCTTGTCCGCCTCACCGTGATATCCATAAAACAGCATTGGGTGCCACAGAAACCGTTCATTGGCAATATGCCCCCACAACCATTGAAGCTGTTAACCTGTTAAAAGAACAGGGATACCTTGTATTTGCAGTTGAACAGGCTCAGGGAAGTATACAGTTGAATCAGTTTACCCCTCATCCGGAGCAGCCCCTGGCACTGGTATTTGGAAATGAGGTAGAAGGGGTTGATGCCGCAGTGCTTACAGCTTGTAACGGTTGTATTGAGATTCCTCAATACGGCATGAAGCACTCACTGAATGTTTCCATCGCTGCCGGTATTGTTCTCTGGGAAATGGTTCGGGGGCTTGATGAAAGCACCGTCAATATGACCCGATAAAAGATATTTACTTATTGTTGATCCATAGATCTAACTATATGCCTACTACAGTCAAAAATTATCTCAGTCTGGTAAAATTCTCTCACACCATTTTTGCGCTTCCTTTTGCCTTAATTGGTTTCGCCATAGCAGCACAGTCCTATTGGGAGCTGTTAAGCTGGCAGGAATTAATCATCAAGTTATTGCTGGTACTTGTTTGTATGGTTACCGCAAGAAGTGCTGCCATGGCATTTAACCGGTACCTTGATCGCAGTTTTGATGCACAAAATCCACGAACAGCGATCAGGGAAATTCCCAGTGGCATCATTGCACCTAATAGTGCCCTGCGTTTTGTGATCATTAATTGCCTGTTATTTTTAACTGCCACCTGGTTCATTAACCTGCTATGTTTTCTGTTGGCACCGGTAGCCCTGTTTGTGATTCTTTTTTACAGTTATACCAAAAGATTTACAGCGCTTTGTCACCTGGTATTGGGCCTTGGTCTTTCATTGGCACCAATTGGCGCTTATTTGGCGATCACAGGTGAATTCGCCGTATTGCCCATTCTCTTTTCAATTGCCGTGATTTGTTGGGTGAGTGGTTTTGATATTATCTATGCATTACAGGATGAAGCATTCGATCGTTCGCAACAATTACACTCCATCCCTGTTCGGCTGGGTACGGTAAAAGCATTGCGGGTATCGGAGTTGTTACATATGATTAGTGCTGCCTGTATTTTGTATGCAGGTTATGCAGGTAATTTTCATTGGCTTTATTGGATCGCTGCCACGGTTTTTTGTGTGATGCTTTTTTACCAGCATTCTATTGTGCAACCTAATGACCTGCGAAGAGTTAATATTGCATTCATGACCGCCAATGGTATTGCTAGTGTGGTATTTGGGGTTCTTGTGATTATTGCATTATTCATTCGTTAAATACACTTGTATTTTATTGTTCTTTCATAAACAAAAAGGGCAGCCGGTAAAGCTGCCCTTTGTTTATTTGGATATATAGTAACTATCCACCTGCATACAGATCCCAGTTAACCTCAGATTGAGGACGAGGGAACTGCCTGAAGATCGTTCCCGCATCAAATGATGTAGGAATCGTATTCAGTCTGTTGTACCTGCGTGCATCAATCCAGCGATGCCCCCAGGGTTCTGCCCATAGTGAGTAACGGCGTTGGTACAGGATTTCATTGATCAGGTCTGCCTGAGTTGTTGCACCGCCATAGTTACCAATATTTGCTGCATTGCGAATGATGTTGATCGCATTTACGGCATCGGTAGTTTGATTGAGCTGTGCATGTGCTTCAGCCTTGATCAGGATGAGTTCTTCATTTTTGATGAAGGGGATCGGCGTTGTATTGCTTGCCCATCTCTTATCCTGGTGTGTACCTACAAGTGGTAAGGCATCGGTTGTGATGGTAACCGGAGTAGTGCGCTGATGGAATTTTGCAGCCACCCTTGCATCACCCGGTGTGGCATCTGCCAGTACTGATGGATGCACTACAATAAGGGTATTTACACTGGCATCCAATACATAAAATAATGGATTGAATCCATCGGGTGGAGCAGAATAGGTATGTGCAGGTCCTGCACCCAGGGCACCGGTGAGGTTCATGAAAGAATTGTTGAGTGCGGTGAGGGCACCTTGCCAATCCTGTCTATAGATGGCAACCCTGGCTGCAATGGCTCTGTTCACTCTTTTCAAACCATCAACCGTATTGTATCCGGTAAATCCAGCGGTTAACGTGAAGGGGAAAGTAGTACCACCATTGTTGAGGTCATCATATCCAGCAGTTAACAGCGAGTCGATAAAACCCAATGCTGCAGTATATGATCTGTAACCACCTGGTTTCAAAGGATCACGAACATCGGTGCGAATGCCATTTTCATATTGCCAGTTGGCTGGTATCATAAATTGATAAGCCATGATGGTTTTGGCAAAACCTGCTACTGCTCTTTTTTCCTGGGCATTGAGCGCACCGGAATTATTTGCAGCATCTATCAGTACATATCCTTGTTTGATCGCCTGATAGGGTGTAGCATAGGAGCCACCGCCAGTTGAGCCAAAGCCAAAGTAGTTGGCATCTGGAACGCGACCTCCCTGTCCGAGCCAGTCTGTTTGGAAACGGGGGTCTGAACCATTCAGGTACCAGATCTCACGGCCAAATGTGTTCCAGGCTTGAGAAATATTGGTTACATATCCTTTATGTCTTTGTTCTAAACCCGTTACCAGAAATTGAACCTGACTGCGTGAAGCATTATTCAATACACTGGCCTCACTGGGGTTATTTGGATCAGTCAGCTCTTTTACTTCGAGCGGATTACATCCAAATTGAAGTGCCGCAGCACCCGCTATGAATAGTATCTGAAGCTTTTTCATGTATGATTGATTTAGAAGTCAATTTGTAAGTGAAAGAATAATCTCCTTGGTGTTGGGTAAGGAGCAACGTCCACGTTATTGGCCACTGCCTGTGCACCAAAAGTGGAGGTTTCAGGATCGTATCCCTGATACTTCGTGAATAGGAATACGTTGTTGCCTGAAAGGCCCACTCTCGCTCTCTGAATTAAAGTGCCGAATGAGCGACCCAAAAATTCTTTAGGGAATGTATAATACAAACCGATCTCACGTACTTTCAGGAAAGTAGCATCCTGTACCCAGCGACCTGCATTGTTATATGGTGCAGGATTGCGTTGACGGCCATTGGGAATACCATCACCATTATCATCACCAAACCAGCCTTTGGTAGTACCACCACCATCGGTGAGGAATGAAGTGAGGTTAATGTTATCTCCACCTTTACGATACTCCATCAGGAAGTTCAGATCGAAATTTTTGAGGAAGGTGATATTGTTCGACCAGGAAGATGTCCAGTCGGGCTGTGAGTTACCCCATACGGTGAATGCACCTCCTGTAAGGGCTGGTGTACCAAAGGCACCTGCAATGTATGAAGGGATGCCCAATTTGGTGAGTACCACATCATTCTTCCACCACATTAAACGGGATGCCCACTTGAAGTTCGACTTCTGCATGATGGTACCTGATAAGGCGAGTTCTATACCTTTGTTACGCATTTCTGCCTCATTGCTGAGTGTTTGGGTAACGCCGGTTGAAGGAGAGAGGTTCAGGGGTTGCAGGTTATCTTTTGTTGTTTTGATGTAGTAAGTGGCTTCCAGCATCAATTTGTTTTTGAAGAAGCCCGCATCCACACCAAATTCAATTTCTTCTGCTCTTTCGGGTCTAACATTCAAATTACCCACTGTGGTGGCAACAGTTGAACCCAGCAGGCCACCAATGTTAACACCTCCCAGTGAAGTAAACGTTGCGCCAAATGGTACCGGACCTGCAGTTTGTCCGTATGCCACACGTGGCTTTAACTGAGAAATGACAGTTGATTTCCAGAAATCAAAATTGGTAAGGTTTACTGCCAGTGAAGCTTTAGGAAAAGCATAGTACTTGCCGGCATTACCGTTGGTATTGGATTTATCCCAACGCATACCTACAGTACCAATGATCTTATCTTCAAAATTGGCTTCCTGTTGAATGAATACACCCACATCACGTTGTGAGTTCTCGAATTGCGATTCAACTTCCTGTACAGTAGCTTGCTTAATATTCGATTGTCCGGGCGCAAGTCCACGACCACGGTTGAACAAACCATCATTCTTGAAATCCAAACGTACCATACCTGCTTGTGTGGTCATGTCTACTTTCTTAAGCTTCCAGTCATACACCATCGCAGCCTGGAAATTGGTATTCATGGTTTGTTGTCTGCCTACCAGTACATCACCAGGGTTGGCTTGTGCGCGCTGGTATTGCAGATCATCTGGCAGATAAATTTTGGTGGAGTTTTGGAAGAAGTCCAGGCCTCCGTTCAGTTTGAATTTGAGTTGTGAGTTTTCTGTTTTTAACAGATTCACATCCAGGCCAAATGATTGAATGAAACGATTGACGATTGAGTTGTTGATGCCCTTATCTGTTACAGCAACAGGGTTTTCAGCGAAATAGGGGTTGCTGGGATAAACCCCATTTACTGGTCTCAGATCGAAATAGTTGGGAACATAAGAAATATTATAACCAATACTCGCACCTGAGTTGTTCTGGTTACCGGTAAAACCTCTGTCGGTATTACTTCTTGAGTAGTTAGAGTTAACAGACAGGGTGATGTTCTTGCTTAGTTTGTGTTCAATATTCGCACGAATCGACTGGCGCTCGAATCCTGTTCTTCTTACTGTTCCCTCTTCATCGGTGAGTGAGCCTGAAAGGAAGAACTTGGTATTTTCATTACCACCTCTTAAACTAAGTCTTGTGTTGAGGAGGGTAGCATTGTTGCCATAAAAATAATCTTCATAGTCGATAAAAGTGCCTGTATTTACAGCATTTTGGTAGCGGGTAAGTTCAAGTGGTCTTCTCGCTACTGGAAAAAACACATTGATTTTTTCAGGGCTCCAGCTGTCTACTCCCATGAGTTTAAGCGGACTTGCCATACCAATATCCTGTGCAAAGCTTACAGTGGTTTTACCTGCAGCACCTTTTTTGGTAGTAATAACCAGTACGCCTGCATTGGCCCTTGTACCATACATAGCCGCTGCTGAAGGTCCTTTCAGTACTTCTATGCTTTCTATATCTGCCGGGTTGATATCGGCCAAACGGTTGGCGCCATCATCCTGGGTGGAGGCACCAGCACCCGATACAGTGGCACGACCAGTGCGCTGGAAATCGTTACTGATGTAAACCCCATCCAGTACAATCAGTGGGGCAGAAGCCTGTGTTAAACTTGAAAGACCGCGCAATTGAATATTGATACCGCCACCGGGTGCACCAGAGTTCATACGAATGGTAGCACCGGGTACTTTACCATACAAAGCACCATCGGTTGTTTGTATTTGGGTGGTACCAGTAAGATCCTTAGCCGAAACAGTGGTTACTGCATTGGCCAGATTGGATCTTTTGATAGAAGTGGCAAGACCTGTGATAACCACTTCTTTAAGTGAGTTGAATTCTTCTTCCATAGAAATGGAAGCGGTTGGTTTTTCTGCACTTACACTTACTTCAGTGCTTTTGTAGCCTACATAGTTCAATACCAGTACAGCGCTCTTCCCGGGAATCCGGATGGAAAATTTACCACTGGCATCAGTTGTGGTAAGTTCCTTAGTGCCTTTAATGGTAATAGAAACCCCGGAAAGTGGATTGCCGGTAACACTTTCCCTGACCGTACCCGTGGCATTAAAGCCCTGGGCACTTGCATCTGCCATCTTCATAAAGAAGAGGAGCAGAAGGAGCGATTTCAATAGGTGACGTTTCTGCATACTCACAATTGTGTTTGGTTAAGAATTGGTTTTAGTGTATTGGAAAAAAATTGAGATCGGGGTTAGTTTTTAATAATGGGTAACTTGATCACCGAAGGATATTGTTTAGAGTGATGAATTTTATTTTCAACTTTAATACCAGTAGCTTCATCATAGTTATTACCACCTGTATTCATATTCCTGTCAAATCGGGGGAAATTACTGCTGCTGATCTCGATACGGATCTTGTGTCCCGGGGCAAAATAATTGCTGGTTACCAATGGCGTAAGGTCTACCTTGTACACTTTCCCTTTCTCCATAAATACTTCTTTGTCATACCCTTCCCGATACCGCAGTCGCTGAATGGTTTCATCCAGATTATAAGCTTTGCCATCAGGATGTACATCTATGAGTTTAAGGGTAATATCTGTATCCGGACCAGAAGAGGATACAAAAAGCGTTGATTCAATAAAGCCAGTTACTTCAACGCCTTCTTTCAGTACATCGGATGTATACACAAGGATATCGTCACGCAATTCCATAGTTGATTGATCGAATGATCCACCTTGTACCGCATTGCCTGTACAACATACATTACCACCATAAGAAGGAACCGGATTCATGGGGTCATAGTTAAAAGCATCCGGTTTGTCTGTTGCCGGGGCTGCACTGGTCAGTTGGCCATCGCCATTACGTGTATTCGCTTTTCCATTGCTCGAGAGATAAAAGGATTGCATTTCAGCTTCGGCAGGAGGGAAGGTTTCCGACTGCTGCCATTTATTACTACCCATCGTATAATAACGAACACGGGGATTGTCTTTCTTGAAGCTATTCTCTTCTCCTTTCAGGAGCATGTCAAACCATCCCCAGGTGAGCTCATCATAATTTAATCTGGCATCACCTACACTTCTCTCACCAACTATTGTATTCTCAGTAGCTCTTTTATAAGAACAATGCAATACAGGTGCAATTACGAGGTATTGATTGTCGGCCATTGCCTTGTCTTTTGCATTCTTCCGAATGTGGTTGAACATGGCAATATTGGGTGCAGAGGAAACATCGTACCAAGACACGAAATAATAGCCTGGAACATTTAAGGGCATATTATCGTGATACAGTCCTCCCTTGAACCACTTAGGATCATTAGGTTTTCGGCGGATCATATCTTCATAAATTCCTTCCTGTCCCTTGGCTGCTTTGATGATGTCCTGAATAGGCAGGTGTTTTAAACCTACGGCCCAGTCTACCCTTGGCATTTCGGTCGACATATCATAGAACCGCTGTAAGCGTTGTAAATCCTTTTGTTCTACATTTTTTGGAAAAACAGGTTTGAATTTGTCATTCTGAGTGCCATAGAGCCAGGCAGTAAACAGCATTTGTCCGGCGCCACCTCTATACCAGTTACCCTGCTCCATGAATTTACCAATGCGGCCTACACCAGCACCAAATCCTTGAGCTACCATAGCTGCCAGTGCAGGATGGTTTTGTGAGGCTACTGCCATTTGCCATTCTGCTGTTGATGAACAGCCAATAACTCCAATCTTACCATTGCTCCATGGCTGTGACGACATCCAGGAGAAAGCATCATACCCATCAGTAATAGGAGCACCTAATATATCCCATTCGCCTTCTGAATAATAACGGCCGCGTTCATTCTGGATCACATAAGCATAACCACGACTCACTGCCTGGTAGGCTTCTTCTAGTTGTCTGGTAACCATTTTTCCGTCTACCCAGGTATTGAACTGATAAGGTGTTTTGGAAAATACAATCGGTACTTTTTTATCTCCTTTGGGGCGATAGATATCTGTTGATAAACGAATGCCATCACGCATAGGCATCATGACTTTCTGATCAATCACTGCAATTTCCTGCAGCTTCAAATAAATAGCAGCAGTATCCTGGGCATAGCCAGCTAGGGATGTGCAAAGCAACACCCAAATGGTGGTGTAGATTCTTCTCATGTTTTTCAAAGGCATTTAATTTCGGTAAAACGTTGCATGAATATAACGAAAAATTAAAGTGATTTTTTAGTAATATTGATTTTTTTGTCGTACACCAGGTTTTAGCGTTTTTTCTGACTATGATCAGCAACCAGTTCGGGGTATAAAAAAACTGCTGCATCAAGAATGATGCAGCAGTTTTTTTATATGATCGCTTGTGATTATTTCGCTCCTTTCACATATTTATCCAGCCATTGTTGCTGTTCCCATAGTGTATGTAATACATTCTCCTTGCCACGATAGCCATGGGCTTCATAAGGAAGAAATACAAAACGTACTGTTCCCCCATGTCCTTTAATAGCTGCGAATAATCTTTCACTATTAATGGGGTAAGTACCTGTATTATCATCACTATCACCATGTATCAACAGAATTGGTGTTTTGATCTTATCGGCATAACTGAACGGACTCATTTCATAGTAGAGTTGTGGTGCCTGCCAGTAGGTTCTGTCTTCATTCTGAAACCCAAATGGTGTAAGCGTTCTGTTATACGCGCCACTTCTGGCAATACCCGCTTTGAACAAATTGGTATGCGCCAATAAATTAGCCGTCATGAATGCGCCATAGCTATGTCCGCCAACACCCACGCGATTGCGATCGGCAACACCTAATTGTACCATATGATCTATTGCAGCGGTAGCATTCAGTTTTAACTGATTGATGAAATCATCATTTGGTTTTTTATCGGCAGAACTGGCTACAATGGGCATTTCTGCATTATCCAACACAGCATATCCCTGTGTTACATAATAAATAGGAGAGCCCCAGCTTAGTGTAGTAAATCTATTCTGACTACCCCTTACCTGAGCAGCATCGGCTGCACTGTTAAATTCACGTGGATAGGCCCAAATGATCAATGGAAGCGGACCATCTTTATCTTTATTGTATCCTTTAGGCAGATACAGGTCGCCCGTTAAATCAACACCATCCGCTCTTTTGTATTTGATCTTTTGTTTGCTTACACCATCTAACTGCGGATAGGGATTGGTGAATTTGGTGATGGCCCTGTCTGCCATACGCAAAACCATGTTTTTAATATAATAATTAGGTACTTCTGTTTGAGATTCTTTTCTGGTTAAAAGCACCAGTTTATCCGCATCCAATACATCTGTAACAGTTTCATACATATCTTCAGAAGAACGCCAGATGATCTCATTCTTTTTAGTAGCAATATCAAATTTAGCCAGGAATGGAAGGTCTCCCTTAGGTGAGGATCCTGTGGTATTATTCATCAGAATCTTTGTTCCATTATCGGTGGTTTGAATAGCAGGTCGGCCAAATTTGTTTCTTGTCATTACCGGAGAGCCAGGGTTATTATAGGCATCTGTTTGATTGCGCTCAATAAGGGTTTCAAGCGTACCGGTGGTACTATTGTAACGACTTACCCTAATGGTTTGCTTGGAGCGTAATACTTCCTGTACCAATGCCAGTGATGCATCTCCCCAGGTGATACCAGAGTAGCGGGTTTTGGTTTTGAATAGCTCTTTAGGAGAACCCGTAAATGGAGCACTCAGGGCATATACGGCATCGTGATATTCTACCTGCTTACGAATTAATCCACTGTCAAGTGGAGTAGCCCATACAATGGTAGCTGCCTCATCATCACGCCAGTCAAATCCTCTGGGTACATTGAGTTCATTGTCATAGCCCGATGGCGTGCCTTCAGAAGATGGTAGCTCTGCCAGTACCTTAACCACTTTGCCAGTTAGATCATTGATGGTAATGGTAGATGGAAATCCATTCGCTGTAACCAAATAGGAGAATGGCTTACGAATGGTTCTCACCATCATGTATTTTCTGTCGGGAGAAAGACTAAAACTGGAAACGATACCTGTTTTTCCAAGGGGTGTTTCTATGCCATTTTTATTCAGTATCAGCTGACTGGTAGCATAGAATTCGAATACCTGCTCATCATAGGGAGATTTGATGAGATCCTGGTAGGTAGGGCTGGGGGCTGCTTTGCCCAGATTTTGCTGAATGGTTGGCCCCTTAGGTGTAATAGGTTTTTTGGGTGCCTTATCTGCAGGCTGTGTGGCTGCTTTATAAATGATGGTTTGATCATCAACCCAGGTATAAGCATTTCCCAGTACTGCATTCAGAAACTGTTTATTGATCTTGGTCGCTTTACGGCTTGCAATATCAATTACATACAGATCAACACCCGTTCCTGTTGTGTTAGTAAATGCGATTTTATTTTCGGAAGGATTCCAACTCACACTACCTGCCAGCAAATTGGCGGGTAAGCCACTAATAGGGCTACTCACCCCGGTTTTGATATTCTGCAAACTGAAATTATTGATGAAATTCTGTCTGCTTAGGGAATAATTATTCGGATTGATCCTTAAACCTGCCACCCTCAATTCAGGCTGGCCCAGTTCTTCCACTGTGGGATAATTATTTCTTTCACTTAACAGCATCCATTCAGCTTTGCTGTCAATGCTTACGGAGGGGGTAGGTTTGGCCAGTAACAATTCTGTTACTTCTTTGGCTGGAATCTGATAAGATACTGCATCCTGTGCTACGGTTTCTGATGTTATCGTAGCTAGTAGCATACATCCAATGATCCATTTTCTCATACTATATGTTTTTGGTTTTGGTAAATGATAGACTCTTTTGGTTGATAATCTTTGTTCCTATTGATATACACGCACATAGTCGATCAGCATCTGTTGCGGAAATATTGTTTCATCCACCCCTTTTAGTCCGCCCCATGAGCCACCCACCGCAATATTCAATAACAGGTGAAAGGGATGATCGAATGGCCATGCATCATTACCCGTTCCATCATTCTTATAGGTGAAATAAGGTCGATCATCAACCATCATGGTTATTTGCTCCTTTGTCCAGTCGAGTGTGTACACATGAAAACTATCACTGCAATCAGTTACTTTGGTAGTGGCTGTTTTTTGGGTGCCGACACTGTGAAAATATTTTTTGGTATGGGCAGATGCATGTATGGTTCCCTGGTCATAGCCAACATGTTCCATGATATCGATCTCTCCATCATCGGGCCACTTACGATTTGTTGTGGTGCGAAGCATCCAGATGGCAGGCCAGGTGCCGAGTCCTACAGGCAATTTCGCCCTTACTTCGATACGCCCATAGGTCCAGTCGCCCTTTCCCTTGGTGATCAGCCTGGCAGAGCTGTATCCATTTTGATCAATCTGTTCTTTGTGTGCTTCAATAATGAGTAATCCGTTCTCTACGCGGGCGTTCTTTTTTTTAGAAGCTGTATAGTATTGCAATTCGTTATTCCCCCATCCATGACCGCCCATATCATAATTCCATTTGGTTGTATCGGGCAAGCCTATGTAATTGAATTCATCGGTCCAAACCAGCTTTCGTTCAGAGGTTTGCGCCATAACTCCCTGGAATATGATTAGTAAGAAAAAGGATGTTATATGGATTTTTTTCATACGATGATGCCTTGGAGGAAGTGGAAGTTAATCAATATTGGCGGCCTTATGGCAAGGAAGAGGACGAATGGGCGAAAAATATTTGGAGGGAACCCGTTGAGCACTGTACTTTTGCAGCAAATGAAACAATTTACACATAATCACCATCATCATTACTTACCCCAAGGGTAGGCTGTTGGTGTTTTGTGTCAGTATAAAACATTGAAGGGCTTACCGGTTGGTAGGCCCTTTTTATTTTAATCATGATATATGAAATTAAAACTCGCAATCCAAAAAAGTGGTCGGCTACACGATGATTCCATTCGTTTGTTAAAAGAATGTGGTATCGATATAAGTAATGGGGTGAACAAACTAAAGGCGGAAGCTACCAATTTTCCATTGGAAGTTTTCTTTCTGCGGGATGATGATATTCCTCAGTATGTGGAAGATGGTGTAGCCGATATCGGTTTCGTGGGAGAGAATGTAGTGTACGAAAAGAAGAAAAAGGTAACAGTAGTAGAAGCCCTGGGGTTTGGCAAGTGTAGGTTAAGCATTGCTGTTCGTAAGGGTGAGGAATATACAGGACCTTCTTTTCTGGAGGAGAAAAAGATTGCGACCAGTTATCCGGTGATCCTGGGCGATTTTCTGCGTGATAATAAGGTGAATGCAGAGATACACGAAATCAGCGGCAGCGTAGAAATTGCTCCGGGAATTGGATTGGCAGATGCCATCTGTGATTTGGTGAGCAGTGGCTCTACCTTATTCATGAATGGACTGCAGGAGGCTGAATCTATTTTACGTTCACAGGCGGTATTGGTTAAACATGAACAGCTAACTGCTGAACAAGATCAACTGCTGGCTCGTTTATTATTCCGTATTCAATCGGTAAAAAAGGCGAAGAACAATAAATATGTATTGTTGAATGCGCCTAATGAAAAATTGCAGGAAATTATATCCCTGCTTCCCGGCATGAAAAGCCCTACTGTTTTGCCATTAGCAGAAGCAGGTTGGAGTAGCGTTCATAGTGTGCTCAATGAGAATGAGTTTTGGGATATCATTGAACAACTTAAAGCGGCAGGTGCTCAGGGTATTCTGGTTGTACCAATTGAAAAGATGATCGTATAAATCAAATCGTATGAAGCTGATTGAGTTCCCGGAAAGAAAGGATTGGGCTGAACTGCTGCAAAGGCCTGTTATTGATCATACCACTTTGCAACAACAGGTAAAAGCCATATTGGATGTGGTGAAGCAGGATGGTGATAAAGCAGTATTACAATTCACCCGACAATTTGATGGCGTACAAATAGAAACGGTTGCTTTAAGTGAAGCAGATGTGCAGGCAGCTATTAATCTGGTACCTGATGACCTGAAAAGGGCTATCAAACAGGCAGCGAACAACATCAAAAAATTTCATGAAAAGCAGCAACAGGCAATTGAAGTGGTAGAGACGATGCCTGGTGTAAGGTGCTGGCGAAAATCCGTGGGCATAGAAAAAGTTGGCCTATACATCCCCGGAGGATCGGCCCCTCTTTTTTCTACTATCCTGATGCTGGGTATTCCTGCACAACTCGCTGGCTGTAAGGAAGTGATTCTTTGCTCACCACCCGATAAACAAGGCCAATTACATCCTGCCATTCTTTATGCTGCCAATTTGGTAGGCATCACGCAAATATTCCGCGTAGGTGGTGTGCAGGCTATTGCAGCGATGAGCTATGGTACAGGCATGATCCCCAAGGTTGACAAAATATTCGGTCCGGGTAACCAATACGTGACCT
>VFQP010002200.1_pt1 | contig 22597 bp, 13 predicted proteins | sample 3512351 | NCBI WGS metagenome assembly VFQP01 (sample SAMN10412372, study PRJNA504923) | tailings metagenome | isolation source: Relicate 1 Philex TSF1 revegetated site | place: Philippines: Tuba, Benguet | collected 2017-08-29
GGCTTCGGCCAGGGCTGGCCCAATCTCGTGCGCCAGCAGGGCAACAAGCCGGGTGATCCCGCCGAGATGCTGCGCTTCGGCCCGACGGACTTCGCGGCCATCGCGCGCGGCTTCGGCGTTCGCGCCATCCGCGTCGAGGATCCGAACAAAATTGCCGCCGCACTCGAGGAAGCCATCGCCGCAGACGAGACCGTCGTCGTCGATGTCGTCACCGACATCGAGGCGCGCGCTCCGACACCCTGGCTGCCCGAAGGCGCGGCCTGAAAACAACCCGCCGGACAGATGGAGCCTCACATGATCAGCTATGACCTCGCCGGCAAAACGGCGCTCGTGACCGGCGGCGCGTCCGGCATCGGCCTCTCGACGGCCACCATGCTCGGCCGCAATGGTGCGACCGTCGCCGTGAACTTCCTCGCCGATGATCCCCGCGGCGCTGATACGGTCGCACAACTGAAGGCAGACGGCATCAAGGCGATCGCAGCGCCGGGCAATGTCGGTGATGCCGCCGATTGCGCACGCATGGTCGCGAAGGCGACCGACGATCTCGGCCGCCTCGATCTCCTCGTCTCGAACGCCGGCACGCCCGGCACCAAACGCAAGATCGAGCCGCGCGAACTGGACCTCGTCACGGAGGAACTCTGGAACACGTTGCTGCAGGTGAACCTGCTCGGCGTCTTCCGCTGCGCGAAGGCGGCAGCACCGGCGCTGAAGGCAGCGCGCGGTGCCGTCGTGAACACGGCCTCCATTGCAGGCCTCGGTCGCGCTGGCAGCAGCCTCGCCTACTCGGCAACCAAGGCCGGCGTCGTCAGCCTCACGCAGAACCTCGCACGCGCACTCGCACCAGATGTGCGCGTCAATGCCGTTGCCCCCGGCGCTGTCGACTCGACCTGGATGGTTGAATGGACGGATCAGCAGCGTCAGGGCTCGATCGAGAACGCGCTCCTCAAGCGGCGCTGCACGACGGATGACATTGCCGAGGTCATCGTCTTCCTGGGCTTCGGCGCCGCCATGGTCACCGGCCAGACGATCGTCATCGACGGCGGACTGACGCTGTAGTTCTCCAGGATAAGAAGAAGCTCTCCAGCATCCTCGAAAGGCACGGCCATGAAAATCTTCTGCACAGGCGCATCGGGCTACATCGGCGGCTCCGTCGCGGCCGCGCTCAAGAAAGCCGGCCATGAGGTGCGCGGGCTCGTCCGCTCGGCAGAGAGTGCAGAGAAGGTCCGCGCTCACGGTATCACGCCGGTCATCGGAACGCTCGACGATGCCGCGATCCTCGCGAAGGAAGCGCAAGCCGCCGATGCTGTCTTCGACGCGGCGAGCGCCGACCACCGCGGCGCGGCCATCGCCCTCCTCGACGCGCTCGCTGGATCTGGCAAGGCCTTCATCCATACGAGCGGGTCGAGCATCATCGGCACCCGATCTGCCGGCCAACGCGTGGATGACGTGTTCGACGAGACCACGCCCTTCACACCGTCTCCGGCCCGCGCGGCTCGCGTCGCATTGGACAAGGAGATCCTCTCCCATGCGAGCAAGGGCGTGCGCACTGCCATCGTGTGTCCGAGCCTGATCTACGGCCAGGGTCTCGGCGCAAAGGCCGACAGCGTGCAGGTTCCCTGGCTCATTCGCACGGCCAAGAAGCACGGCGTCGCAAAGCACTACGGACCTGGCGAGAACATCTGGTCCAATGTCCACGTCGACGATCTCGTCGACTTGTACGTGCGCGTGCTCGACGCTGCGCCGGCGGGCGCCTTCTACTTCGCCGAGAACGGCGAGAACTCCATGCGCGAGGTGTGCGTCGCGATCAGCCGGATGCTCGGCTTCGACGGCAGCACCAAGGATATGTCGCTCGAAGAAGCGACGGCCGAATGGGGCGCCGGCCCGACCCAGGACACCATGGGCTCGAACAGCCGCGTCCGCGCTGTCCGCGCGCGCAAGGAACTTGCCTGGGCCCCGAGCGCTCGCTCTTTGCTCGACGAGATCGCGCACCGCCCCCTGAGATAGGCCGTAGTCATAAGGTCGCGTTACGTCGTAGTCATAAGGTCGCACCACCTCCCATGGAAACATCCTCGCCCTAAATGCGTTGCATGTTCAGGCCGCTCTGCGGATCTGGAAGCAATTCGGGAGAGATTTATGGTTGACCAAAGGCAGGTTGAGATCGCTCGGCGGCGCGTCGCCGAAATCGAGGGATTCTACATGCATCTGGCCGCCTTTTTGGGCGTAACTCTGCTTCTCACGGCGCTCAACGCGAACGTCGGCGACGAGTGGTGGGTGCAGTGGGTGTGGCTCGGCTGGGGCATCGGCGTCGTTGCCCATGCGCTCGCGGTCTACGCTTCGAAGCCTCAATTTCTCGTGAACTGGGAGCGGCGGAAGTTCCGCGAAATCGTGCGGCGATAGCCGCACGCGCGTCTCAGTTGGGGCGGCCGATCTCGTATCGAATATCGCCGTAGCCACCTTCACCGACGGGCATCCATCCCCGCCTTTCGTAGAAGCGGGCGGCTGTCGTATTCGGCCCGGTCGTGAGCCATGCGCGCGTAATGCCGTTCGACCAGAGCCACGAAACGGCAAGGTCGAACAGGCGGCCGCCGATCCCTCGCCTCTCGAAGCCCGGCTGCACGAACAGCGCGAACACCGTGCTCTCATCGCGATCCGCAATCGAGAAGCCGACGATCTCGCCCTCGTGTATCGCTACCCACCCCTTTGCCGACGTCAGAAACGAGGCGGCTATGCTCGCCTCGGTGATCCCGCGCGCTCTGAGCTGCTCGGGCGTCAGGATGTTCTCGCGCACGGCGAACCGCACCCGGGATATGCCGGGGAGGTCATCAGCCGTCGCCTCTCGATAGATGATTGCGTCGCGGCCCATGTTCCCCTCAAGCGCGCTCGAGATCCTGGCGGAGTGACCGCTTCCTTAGTCCCTATTGCGCTCGGTGGGAAGGCTAGCGCGCGAACGCGGCGATCTGCGCCATGCGATGCCGCCACGTGTGAGCGCCGAGCACATGGTGGGCGCCAGCACGCGCCATCTCGCGCTCGCGCCGCGAGAGACCATCGCGCGCAAGACGCGAGAAAATCTCGTGGCCATCCTCGTGCGCATCCACTATGGCGCAGTAGTCCGCAAAGAGCCGCTCGACAGCCAGAGTCGGGTTCGTTATGGCCAAGCTGCCGGAGCCGAGGATCTCGACAAGGCGGCGCGAGAAAGCCGTCGGCGAGTTTTCAATCGTATTGATGTTCAGGTTGGCGATGTAGCTGCGGTACACGTTCGCAGTGGCGCGATGCGGGATCGCCGCCCGCACCTCGATCCAAGGCCGGCGAGGAAAGCGATAGCAGACGGCCTGCCGCGCGGAATTGCGATCGAAGACGGTTAGTCCGGTGGGCTCGGCAGCCTCGAACATCATGTCCTGCCACGCGCGACGGCGCGGATGGACGGCCGAACTGTAGCTGCCGACGAAGGACGCGCGAGGGATGCGCGGCGACTCCGCCGGATGATGGATTGCGGGCGCGATGGCGAACATCAGCACGTCGACAGGCACCTGCGGGCCGACGATCTCGCGGTAGCGTGTGATTGCGGTCTCATCGACTGTGAAGATCGCATCGAACATCTGCGCCGACGCGATGAAGCGCTCGAAGTGGACGCCGTCCTCGCGATTCCAGAAGATGGCCGGGATGCCTCGCGCGCGCGCCGCCGCGACTACGCGTCGGAGTTCGAGATTGTTGCGCTCGGGGTGATCCGGATAGGCGGCGATCCCGTACTTCCAGGCACCGCGCCAGCCACTCCAGCAGGACTCGACGAAGAGGATGTCCGGCCGCCAGAGCTTGAGCACGAACTGAGCGTTGCGCGGCGTCACGTGCATGATGCGGCATTCGTGAGCGAGGCACGCGCTCGTCAGCTCGTCCGCCACCAGTGCGACCCTGAGCCGGGCGAAGGGGGAGGGATGGGTGCCGTACATCTGCTCAGCTATGGTTTCTGAGTGATCAAATACGTCGCACAGTCGGAACTCCGACTTAAACTCCAGATCGTGCAGCAGTGTGCCCTTCACAGCGACACCCTGCATCAACAGCTCGAATACTGCAACTGCGCCTCCTTATGCCCGAAATAGTGGAAAACCTCGGATCAGCACACCATCATATAAGCCTCGGGATTAGTATGTGCGATAAAATGGACTCGTTACTTTCCTGTAAGCAGAAGGCTGCAATAAATGAAACTCGATTGGGCGACGGACCGCTTTGCGAGGCTATCGGAATTTTCTGCGGCACGGCGCATCCTGGAGATCGGCGCCGGGAGTTTTGGGCGCAGCGCAGCGCTCGCCGCCGCGTTTCCCGAAAAAACATTCTACTCAACCGATCTTCAGTTTCCCAAGACCGGCATCCCGCCCGCCCTGGTTACCGACAATCTTCATCTGTCGCGCGGCGACATGCATGATATGCCGTTCCGGGATGGATACTTCGATTTTGCCTTTTCGGTCGCTTTGATGGAGCATATCAGCGATGTGCCGCGCGCCCTTGACGAGTTGCGTCGCGTCTTGAGGCCACGAGCCTCTTACTATTTCATACAGGCGCCATTCTGGTCATGCGCAAAGGGCCATCATTTCCTGCACTGGAAACCCGAGATCATGAATGCAATTCCACTATACGGCCATCTCTATCTCAGCCGCGAAGAAATGAGGGAGGCATTGAGTGGCGCGAAACAGCCATTCTCGATCGATGAGTGCATTTCGCGCATCTATGACAGAAGTGACCTTTCCCGACTGTCCCGCAACCAGACTTTCGCCACGATTTCGCGCGCTCCGTTCGATATTGCCAGCTGGCAGGATTATGATGACACAGCCTACGACGCCGTATCGGCCAAACGCGCATTCAAACTGTCCAAATACTCCGTTGCCTTCGACGAAATGAAGATTTGTGGCGCTTACGTCCATTTGAAAGCGGCGTGAGTGCCGGCTTGGAGTGACGCCCGTTACATTCGGCAGTTGAGTTTCCCGTGGGCGCGCAGCAGCCCGGATCTCGCGCGTTAGCGCCTAGCCGCGCACGAATGGCTCGCATTCTGCCAACGTTTGAGAGATGCGAGCAGGCAGCTCCAGTAAGGGACCTCCCATTCTGTGGTCGGCACGGAAGAGCAACTCGGCCTCGCGAACTGCTCGTACTAGAGGCGAACGCGCGACACATCCAGATGATCTGCCTCAATGGTCGTATGCCGCGAATTCAGGATAGTCTCATCGTCGGCCACCCACGTGTGCGCATCTTGGCGCGCATGACGCCATTGAACGAAGTTGTAGGGATCGCAGGCGTAGGTCCGGTGACCTGCAGCTTTGACCTGCTTGAGAAAAGTGCTGTCCTCGCCTTGGTTCACCGGCGCAAATGGTGTCGCCTGAAGAAGTTCTCGACGCGCGACAAACGTCGGGCCGGCGACAAAGTCCGTCGTTCTATGCTGCAAGCCGGCGTACCGCCGGATCAGCTTCTTCGAGCCCTCCAGGTACATGAAGATCTCCTTCTTTCCGACCAGCCCATAGTGCCCGAAGCTGAAGGGAAGCATCATGTCGGAGAGGTAGTTCTCGAAGTAGAGATCGTCGTCGTCCATTTTGGCGATGTAAGTCCCGCGCGAAAGCGAAACACCATGATTGAAGCGCTCACCAAGCGTGCGCGCGCTATCGTCCACCACGATCTCCACCCGCTCGATATTCGACCGGCCCGATGCGAGCAAGTTGGCGAGCCTCTCCTTCTGCTGATGCGAGAAGCCCTGCGCGACGACAATGATCTCAATTCGCTCGTAGTTCTGCCGCGTCAAGTTCTCGGTGATCCGATCGATCATGTGCGGGCGCATGGTGCAGAGGACGATGGAGACGAGTGGCGCCGCCGCCGAATGCGGAATGCCCATGGCCGGCAGGAGCGTGCCGAGACGCTTTCCGTAAGTGTGATTGCGCATCACCTCCCGATGGCCCAGATGGGCAATGCGGCCGCGGAAGGACGCGTCATCGAGGAGTTTCCCGACAGCGTTGATCGCCTGCGACTTGCTGCTCGCGAGTTGTACGACCCCTGGAAAGATCCGCTCGAGCGCCTCGGAAGGCGCAGACACGACGGGCGTACCGCAGGCGAGGAGCTCATAAACGCGCCGCGACATCATCGTCGGCGAATCGGTAATGGTGTTGACGTTCAAGAAGACCTTGAACGCCCTGTAGAGCTTCACCATCTCGGCGAACGACACCGCCGGGCGAATGAAGGGCCGGTACTGCGATGGATACAGATAACGATCCCCATCGATACCCGACATGCGATCGTAGATCGCCCCGCGGAACTCTATGATGGCGGGCAGCAGGGCATCCATCTGCGATTTTCGCGCATCATGTCCCGCGGCGTAGTAAGAGCCCGCGAAGCACAATGTCTCCGGCTCGATCCGCGACCGCTCGGCAGGATTGCACAAGCGCGGCTGCGCGGCGAAGGGCATTACTTCGATCCGCACTGACGGAGTATCCCGGCGATAGTCCGCGACCTTTGAGGCGTCGGTCGTGAAGATGATATCGGCCTGGCGGGCGATCGGAAGGAACCGATCGTAGTGCATCGGATCCTCCTTGTTCCAGAAGGCGATCTTCATTTGCCGCCGGCGCAGATGTGCGATCACTTCGAGCAGTGCCTGCGCATTCGCGTGCTTCAGTTCGGGCGAAATGAATGCGTACTCCCAGGCTCCACCATTTCCTTTCCAGCAGCTTTCGAGGAAAGCGAAATCCGATTTGGAGCCGTCGATCTGCCTCGCCCAATTGTCGCGCACGATTCGAAAGAGCTTCAGCTCGGCGCCCCAGCTTGCTTCGGACATCTCATCGAGAATGCTGAGTGCCTGACGCCTCTGTTCGTGTCCCGCTGCCGCCACCGCGTGCACTGGCTCCGCATCTGCCATCGCCACACGGTGCGGCGGCCGCCGCTGCTTCCGTCGCCGGCCATCGCGAAGCAAGCCGGCGAGCGCGCCCGGGAGCGCGATCGCACCACGCCAGCTTCCTCCCGCCTGGATCAGCGCACTGCCGAGCCGAAACGAGATCATGTTGCGGACGTGCGCAGCTTGCTGCTCCGCAGTGTCTTTCTGCTTCTGTGCCCTTGCGAGCTCCGACTGTTGCGCCTTCGAGTTGCTGCCCGCCTCATCGAGCTGTCGCTTCAATGCTTCGCTCTGTGCTTGCGCAGCCTGCGCGGCCGTCTCGGCCGCCTTGAGCTTGTCGGCAAGATCCGCGGCCTTCTTGCGTTCTGTCGCCGCGCGCTGCTTCTCTTGCGCCAGCTCTGACTGCAGATTGGACGATGTCTTCAGCGCAATCGCCATCTCGGCTTTGGTGCGTGCGAGCACTTGATCCTTGGCAACCTGCTCAGCAGATGCGCGCTCTGCACGAATGCGAAAGGCATCGCGTGCCCTGATCAGCCGCTCCGAGATCTCCTCAGCATAAGCCTCCGCTTCGCGGTGTCTCATCTGCAGCCCGGCGGACTCATCTTCGAATTCGGCACGCGCCTCCAGCAGCTCTTGTTCTGCCGCGACAGCTCGCCGTTTGATTGCCGCGAGCTTCCTTCCCATGCAGTCACTATCCGGGCCAGCTACCCCCTCAGGCGCTCCGCCGAGAGCGCCCTCACCGATCCGGCCGGCTACATCCGGGATAAGGCTCATGCCACTCGCCGGGCCGTTGCCGGGCTTGCCCCGAATACTCATCAGATGCCTCGCCTCGGACCCAACGCCTGTCGTCTACTCGGCCGCGACCACTGTGCGGCGTGGGGCGGGCTGCGCACTGTGTGGCCGCGCTTGCGCCAGTAGACCGACGACGTCGATAATCTGCTGGCCGGGACGCGGCAGCGCGCCCGCCAACGCGCCGAACGCCGTGTGATTGACCAGCACGGCAACGATGTCGGCCTGGTCCAGCGCCGCTTCGATCCGTGCAAGGCGGGACTCGGCAAGCGTTGGTGGAAGCGTACGAACGTGTGGCTCGACGACGAGCAGTCTCTCGCCGTGATCGCGGCAAAGCTGCTCGGCGATCCAGAGCGCGGGACTCTCGCGCATATCCTCGATGTCGGGCTTGAAGGCGAGGCCGAGCACGGCGATGGTCGGCACCGTCGCGTGTCGGAGTTGGTGGCGCGTCACTGCGGCCCCGATGCGGCCGAGCACCCAGGCCGGCTTGGCATCGTTCGTCTCGCGCGCGGCGCGGATGAGATGCGACTCGTCCGGCGCACCAGCGACGATAAACCACGGGTCCACCGCAATGCAATGGCCGCCGACGCCCGCGCCGGGTTTCAGAATGTCCACCCGCGGATGGCGGTTGGCGAGCCGGATCAGCTCCCACACGTCTATGTGCAGTCGATCGCAGATGCGCGAGAGCTCGTTCGCATAGGCGATATTGACGTCGCGGAAGGTATTCTCGGCGAGCTTGCACATCTCGGCCGTGCGCACGTCCGTCACGAGGCAGGCGCCCTCGACGACACACTCGTAAAGCGCCTTGGCGGCTGCGGCACAGCGCGCCGTCATCCCACCGATCACGCGGTCGTTCGAGATGATCTCCTGCATGGCGCGACCGGGAAGGACGCGCTCCGGACAATAGGCAATCGATATGTCGGGACGCAGCGCATCCTGCTGCGGAAAGCTGAGGTCGGGCCTCAGCACCGCGAGCACCGACGCCATGCGCTCGGTGGTCCCGACTGGCGAGGTCGATTCCAGCACGACCAGATTGCCCGGCGCGAGGACAGGCGCGAGCGAGCGGACAGCAGCCTCGACGAAGGAAAGGTCGGGCCCACTGCCATCGGCCGCGAGCGGCGTCGGCACCGCGATGAGGAAGGCGCCCGCCGGCTCGGGCGCGCAGGTCGCCCGCAGAAGGCCTCCCGCAACCGCATCGCGCACCATACGGTCGAGACCGGGCTCGGCGATGTGCGCCGCGCCGCGATTGATGGTCTGGACGATACCCGGGTCGACATCGACGCCGACGACATCGAAACCGCGAGCGGCAAAAACTGCGGCCGTTGGCAGCCCGACATAGCCGAGGCCCACGACGGATACCATCTCGATCATGTTGTCGCGGGGCATGTCTGTCTTCCTGCAAAGCTGCGGAGCGCGGAAACGATCTTCGCGCTGGCCGTGCCGTCGCCGTAGGGGTTGAAGGCTGCGGCCATGCGCGCGTAGGCCGCTGCGTCGGTCAGCAACTCGCTGACGCCATCGACGATCCGCCTCGTGTCGGTGCCGACCAGCACTGCGGTGCCGGCAGCCACGGCCTCTGGCCGCTCCGTCGTCTCGCGCATTACGAGGACGGGCTTGCCGAGGGCAGGGGCCTCCTCCTGGATGCCGCCCGAATCCGTAAGGACGAGGAACGAGCGCCGCATGAGCCAGACGAAGGGCAGATAGTCCTGCGGTTCGATCAGATGCACATTTCGGATGTCAGCGAGAAATTTTCCGACAGGCGCCCGGACATTCGGATTGAAATGGACCGGATAAAGAAAATCAACGTCGGGAAATGCCTGCGCAAGATCGCGGATCGCCGTGCAGATGCGCACGAACCCGCCACCGAAGTTCTCGCGGCGATGCCCCGTGATGAGAACGAGGCGCGCATTGTCGCGCAGGAAGCTGAACTGCTGACGCATCCGCGCATCGAGCGCAGCGTCCTCGCCGAACAGCCGCGTCACCGAGAGCAACGCATCGATCACCGTGTTGCCCGTCATGGCGATCCGCTCGCGTGGCACGGCCTCGGCGAGAAGGTTGCGGCGCGCTGCTTCGGTTGGCGCGAAATGGAGATCGGCAATGGCGCCGGTCAGCTTGCGGTTGGCCTCCTCCGGAAAGGGCGCAGCGAGATTGCCCGTGCGCAGGCCAGCCTCGACATGGCCGATCGAAACGCGGTGGTAGTAGGCGGCAAGACTGGCGCTGAAAGTCGTGCTGGTGTCGCCGTGAACGAGCACCATGTCGGGCCGAAAGGCCTTGAAGACCGGCTCCAGACCGTTGAGCACCGCCGAGGTGACGCCCGCGAGCGTCTGGCCCGGCCGCATGATGTCGAGATCGAAGTCCGGCGTGATGCCGAAAAGATCGAGAACCTGGTTGAGCATCTGCCGGTGTTGCGCCGTCACGCAGACGCGCGTCTCACCCTCGCCGGTGCCCATCAGCCGATGGACGACCGGCGCCATCTTGATGGCCTCCGGGCGCGTGCCGAATATCGCGAGCACCCTCATGCCGAGCCGCGCCGCCCGTACGGAAAGCCCCGCCGAATTCCGTGCTCAGGACACGCAATCGCCGTGTCCGCGCACGCGTGGCGCGCGCCGATCTCATGCTCAGCCATTTTACGCAGCCCCTCGGAACAGCCTCATGATCCCGGTGATGCGGGACGATCATCAGGTGACAGACGGGCGGGCCATTCGTCAACTTTAAGTTGAGTTGCTCGTCGCTCATATCAACAATCGGTTGCATTGAGAGCACAGTTCCGCAACCGCCGGGCGCGAGCGTCGTCCTCGGTGGCAGGAATCCCGCCATCGAATGAATCCTTCAGGTTTTCATGCCTGTGATCGAGGTGATCATCGCGCGCGGATCGCGGGTCGGCCAGCGGCCACTCTCCACTGCCGCCAGGAATTCGCCGACGATCCGGTTGTAGACATCGGGATCCTCGAGATTGATCGCATGTCCGGCGTTCGGCATCACGGCGAGGGCCGACGACGAGATGTTCCGCTTCATGAGGATGCCCGGCATGAGACAGGGCCAGTCCTCATCACCCGTGATGATCAGCGTCGGCACGGTGAGCTTCTTCATCTCGTCGACAAGCGTATAGAGCGACGGGCGCGCGCGCTGCACGCCGAGCTGCGTGTTGGCCGAACCGAGTGCCGAGTGCTCCGACAGCATTTGCTTGAACTCGGCAAAGCCGCGCGGATCCTTGTTCTCGAATTGCACGCGCGTGGGCCCATGCGCATAGGCATCGGCGAACTTCTCCATGCCGCCGGTCATGAGCAGGCTCGCGGTCGCCTCCGCCTCGGCCTTGAAGCGATCGCTCTGCTCGGGTTCGGCGCCGTAACCGCAACCACCGATGCAAAGCGAGCGCGCGCGCTTCTGATGCCGGAAGCCGAAGTGCAGCGTCGCGAAGCCACCCATGGAAAGGCCGATGACGTGCGCCTCATCGGCGCCGGCCGCATCGAGTACGGCCTTGATGTCGTCGGCAGCGCGCGCCTGCGAGTAGCTGGCGTGATCGGGCGGCACGTCGGACGGCGGATAGCCGCGCGCATTGTAGGAAATGCAGCGGTACGAGCGCCCGAAATGGCGCATCTGCGGCTCCCAGCTCCGCATATCGCCGGCAAACTCGTGGACGAAGATCACAGTCCGCCCGGAACCGGTCTCCTCATAGTAGAGGCGCGCTCCATCGTCGGCCGTCGCATACGCCATCTCTCATCCTCCCATAGCCGCTGAATTGCACCGAGGTTTGCCGGCATTCTAGTGTGATGATCGAGAAATTCGCCACAGCTCGCGGCACAATATTGAGCGAATTTCTCGATCTGAATCACACTAGCAAGACCATGCTTCTAGTGTCCCTTCTGATTCCGAAGTTCGCTGGGACGCCAGCACCGAGGTGGGGCGAACTTCGGAATCGGGACACTAGCAGATGACCCGAGCGTTGCAGGCAATCAACAACAGAGGAGGGCCCCTGCAAAATCTGTTGGCGCAACTCGCGCGCACCTTGCCTTTCGCGTGCTGAGGCGCCTTTCTGATCCCACGCGTCCGCACTGGATGCGAGGTACTGCGTCGAGCCGGATCCATGCACCGCGCCAAGCCCGCCATCCTCTTCCTCCAGGCCCCGCCCGGCCCATTCGCGCCCGAGCTTGCCGACGCACTTTCCTCGCGTGGCTGCAGCGTCCACCGCATCAATCTCTGCCTCGGCGACGCCGTACAGTGGGGCCGCCGCCTTGCCGTGAGCTACCGCGGCTCATTCGCCGACTGGCCGGCCTTCCTCGCGGAATTCATTCGCCGGAACAACATCAGCGACGTGCTCTACTACGGCGACCGCCTGCCCTATCACCGCGCCGCGATCGATGTTGCGCGCGCCCTCGACATCCGCGCAACAGTGTACGAGTTCGGCTACCTGCGCCCCGACTGGATCACGCTCGAGCGCGAGGGCATGTCCGCGCTCTCGCACTTCCCGCGCGATCCCGAGATGATCAAAGCCGCCGCCGCGCGACTTCCATCTCACGCATCCGACGCGCTCTACACGCATTCCTTTGCGCTCGAGGCTTTCCGCGAGGTGACGCATCATCTGATGACCTACTTCGGAACGCCGCTCTATCCGCGCTATAATGCCGACAGCTACTACAATCCGCTCCTCAACTACCTGAGCTACATCCCGCGACTCATGGCCTCCGGTCGGCGCAGTCGTCGCGCTGCCGCACGCACGCGAAGCTGGCTGCAGACGAAGCGCAAATACGTGCTGATGCCGATGCAGATGCAGAACGACTACCAGCTCCGCGCCAATGCGCCCTTCCGTCATCAGCGCGAGGCTATCGAACTCGTCCTCGCGTCCATGAGGCGCGCAGCCCCGCCCGACGTCGATATCGTGTTCAAGATTCATCCGCTGGACAATGGCCGCGAGAAGTGGTCACGCATCGTGGCGCGGAGCGCGGCAGAGCTTGGCATGTCGCATCGCGTCACGACCATCGACGGCGGACACCTACCGACGCTGCTCGACGAGGCGCGCCGCGTCGTCGTCATCAACAGCACGGTCGGCATACACGCGATCCAGCGTCTGAGACCGACCAAAGTGCTGGGCCTCGCCATGTTCGATATCGCCGGCCTCACGCATCAGGGCGCGCTCGATACGTTCTGGACTGCTCCCGAGCTGCCTGAACCAGATCTTCGCGACGCTTTCATCCGACTGCTGGCAAACACGATCCAGATTCGCGGCAGCTTCTACAATCGCGAAGGTCGCGCGCGCGCCATCGGCGAAATCGCCGATCGCCTCATCAGTGGGACGGTCAACGAGCCGGGCGGCTATGTCGCCATGCCGCCGCGCCTTGCCCATGCGCGCCATCTCGGAATTGATATCGATGCGGGTGCGTTTTCAGAGGCCGAGCTTGTGCCCCACCCATGAAAGACGCAGCCGCGCGGCCGTAAGCGCGCGCCGCGGCGGCCGTGCCTTGAACTCCGAAAGCCGCTCGATGAGCCGCTCGCACGAAAGCGGCTCCAGTGTTTCCGGGTCGACCGCGCGGCAATAGCGAACGAGGCTCAGATAGACGAGTTCGGCGAGCGTGCGGCAGCGACCTCGCCGCGGTATCGCGGTCAAATCCTCGGTGAGGCCCCAGCCGGCGTAGAAGGGCACGCCGTGAACCGTTACCGGCTTGCCGCGGATCAGCGCTTCGAACCCGGTAAGCGAGGAGAGCGTCTCGATGCGGTCACACTGAGCAATCAGATCGAGAATGTCTGCGTCGGCCAATTCCGCGTCTGCAAGTCTTCGCACATCCTCGGGCGCGATGGCTCCCGGGCGCAGACCACGCGTGACATCGGGGTGCGGCTTGTAGGCGATGAAGGCCCTTGGATTGCGATGCCGCACTGCGCGCAGCAGCGCGATATTGACGTTCCCGCCTGAGAGGTCGAGCGAGCCCGACAGCGTGTGGCGCACCGCGGCGTCGTCGGCGACCTGCCCCGGCACGAGAATGCGCTCGCGACCGGTCGTCGTCGGCAATCGCGCTCGTGCGCCACCAAGGTTGTATTTCGACAGCCAGTTGCTTGCGATCAGCGTCGCGAGACGACCTCCACGTTGCTGCTCTGCGGGTGAAATCTCGGCGTGCGCGAGGTCGTGTTCGAGATCGCTCGGTCGCGTCGCGTCGTAGTGAATACCACGCCCGTCAATGGCGAAGCAGGCACCCGGCACGAGCCCCGCGCCGAGCCCGACGGAGCGCAGAAATCCATCCTCGATCCTCACGACATCGATGCCGGCTTCCGCCGCGCGCCGCTCGTGGGTAGGTGTGAACTTCGCGGCCCAGGCAAGAAGCGTGCGGCGTTCTCGTCGTGCGCGCGCGATGCTCTCGTCGATGCTCGTGACCATGCGTGGCGCAGAATCGATCTCCCGCACCAGCGCCGCCACGACCTTGTGGTTCCAGCGCGCGACGCCGGCAATCACCAATCCACTGCCAGCCTGCAAGGCGGCTGGCCATGTCTGTGAAGAACGAGCTTCGATTATCGTGCGCATCGGCAGCTCGCCTCGAGAGCGCGTCCTCACAGCTGCAAACCTGACGCCAGCCTTCGCGCGACACCGGAGAGGCCGAAGTTTTCCGAGACGAGCCTGTCCAGTTCGCGGCGCGTCATCGCGACCGCGGAGCTGATCTGCGCCTCGCTGTGCTCGCTCGTGATGAAGAAGCGCAGGCGTGCCGACTGCATCGGTACTGCCGGATAGATGATCGGCAGCACGTTGAGCCCCGATGCCAGCAGGCGCTCGCTGAGTTTGGCGGCGCGAAGCGAGTCGCCAACAAGAACCGGACAGATGGCGTGTCCGCCGCCAAGCCCGGTATCGAGCCCAGCTGCGCGGGCCGTTTCGAGAAAGAACCGGCCGTTGTGCGCGAGACGTGCGGTTCGTTCCGGCTCGCGCGCCATGATCGCGAGCGCCTCGAGCGCCGCGCCGGCGACCGGGGGCGAGAGGCCGACGCTGTAGACAAAGCCCGAGACGCCGAGCTTCAACAGCTCGACGAGGCTTGCCGAGCCCGCAATGTAACCACCTGCCCCCGCGAGCGTCTTGCTGAGCGTGCCCATCCAGATGTCGACATCGCGCGGATCGACGCCCGCGTGCTCGGCGAGGCCGCGACCGGTCGCGCCAAGGACGCCGAGCGCGTGCGCCTCGTCGATCATCAGCCAGGCCCCATGGCGCCGCTTGATCTCGACGAGGCGCGCGAGATCGGGCACATCGCCGTCCATGGAGTAGAGGCCTTCAACGACGATCAGAATGCGCTCATGCGCACCGGCGGCATCCTCGAGATGCTGCCCGAGTGCAGCGAGATCATTGTGACGAAAGGTGCGCCGCGCCGCTCCGGAGAGCTTGGCGCCGACCAGGATGCTTGCGTGGCACAGCTCATCGCAGAGCACGAGGTCCTCGGGCCGCAGGAGGGTCGATATCACACCGACGTTGGTCGCGTGCCCGCTGACGAAGACCACCGCGTCCTCCGCCGCATAGACATCGGCAAGGCTGCGCTCGAGATCGCGCAGGATCGGCCGCTCGCCCGCCACGAGCCGGCTCGCCGAGACGGACGTGCCATACTGATCGATCGCTTGCTTGGCCGCGGCGGCCACCGAAGGCGCGTGATTGAGCCCCAGGTAATCGTAGGAGGCAAAGTTGACGACCTCGCGCCCCTCGATGAGGGTCGTCGAACCGGCGCGGCCGGCTTGCGGACGAAAGAACGGGTCTGCCACTTCATGGCTGCGCCCGATATCGCGATGCCGCGTGAGCATCTTGTACTCATGGAGCGCTTCGAAGGCCGGCGCTGCGCGATGCGGCGCCGCACCGTCAGGGGCACGCGGAAGTCCCGCGAGCGCTCGCATTCGCGCGATGAGATCGCTCTTGTCGTCCGCAGCGAGCAACTTGCCGTTCGAGCCTCTCACGGTCATTCCCCCGCAGACAGAACTATTGCGCTGCAACGGCGCGCGGCATCGCTGCGTGCCGGTCGAGATGCTTGCCGAGCAGCGCGCGGTCGGCTTCTCCGCTCGAGACTGGGCCTCCCCTGAGGCGCTGGAGCAATCGTGCAGCCAGCTCCTCGATCGTCGCACCACCGGTGAGCGCACCGAGCGGAAGCTCGACGCCGAAGCGCTCCTTGGCCGCGTACTGCAGCTCGATCGTCATGAGAGAGTCGATGCCCATGTCGCCGAGCGGGCGCCGCGCATCGACCGTATTCGGCGGTGCCCGCATGACGGTCGCGATCACGTGCGTGAGATGGCGCACCAGCACGGCCGTCGCCGCCTGAATGTCGAGACCCTCGATTTCTGCGCCTGGATCCGGTGCCCCATCCGAGACATCGGCGCCATCGCGCGGCGCTGCCAGTGCCGCGAACGTCGGCCGCCTGAGCACGGGCAAGATGCGCGACATGGCTGACCAATCAAGTCGCGCGATGGTTACCACCGGCGGCGTTCGGCCGGCGCGCGCCAACACCTCCTCGAGATGGCGGAGCGCCTCTGCCGCCGTCATCGTGGTCGCCAGTGCGCGCGCATCGAGAGGCGCCCCGGCACGCGCGCCGCGGGCGAGATAGCCGGTATCGCCGATCGCGCCCCAGGCGACGGCCAGCGCCGGCAGACCCTCTGCCGACCGTGCGCGCGCGAGACCTTCGAGATAGCCGTTCGCAGCCACATACGCGGCCTGCCCTGGGTTGCCGAACAGTGTTGTCACGGAGGAGTAGAGCACGAAATGATCGAGGCTCTCGCCCCGCGTCAGGCGATCGAGATGGCGGGCGCCATCGACTTTCGGCGCCAGCACGCGCGCCACGCCTTCGGGCGATAAATTGGCGAGCGTCGCATCCTCGATCACCATGGCACAGTGGAATACGCCGCGCAGACGATGACCCGCATCCCGGATCCGCTGCAGCAGACGCGCAACTTCGTCGGCATCGGCGACGTCACACGGTTCCACCATGACCTCGACGCCTCTGGCCCGAAGAGCGGCAATGGCGGCCGCAGCATCGGCGCCGAGAATACCACTTCGTGAGGCGAGAACGAGCGTGCGCGCGCCGCGCTCCGCAAGCCACACAGCCGTCGCCGAGCCAAAACCGCCGAGCCCGCCGATCACGAGATGCGCGCCGTCCCGTGCGACCGTGAACGGATCCGCAGACCTGGGCACATCGACTTGCTCCGGTTCCGGCGGTGTGATGACGATCTTGCCGATGTGGCCGGATTGCTGCATGAGGCGAAACGCAGCGTGCACTTGGTCCGCCTCGAATCGGCGGTAGGGCAACGGTCTCAGCTCTCCGCGCGCGAGGCGCCGGGAAAGCTCTTGCATCATCTCCCGTGCGGTCCCCGGATCGTGCTGCATGAGCTGATCGACATCGATGCCGAAGTAAGCCACGTTGCGACGGAAGGGACGCAGCGCAATCTTCGTATTCTCGAAGTAGTTGCGCTTGCCGAGCTCGAGAAAGCGGCCGAAGGGGCGCACGAGTTCGAGACTGCGCTCCATCGCCGCGCCGGCAAGAGAATTGAGCACCACATGCACGCCCTCGGGCACGATCGCGCGCACGTCTTCCTCGAAGGCAAGCGACCGCGAGGAGAGCACATGATCGGCACCGAGCAGGCGCAGCAGGGCCCGCTTCTCGCGCGTGCCCGCCGTCATGATGGTGCGTGCGCCTGCGGCACGCGCGATCTGCAGCGCCGCGAGGCCGACGCCGCCGGCACCGCCGTGGATCAGCACCCATTCGCCGACACGAAGCTGTGCGACCCGGATCAGCGCGTAGTGCGCCGTGAGAAATGCGACCGGCACCGTCGCTGCCGCCGCGCGATCTACGTCTCCTGCAAGACGCCCGACCGCCGCCGCTGAAACCGTGACATGCGAGGCAAGTGCCGCCGGCGCGACGGCAAATACGCGGTCGCCCACCTCGAGATGGCCGACGTCTCCGCCTTTTCGCACGACGAGCCCAGCGCATTCGAAACCGATCGTCGCGCCGGCAAAGCCGCCTTCCAGGGCCTCCGCCGGCAGCATCCCCATGGCCCACATGACGTCGCGGAAATTGAGCCCCGCCGCCGCAACTGCGATCTCGACCTCGTCTTCGCCCGGCGCGCGCCGATCGCCCACGCTCCAGCGCAGTGTCTGCGGCGCTCCCGGCCGCGCGAGTTCGAGCCGCACCGCGTCCGCTGATCGTGCGCGCCTCGGCACTGGGGGTGACCCGGGCACGGCACGCAATGCCACATGCCCCCCGGCCGTCAGCACCATTTCGCTCTCGCTTCCCGGTGCAGCAATCAGCTCGGCCAGGCGCGCTGCGCTCGTCGCCACATCAAGTCCCTCGGCAAAATCGACGAGGCGGACATCGATCCCCGGGTGCTCGTTCGCAATCGTCCGCATGAGCGCCCAGATGGCCGCCGCAACAGGATCGGCTGCACCTTCGCCAACGATGTTGCGCGCGCCGCCCGACGCCACGACCCAGAGGCGGCCGGGAGCCGTGTCGGCATTCGCGAGCACGGACTTCATCAGCGCGATCGTGTCGGCGATTGCACGATGGGGATTGTTGTCCCGTCCGGCGTGGGCGAGCACCACGACATCGGCGGCACAACGCGCTGCTGCTTCGCCGCCGGACGCAGCGATCGGCGAACGCGTACCAAGCGCCGTCTTAAGTCTTGCAGCAAACGGCGCGGCAACACGCCGATCCACGGCGAGAATGCGGGCGGTCCGCGCCAGAGGTGGACCATCCGAGCGAAACCCGCCAGTCGAAATCGCGATCGCGCCATGGACCTTGGCGACACGACCGGTCAGCACGACTGCGCCCCCGAGATCCGCGCGGCGCCGCGCATCGACGTCGAGAAAGTCCGCGCGCGACAGCACCTCACGCCAGCGTGCCGCATCATTCATGGGCTTCACGCGCACCTCGCGAGCTGAAGCGAGGCCGTGCACGAGCTCGTTGAACGGTCCCGCGTCAGCTTCGACGGCGAAGAGCAATCCACCTTCGGCCAATAGCGCGCACACGGCCGAAAGCGTTCCGGCATCGAGGCGATGCAGCGCATGGGAAGCGATGATCGCATCGAACGGCCCGAGACGCTCGATCTCCGCAAGCCCTTCATCATCGAGGACGACCACTGCCGTGCCAGCCGGATCCCCGAGCGCGCCGCGCAACGTCTCCAGCGCGCTCACATCCGTGTCCGCGACCACGAGGCGAAGACAGCCATCAGCAGCGAATTTGTCGATCCTCCCCGGTGCCATTTGCAGCACATCTGCACCGAGTTGCAGCATCCGCAGTGGGCGATCGGCCGGCCAGTGGTCGAGCATCAACCCGACGGCGTCGAGCACGTGCTCGTGCGCGGCACGGGCGCGCGGAGAGGAGAGCCTGGCGTGTTGCCAGGTTGCAGCCGACGGCGACCACGCGCTTTCCTCCTCGAAGGAAGCGGCGACGTCGGCAAGCAACGCGCATTCAGCGCCAAGGCCAGGATGCTCAGCGAGGAGCGTCGACACGATCCGGTCGAGGGGCGGTAACGGGCAGTCCTCGATGAGACGCTCGCCGCCATCTCTCTCGACTACCAGCGCGCCGCGGCGTGCAATGTCCAGGGCTATACCGTGGCCCGCACCGAGCCCTGCGGCCGCGAGATCTCGCGTCGCCCCACTTTCGATCGCCGACAGAGCATCATAGGCCACGCGTTGTGCCGCCGCATCGAGCAGCAGCACCGCCTCCTCGCTCGGCCCGTGTACGCGCGCCGGGAGGTCGGCGAGCGCGACCCGCAGCGCCGCGAGATCAGGAAGCGCACTCGTTGCGCGCTTGGCATCCAAATGTCGCCGACCCGCAAAGTGATACGCAATGTGTTCGACGTCGCGGTCCGACCTGATCGCGGTAGCCGCGAGCTGGGCCCCCTCGACCCGTGCAATGAGCGCACCGTGTCGGTCGAGCAGCATAAGGCTGCAACTGAGACTGCGTGCACCCGCCTCCAGATCCGTGATCACAGCGCGGATGGCTCGCACTGACGGTCGGAAAACCCGCACGCGCTGAAACCGAACGGGCAAGTACGCGGGGGCGTCCGACCGAGGCTCTTGCTGTTCGCTGAGCGCCAGCAATGCATGGAAGGCCCCGTCGAGGTCGATCGGCGCGATCACGAAGCCACGCGACCACGCGCCTGACGCCGGATCGAAGAGGACGTGCATCGCGCCGTTGCCGTCTTGCCGGACCTCGCCGACGCGACGGAAGGCCGGTCCATAGTCGAGCCCGACGCGCTCGGCGCGCGCATAGACGTCCGCAGCCGTGATGGCGGCCGTGTCAGCAGCGCGCGGCGACACAGTACACCCGGACGGCTCACCGCGCGCGAGCGCCGCTACCCTGCACCGCACGTGCACCTGCCAGGCGTCATCCGATAGACGCCGGCGGCTCGCGATCTCGCACGTCGCCGTCTCGGGATCGAGGCGTGTGCGCACATCCATCGTCTGATCAGACAGCACAAGCGGCCGCACGATGTCGAGATCGCGAAGCTCGACGCGTTCCTGCCCGAGCCACATCTGAGCTGCCGCGAGAGCCATATCGACGAAGGCCGCTGCTGGCAGCCAAGGCTTGCCGGCGACGCGATGCTCACCTAGCTCGGAATAGGCGCTCGTATCGAGATGAGCATGCCAGACTGTAGCGTCGCCGCTCGCGCGATGGCCGATCAGACCGTCGGACGCAGCCCCTGCAAGTCCCGTCTCGACGCCACCGAGGGCTTCAGTTGTCTGCGGGCTCATCAGAGGCACGCGCTGCCAGGCGTAGTGCGGCAGATGGCGCCATCCGGCTGTCGGCGGCGGCCCGAAAGTGCGCTCCGTATCGAAGTGCGCGCCACTGACGATCGCATTCGCCGTCGCGACTGCGAGAGCATCGACGGCCGGGCTATCCTCACGTGAGAAAGTCGGCACGACCGCGTAAGGAACGCCCGCGGCCCTGAGGCACTGGTCGAGATAGGGCTTCAGCACGGGCCGTGGACCGATCTCGACGAAAACACCCGCTCCGAGCGCCGCTGCCTGCGCAACCGCATCGGCAAACTGCACGGGCCGGCGCACGTTGCGCCACCAGTAGTCGGCATCGAGCTCGCTCGCGTCGAGCGGTCGCCCCTCGACGGTTGAGATGAAGGTCGCCCGGCCCGCCGATCCCGCGAGTTCCCCGAGATCGGCCGCCAATTGCCGACGGGCGCCGTCCATGACCCGACTGTGGAAGGGATAGTCGAGGTCAATGAGCCTGCCTACGATCCCCGCGGCCGCGGCCTCTTTGAGAACGGCGGCAAGCGCCTCGACAGCGCCCACCAACGTGACCGACGTGGGACTGTTCAGTGCGGCGATCTCGATGCCGTCGGCGCCGCTTTCGGCGATGACCTTTCGGGCCTCCGGCTCACCGGCGTGCAGCACCGCCATGCGACCACGACCACGGGCAAACTCCTGCGCCGCCGAGCGCGTGAGCACGAGGCGCACCGCTTGCCGCAGATCATATGTGCCTGCGGCGTAGGCGGCTGCGACCTCGCCGACGCTGTGGCCGATCACCATCGCTGGCTCCAGGCCGCGCGCGCGAAGCGTATCGGCAGCGGCGGCCTGCAAAGCGAACAGCAGCGGCTGAGCTATGCTGGTGAACTTCAGCGGCTCATCGAGATCGTCCGCCGCGAGCATGTCCAGCACCGACCATTTCGCCTCGCGCTGGATGAGCGCATCGATCGCAGCGATGTGGCGACGGAAGATCGGATCATTGCCGAGGGCCGCACGGCCCATGCCGGCCCATTGCGCGCCATTGCCGCAGAAGACAAACGCAACCGGCGCCGATCGTACGACCGCGCGCCCGCGCACGACATTCGGCGCGGCCATTCCGCGGCTCAGTGCGCCGAGACCGGTTGCGGGATCGCCGATGACGATCGCGCGCTCGGGCAGAAGCTCCCGATGATGCACGAGCGCGGCACAGAGCGCCTCGGCCTCGGTTCCTTCTTCCATTGCGACCGCAGCGAGCCGACCGGCGAAGGCCGTGAGTGCGGGTCCGGTCTCGGCGCTGATCAGCGTGCCGAGCCGGGGCTGCGACGCATCTCCAGAGCGCTGGCAGTTTGGACGACGCCTGGATGCGACGACCGGGCGGCGCCGGATTGCACGAGGCGCGGGCGCTTGCGCGATCACCACATGGGCGTTGGTGCCGCCAAATCCGAACGTGCTGATACCGGCGAGCCGCGGCCGCCGCGCTGGCGCAAGCGCGACCGGCGTGCGCGCGACTTGAAGGTTCAGCTCAGCGAAGGGAATGTCGGGATTGAGAGCATCCGCATGGAGCGTCGGCGGCAGCAGATCATGTTGAAGCGCGAGGATCGCCTTGAGCAGGCCGACGAGCCCGGACGCCGGCTCGAGGTGCCCGACATTGGACTTCACCGACCCGATCGGCAGCGGCGCGCGGCGCCGTCGCCCCAGTGCCTCGCCGAGCGCCTGCGCCTCGATGGGATCACCGACGCGCGTTCCCGTGCCGTGGGCCTCGACGAACGCGAGGTGGTCGGGATCGATGCCTGCATCATCGTAGATGCCGCGCAGCAATCGGCTCTGAGCCGCTGCAGACGGGAGCGACACGCCGACCGTGCGACCATCCGAGTTGACACCGCTCGCAACGATCCGCGCGTGCGGCCTCAGGTGATCGAGCCCAACGGCCCCGGCGCGTACCAGCACCAGTGCGACACCTCCTTCGCTGCGCACATAGCCGTCGGCGCCGGCAGCAAAGGCGCGGCAGAGCCCGTCCGGCGAGAGCATTCGGGCCTGCGCGAACCCGACGAAGGGAAATGGACTGAGGAGAATGTTCACACCGGCGACGATGGCGGTGTCGATCGCCCCCGCGCGCAGTGCCGTGACCGCTTCGTTGAGCGCGACCAGCGATGAGGAGCACGCCGTATCGACGACGAGACTGGGCCCCGTGAAGTCGAAGCAGTAGGAGATGCGGTTGGCGATCAGCGACAGGGCGCTCCCCGTCATGTGATAGCCGTCGCCACCGGCAGCATCGA
>VFQP010002202.1_pt1 | contig 22583 bp, 20 predicted proteins | sample 3512351 | NCBI WGS metagenome assembly VFQP01 (sample SAMN10412372, study PRJNA504923) | tailings metagenome | isolation source: Relicate 1 Philex TSF1 revegetated site | place: Philippines: Tuba, Benguet | collected 2017-08-29
ATCAATAAAAAATGGCAGAAAATATTTCTGCCTTTTTTATTATTTTTAAGATTCTGTTAAAAGAATTTCCCTCTGTTTCTCATATTGGGATTATGCATATGCTTTTGCATGGTCGGCATTTTAAGCTGATCTTTCAGCATTTTGATCTGATCAGTCATCATTCCAGCAGAATCCAATCTTTTAGCTTCTTCCAAAAGTTTCTGACCTTCCTGTCTCCTACCTTTGGAAATTGCGCCTGCTGCAAGGTTCAAGGTAGCCATTGCACGGTCGTGTTTCATATTCAGACCATAATCTAAAGCTTTTTTCATCAAAGGTTCTACTTTGGTTGGGTGATCCTGTGCCAGGATCAAACCTTGCAAATAATGATAATATCCGTACTGGTTTTTGTGAAGCTCAGTTCTGTAATTTTTGATATTGCCTAAAAATTTGGAAGCCTTTACCATATTCTGTTTTCTCAACTGCCAGAAAGCAAGCAGGATATTTTCATTTTTGAAAAATAAGAAAATTGGCAATGCAGAAAGAAGAAAAACAACAATTCCCCATCCCAAACTTCTGGTATAAAACATCATGTAAAGACCGCCTAAAATAAGAAGCGCAGCCACTATGATTTTTATGTTTTTATTCATGATTAAATTTTAGAAGTGCAAAGATAAAACATTTAAAGGTTAGATGCTAAAAGTTAAGCCTTAGAATTACGGCAACTATTCTCTTAAAATTTTTTCAAAAGTCTGAAAGCAAAAATCATACTGATTTTTCTCGTCCTTTTCGTGGCATATTTCATTTGTTTTTTTCCATATTGTAGAATCAATTTTAGGAAAAAAGGTATCAGCTTCAAGGTTTGCCTTTACCAGAGTCACTTCCAGCTTATCAACAATTTCCATTGTCTGGTCATAAATGGTACCGCCACCAATGATAAAAATCTCTTCGTCTATCTTTTTTGCAAACTTTACAGCCTCTTTGATGCTTCCTACAATTAAGATTCCTTCTTCAAACCAGTCTTTTTTTCTGGAAACAACAATGTTGGTACGGTTGGGAAGAGGTTTTCCAATACTTTCGTATGTTTTTCTTCCCATAATCACGGGATGCCCGGAAGTAATTTCTTTAAAATGTTTTAAATCTTTGGGAAGATGCCATAACAATTGATTATCAGAACCAATTTCATTATTTTCTCCCATTGCAACCACAATTGTTGTCATTTATTAAATTTTATGCAAAATTAGCACTTAATTTGTATATTTGAGTAGCACAAAAAGCATTAAAAAAATTAAACAAAATTCAAACATGAAAAACAAAGGCTGTTTCAGTGCCGGAACCATCGGCATTGCATTACTGATTATTTTAGTATTAGTATTTTTCTGGGGTAAAAGCGGTTACAACAATTTTGTAGCCCAGGAACAAACGGTAGATTCAAAGTGGTCTAATGTACAAACCGTATATCAAAAAAGAGCCAACCTCATTCCGAATCTGGAAAGAACCGTAAAATCTTATGCCAAATTTGAGCAGGAAACTTTAACGAAAGTAATTGAAGCCCGCTCTAAAGCTACTTCAATCAACATCAACCCTACTAATCTCACAGAAGAAGACATGGCGAGATTTCAGGCAGCTCAAGGTGAATTGACCGGAGCTCTCAGCAGATTGATGGCGGTAGTAGAGTCTTATCCTAATCTGAAAGCAGACCAGCAGTACATTAATTTCCAAAGAGAATATATTGCGATTGAAAACAGCATCAGAATGGAAACGGTAAATTACAATGATGCTGCAAGAGATTATAATATTCTGATCAAACAGTTCCCGAACAATATTCTGGCAAATTTTACCAACTTTAAAGAAAAACCATTATTTAAGGCACAGGCAGGAGCTGAAAATGCACCAAGCGTATTTACTGAATAATGAAACGCTTTTTAACAGACAATCAAATAGCTTCCCTTGTGGAAGCTATTCAATCGGCAGAAAGTCTTTCTACCGGAGAAATCCGCGTACATATAGATTCTACAACTGATGACAAAATTGCAGAAGCCGCTTTTGAAGTTTTCAAAGAACTCTGTAAAGACAAAACCGCAGAAAAAAATGCAGTACTCTTTCATGTTAATTTTGAGCAGAAATACCTCACAATTATTGGTGATACAGGAATTCACGAAAAAGTACATCAGTCTTTCTGGGATCATCTCCACGACTATATTACTTCAGAATTTGCAAAAGGACATTTTTATCAGGCTTTGAAAAGTGCTATTCTGGAAACCGGAAAAGAACTGAAAAAACATTTTCCAGCGAACGGAAAAAATCATAACGAACTACCCGATGAGATTACATTCTCTTAAAATATTTTTTACACTTTTTATTTCCTGCTGTTTTAGTATTATTTCAGCACAATATACAATTCCCGAGAAACCTGCCGTCCTATATCCTGTGTATGATGAAGCCAATCTTCTTACCCAACAGGAAAAGGAGGCACTAAACAATAAGCTTATTCGGTTTGCAGATTCTACTTCTACAGAAATAGAAGTCATTATTATACCTTCAACAAAAGGTGAAGATATCAACTTTCTTGCAGCAACTTTCGGCGAAAAATGGGGTATCGGACAAAAAGATGTAGATAACGGAGTGGTTTTTCTGATTGCAAAAGAAGACCGAACCATGTCTATCCAGCAAGGAAGAGCCGTTGAGCAATATCTTACCGCTTCTGTTGCCGGACAGATTTTAGATTATATTGTAACGCCACAATTCAAAAAAGGAAAATGGTACGAAGGCATTGATGGCGGAACATCAGCCATTATGGAGGCAGTTCAGGGGAAATTTAAACCCTTGCAGAAAAATCATAAAGGCAGCTCAGGAGGGGCTAAACTGATCATTATCGCATTTATTATCTTCATTATTCTTGTCATTATTATGAGCAAAGGCGGTGGTAATGACGACGATGGAGATATTATTCTCAGCCGAAGAGGACGCAGAAATTATCCGGGAGGATTCTTTCCTTTCCCTGGAAGCTTTGGTGGTGGCGGCTTTGGCGGTGGAAGTTCCCGTGGTGGCGGTGGCGGATTCGGAGGCTTCGGTGGTGGCGGAAGTTTTGGAGGCGGTGGTGCTTCGGGAGGATGGTAAATCAATTTTCACATGAGATTTTCGATCACATCAATTTTTCTAAGCATCGCAACTTTACTGCTACTGGTAAAAATCAATAACCTGAATTCAAGATAAGGTTTTCTAAATGCAATGTTAAACAAAGAGATTCAATTATCATGAACTCAGTTCAAGATACACAAAGGCACTTTGACTACACTCAGTATAAACTTTAACTTATCAAAGTAATACCATTTTTTCTTTTTTCAATAAATGAAGTGACTATGTTTTAGCTTGATAAGTTCAATAACTTATTATCTTTCTTAATTAAAAATTGATTAAACTCACCTCATCCATTCATATTTTATTCAATTTTCATTATATTTACGAAAAACGGGTTGTATGAAGAAAACGCTGGTTATTTTTGCTCATCCTTATCTTGAACATTCTAATTCAAACGTAGAACTCATCAATTTCTACGTGCGTCATCAGCATTTTACCCTTCGTGATTTATACGAAGAATATCCCGACTTTCATATTGCCGCTTTCAGAGAAAGAAAAAGACTTCAAAATTATGACCGCTTTATTTTTCAGTTTCCGATCATCTGGTTCGGAATTCCGCCTTTGCTGAAATTGTGGATTGATGAAGTTTTTGATCGCAACTGGCTGAATGAGGGAGAAATTAACCCTCTGGAAAATAAAGAAGTATATATTGTAGTTACAACAGGTGGTAAAGAAAGATCTTTTTCTAAAGAAGGAACCTATAAATACACAATCGACGAAATAATCAGCGGACTTATTGTATCACTGAATGTTTTTAAAGCTAACATAAAAGATATTACCATAGTTTACGAAGCCAACAAATTATCTAAAAAAGAAATTATTTTACAGAAAAAGAAATTTGTAGAAATCCTGAATCAATAATATGGAAAATACTTTAGCAATGAATACCCTTTTATTCTTAGGTGTAGCTATTATTATGGTTCCACTGGCAAGGAAATTGGGTTTAAGCTCGGTAATCGGATATATTTTAGGAGGTATCATCATTGGTCCGTATGTTTTAAAACTGACCGGAAATGATGTGAACGATATCATGCACGCCAGTGAATTTGGGGTAATTATGCTGCTTTTTTTGGTCGGACTCGAATTAGAACCCAGAAAATTCTGGGAGATGAGAAAAAAAATCATCGGCTTGGGTCTTACTCAAATGGCGTTGACTATTTCCATTCTTTTTCTGATTTTTATCTGGGCAGGCTGGAAGGTTGATAAATCTATTGCAATTGCTATGTGCTTTGCACTTTCATCTACTGCTATCGTGCTTCAGACCCTACAGGAAAAAAACAATCTGAAAACTACCGCGGGTGAGGCATCTTTTTCTACGCTGTTATTTCAGGATATTGCTGTGATCCCCATTCTGGCAATTTTGCCGGTAATTGCCAATTATAAAGCCAGACATCAGGATAATGAGGTGCAGATCCTCATTCAGAAGCTTCCGGAATGGCTTCAGGCAGGCACCGTAATTTTTGGGGTTATTATTTTAATTTTATTAGGCAGGTATGTTTTTGTTCCTTTCTTAAGGTATGTTTCCAAAGCAGGAATGCCCGAGCTTCTTACAGCCTCATCACTTTTTTTGGTTATCGGCGTATCAGAATTGATGATTGCAATTGGTATTTCTCCGGCTTTAGGGGCTTTTTTAGCAGGTGTGATGCTGGCAAACAGTGAATTTCGTCATGAGCTTGAAGCACAGATCAATCCATTCAAAGGATTATTGCTTGCGGTCTTTTTCGTAAGTGTAGGCTCTACGATGAATTTTAATGTAATTCAGAATGGCGCTGTCTTTATTTTCAGTACTGTTTTTGTAGTTCTGGCTGTAAAATTTCTCGTGCTATTTGCGATCGGAAAATTTTTTAAGCTTGATAATCCACAGACTTTATTTTATGCCTTCGCACTTTCACAGGTAGGAGAATTTGCTTTTGTACTGATCAACTATGCGTCTGATCTGTATTTATTCGGAGCAGAGCTCAATGCACAGTTAATGGCTGTGTCGGCAATTACCATGTGTATTACTCCGATTCTTTTAATTATTAATGACAAAATTATCACTCCGAGATTCATCAAAGAAGTTCCGGATTCTGATTCTGACTTTAACATTCTTGAAAAAAATATTGATCAGAAGAAAATTATAATTGTAGGTTTCGGACATTTCGGAAGTACTGTAGGACGGCTCCTCAAAGCAAATAAGGTAACAGCTACCGTTCTGGACAGAGATTCGGATCGGGTGAAAATGCTGAGAAGCTACGGTTTTAAAGTATATTATGGTGATGCAACCCGACTTCCTGTTTTGAGAGCTGCCGGAATTGAAGATGCAAAAATTCTCGTCCTGTGTCTGGATGATCCCGAAATGAATAAATTTGTCGCAGATCTGGTTAGAGAACAATATCCTAATGTAAAAATATTTGTTCGCGCCAAGAATAGAATTGATGCCTATGACTATCTGGATAACGGAATAGAGAATATTTACCGTGAAACACTCGGAACTGCGGTAGATATGGCAGTAGACGTACTTCACGAAACAGGAATGAGAAAATACGCTGCCAGAAGATTGGGACAAAGATTTATGGCTATAGACAAAGCATCAGTACGAAGGCTGGCAAAAACGGATAAAGACGAAGAAATGCATCTTTTCACCACAAAAGAAATCCTCCAGATAGAGGAGGATTTATTAGCTTTTGATAATCTGAATTTTGACCGGAAAGACTGGGAAACATTAGCTTCAGAAGATGAAGAAACTGATAATCAGCTTTAATTACTGTAAACTGACGCTTCCGCCACTGCTTTCTTCTTTGGAAACGGTTGTCACATTTCCTTTTTTAATGCCGTTTACACTTCCGCCAGATGAAGCATGACCTTCAAACTTTGACGCCACTCCAACTTCTATCCCTGCTCCGCTGGAAGATTCTGCCTTCACAAAATCTGCAGTCATTCCTTTTGCCGCAATATCACTTCCAGAAGAGGCTTTCAGATCAGCATTCTTAGCTTTGCCTGAAACTTCAACAGTCCCGCCCGAAGAAGCTTCTACAGAAAGGTTTACTGCCCAGATCTTTCCTGTGAAACTGCCGCTGCTTTCTACATCAATGGTAAATTTATTGGCTTCAAGCTTTCCGGATATTTCTCCTGAACTTGACATTTCCAGATCTGTCTTATCCTGAGTAAACTCATCTTTAACCACAATGACAGCTGCTGAATTAGCCGCAAGTTTTGTAAAATCCTTTGCGTAAATCTTAGCCTTTACTTTAGTGCTGTTTATCACACGGAATCCTCTTTTATAATGAATATGAAGTTCTCCTCCATTATTTTCTACCAAAACCTCATTAATGATATTTTCAGGAGCAGAAATGATTACTTTTTCAATATCTGATTTTATGATTTCAGCTTCAATTGCCTGCGAAACTTCAACCTTATCAAAATCTCCTGTAAATTCTTTTTGCTTTACAGGTCCGTGATCAGAATTAGTGACATCAGGAAGCCATTCATTTTTTTGCTCTCTTTTGTCGTTCTTATTACAGGAAGCCAGCAAAAAAACTCCTGAAAAAATTAAAATTGTACTAGATTTCATGATATGATGTTTAAAAGTTTAGTTTTTAATATCTTTATACTTTAATAACAACTAAAATATGAAATCTGTTACAATTCACAGCGAAATGTAAATTAAAAAATACCTGATTTCATATATTATTCTAAAAATAAAGTAGATGTATATAAAAAATATTTCTTCAGCGCTGCTAATTTCAGCTTTAGCATTTAATTATTCATGCACGACAATGAAAACACCCGACACTCAAAAAGAAATTCCCGTTCCAGATGCTTCGCTTTCCTCAAACCCTTTGATGAAAAAAAGCAAACTTCAATACGAAGCTCCGGAATTTGACAAAATTAAAGATGAACATTTTAAACCTGCTTTTGAATTTGGACTAAAACAGCATGATGCGGAGATTGTGAAGATCGCCAATAATCCGGAAAAAGCAACCTTCGAGAACACCCTTGTCGCTCTTGAGAAAAGCGGTGAAGTTTTAAAAAGAGCAGGCATTATTTTTTCAAATCTTACAAGCGCAAATACCAATCCTACATTGCAGGCTTTAGATGAAGAATATGCTCCAATTTTTGCGGCTCATTCTGACAAAATGTACCTAAATGAAAATCTTTATCAAAGAATAAAATCTATTTCAGAAAACGGATTAGATTCGGAAAGTAAAAGGCTGCTTCAATATTACAAACAAAATTTTGAAATTGCAGGTGCTAATCTTTCTGCTGCTGATAAAGAAAAACTTAAACAAATCAATCAGGAACTCGCTTCTCTTTCCACGCAATATTCCAACAAACTACTGGAAGCAAGAAAACAGGGAGGAGTTTTCTTTACTGATTTAAAAGAACTAGACGGACTTTCTCCCGACGAAATTGCAGCCGCTGCGAATGATGCGAAAAATGCAGGAAAACCTGGACAATACCTTCTTACTTTACTCAATACTACGCAGCAGCCGCTTCTGCAAAATCTTAATAATAGAGCAGCCCGGGAAAAACTTTTCAAGGCATCGTGGGAAAGAGCAGAGAGAAATGATGGAAATGACACAAGAGAAACCATTGAAAAATTAGCTGCTTTAAGACTCAAAAAAGCGCAGATTTTAGGAAAGAAAAGTTTCGCTGAATGGAAACTGCAGGATCAGATGGCAAAAACTCCTGAAGCTGCAGTTAAACTTATGAATCAGCTGGCTATCCCGGCTGTGGAAACAGCAAAACGTGAAGCTAAAGATATTCAGGACCTCATAGACAAACAAAGGGGCGGCTTTAAAGTACAGCCTTGGGACTGGAATTATTACGCAGAGCAGGTAAGAAAAGCAAAATTTGATCTTGACGAAAGCGAGATTAAACCTTATTTTGAAATCACAACCGTACTAGAAAAGGGCGTTTTCTTTGCTGCTGAAAAATTCTACGGACTCACCTTCAAAAAAAGAACTGATCTTCCTGTTTATCATCCTGATGTGGTTACTTATGAAGTTTTTGACCATGACGGAAAATCTCTGGCAATCTATTACCTTGATTTTTACACCAGAGACTCTAAAAATGGCGGCGCATGGATGAGCAACTTTGTTGAGCAGTCCTACCTTTTGGGAACAAAACCGGTGATTGTCAACTGCTATAATTATCAGAAACCAGCAGAAGGAAAACCGTCACTAATCAGTTTTGATGATGTAGAAACCATTTTTCATGAATTTGGACACTCTATTCACGGGATGTTTGCAAGCCAGAAATATCCATCTCTTTCAGGAACCAATGTACCGAGAGATTTCGTTGAATTCCCTTCACAAATCAACGAGCATTGGGCTTTAGATCCTGTTGTACTGAAAAATTATGCTATTCATTACGAGACAAAGCAACCTATTCCCCAAAGCTTAGTTGACAAAATTAAAAAAGCTTCAACTTTCAATCAGGGATATATGACAACAGAACTTGTTTCTGCAGCTGCTCTGGATATGGATTGGCATTCTGTGACCAGTGAAACACAGCTTCTTCCCGTGCTTGATTTTGAAAAACAATCTTTAGCAAAACACGGATTCACATTGGCAACTGTTCCGCCGAGATATCATACTCCATATTTTGCACACATTTGGGGCGGCGGTTATTCAGCGGGATATTACGCTTATCTGTGGTCTGAAACTTTAGACAGCGATGCATGGGAATGGATCGAAAAAAATGGCGGGCTTACCCGGAAAAATGGCGACCGATTTAGAAAATATATTCTTTCTGTAGGAAATTCTGTCGATCTTAATCAGGCATTCAGAGATTTCACAGGTCATGATCCGGATATTAAGCCTTTACTAAGAAACAGAGGTTTTATTAAATAAAATTTTAAAAGCATTCAATTTTTGGATGCTTTTTTACATTAATGAAGATTTGACTTTGTAGGAATTCTATCAATTAAAAAAAATATCAATTTAAATTTTCCATTTATTTCATGCAATCTAAAAATTATGTAACTTAGTCATACTAAAATGATTAATTATAAAATATATAAACTATGAAAAAACATTTATTCCCTATTCTTTTGGTTTTATTTGCAAATACTGTAAATGCACAGCAGGATTTTTTTGCACTTACCGGCAAAGATTCCCCAAGAATTGAATTTAATGATTTCCGTGCAATGAATGCAGATGGAACATCCGGTGAAACCATTTTTGGAGTCTCTTCTTCTGCCAGTGTTATTTCGCAGGCAAGAAAATCCGCAGTTTCGGAAGATAAAAATTCTTACCATAATTCTCAGGCGATGAATCTTGCTGCCTTAGCATACGATTCTTCAGGAAACAATCTTGTTTATATGCCGATGTTCTCTTCAAACATTTATGTATTAAACCAAAAAACCAAAGAAATAACGTTGGTTGAAAATAATGTAGCAAGAGTAACACCTTGTGATATCAATTCACATATTACAAGAATGGCAACAGGATACAACGGAAATATTTATGCGATCAACAATTCGGGAACACAGTTTATTGAGATCAGCAAAAAGAACGGTCAGTTTACTGTAAAAGATCTTGGCATCATTAAAGACGACAAGTCTAATGGCAAAAATTCTTTTACTGCAATGGAAACAGGTTTTGGTGGAGATATGATTGCTGATGCCGACAATAATTTCTACGTTTTTTCTGTTACAGGAAATATTTTTAAAATTTCAACAAAAGAATTAACTGCAAAATTTGCAGGAAAAATCACAGGACTTCCGGAAACCTATTCTGTAAACGGTGCAGCGGTAAACTCTAAAGGAAATATAGTGGTAGCAAGCGCAAAAGGTGCTCCCATGTACGAATTTAGCCTGAATAATCTTGAAGCAAAACAGCTTTCCGGTGAGCAGAACCTCCATATTTATGATTTGGCTAGCCGATATTTTGTCAACGACAAAGTTACGCAGGCAAATATAACGGCAAACATTGATGTTTATCCTACAAAAGTAGAAGATCAGGCAATTACCGTAATTGTAAACGACAAAACCATCAGAGGAAATATCAAAGTAACTTTATTTGATATTTCTGGGAAATCTGTTTTCAATACTAATCTTTCAGTAAGAGATGGCAATCTCAATCAGCAGATTCAGTTGAGAAATTTTGCAGTAGGAGCATACATCGTGAATATTACAGAAGAATCAGGAAAAGCTTTACTTTCAAAGAAGATTTTGATCACAAAATAAAATCCGAAGAGATATTCAGGACATCTAAGCCTTTTCCTTGTTTCAGGAAAAGGCTTTTTATCTTAAATTTGACTTATTAAATAATCATTTTTAAAATTTAAACCGTATTTTTAGACAAAAAATATATGAGATGAAATTGTATTTTAACCTTAATTATTACACAAAACCGGGCGAAAATTTAGAGCTTATCACCCATGAAAGCGACCAAGCAGAAAGAGCTCACAAAATGTTTCATACCGGAAATGGTGAATGGAAATGCGAAATAGATTTTTTTTCTAAAAGTATAGAATACCATTATCAGCTATGCGATGACCATGGAAAAATTCTTAGAAAAGAGCCCGTAAAGCATCATCATACTTTCCCTCACAACTATAAAGAATTTCTGATTTTTGACGAATGGAATTCTAAAAATCTTCCGGAAAATTATCTCAACAATAAAATTCTAAAAAATAAACTTCCACAAAAAAGGTCACAGAAAATTTCTATACTAAAAAAACATACTCATCTTTTTAAAATTGAAGCCCCAATTTATAATCCCGACTGGGAAATTGCACTTATTGGAAGCACACCCTCTCTAGGAAGCTGGAATTATGAAAATGCAATTCATTTAACACAAACTGATCCCGGCATTTGGGAAGCAGCTGTTGAAGTACCCGAAAACTATGTCATAGAATATAAATATTCTATTTTTGACAAAAAACTTCATAAAATAATTGATGTAGAAACGGGTGATAACAGATCTACTTTCCCCAATAATCAGAAAGAGGTACTGCAGATTATATCTGATCATTATTTCAGATTTAAGTCTTATCAGATGTATCATGCAGCCGGAGTTGCCGTACCTGTTTTTTCATTGCGGACAGAAGACGGTTTTGGAGTCGGGGAATTTTTAGATTTAAAAAAACTTGCCAACTGGGCCAAAAATACTTCGCTTGAAATTATACAGATTCTGCCGATCAACGATACAACTGCAAACTATACATGGACAGACTCTTATCCCTACGCTGCCGTTTCTGTATACGCGCTGCATCCACAATATATTTCGCTGGAAAATCTCGACTTTAAAATACCAAAAAATTTAGAAGAGAATTTTGCTCATGAAAAGGAACATCTAAATTCGTTAGAACTCATTGACTACGAAAAAATGATTGCTTCCAAGTGGAAATATCTGAACGCCATTTTTACAACCGAAAAAGACAAGATCTATAAAGACAGAAACTTTAAGAAATTTCTTAAAGATAACGAAAGCTGGCTTCTTCCCTACTCTGCTTTCTGCGTACTGAGAGATAAATACAAATCGCCAAATTATAATCTCTGGAAAACTCACAAAAAATATATTGCGGGAAAAATTGCACCTTTCTTTAATGCCAAAAACAAAGATTATGATGCTGCAATGCTGCATTCTTGGGTACAGTACCAGCTTGACAAGCAACTGAAAAATGCTGTAGAATATGTCCACAGTCTCGGAATTTCCCTGAAAGGAGACTTGCCGATAGGAATCTACCGATATTCTGTAGAAGCATGGACTGAACCTGAACTTTTCGGGATGGATTTTCAGGCCGGAGCACCACCAGATCAGTTCACAGAAATTGGTCAGAACTGGGAATTCCCTACTTATAACTGGGAGGCTATGAAAGCCGATGGCTACCAGTGGTGGAAAAACCGCTTTAAAGCTCTTGAGCAATATTTTGATGCCATGAGAATAGATCATATTCTCGGTTTTTTCAGAATCTGGAGAATGCCTGTTTCAGCAACGCAAGGTATATTAGGCTATTTTTATCCTGCAATTCCCGTGACTTGGGATGAGTTTAAAGCCCGTCACATTCCATTTGATTTCGAAAGATACTGCAAGCCTTATATCAATGACGAAATCTTATGGAAATATTTTGGAGACCAAACCGGTAAAGCACTTGATTTTTTAGAAAGAAAGTCAGATGGCACTTATCAGTTTAAAGAAGAGTATAATACCCAAAGAAAGATATCAGAACACTTTCAGGGGAAATTGGATGATTTTTGCGATCAACTCATTACGCTGTGTGCCAATGTATTGTTTCTTACTGAAGAGCGAAATGGAGAAACGGTTTATCATCCGAGATTTAATGCATTCAAAACAGAATCTTACCATTTTCTGTCTGACTGGGAAAAAACTTCTGTATATGAATTATATCAGGATTATTTCTTCAAACGTCAGGATTATTTATGGAAACAAAGTGCAATGGAAAAACTTCCTGTTATTCTGAATGCAACCGATATGCTGATTTGCGGTGAAGACTTAGGATTAGTTCCGGACTGTGTTCCTGAAGTGATGGATGAACTTGCTATCGTTGCACTTAAAGTACAGAGAATGCCTTCGGAAAACATCGCGTTTTACAATCCTAAAACCGCTGATTATATGAATGTTGTGACGGCTTCTTCCCACGACAGCTCAACACTCAGACAATGGTGGAAAGAAAATCCGTCATTAACTCAAAAATACTTTAATCAGCAGCTTGGTCAGTTTGGAAAAGCACCTGAAAATTTGGAACCGTATCTGGCAGAAATCATTATGAAACAACATCTCTATAATGATGCAATGCTGGCTGTTTTTCCTATTCAGGAATTTTTTGCAACAGATGAAAATCTTATTAATGAGAAAACAGATAATGAAAGAATTAATAATCCCGCAGTATTTCCACACTATTGGCGTTACAGAATGCATATAAAACTGGAAAACATTGTTAATTATTCAGAATTTAATCATAAAATATCAGATTGGGTGAAAGACAGCGGAAGAAATTAGAAAAATATTTATACTGATTATCAATAACTTAAAAATTTATCATATTGAAGTTTTATCTTAGGATTTAACTTCTTTTTTTTATCTGTATCAAAAAGACAAGAACGGAAGTTTTTATTTAACCAATTAATTACTGAAAAAATGAAAAGAATATTTATAGGATTTGCACTCAGCTTAGCAACTTTAACCTTTGCTCAGCAATATCCGAACAACGGATGGGGCAACGATGGATATTACGGAAATAACGACGGATATTATAGTGACGAGGATGATCGAAATTTTTTCCCGGATGACTATTATTACAATTATCCACAAGATTATTATCCTCAGGATTATTACCAAAGTTACTACAATGACTACAGACAAAGCATTATCAATATCAACTGGAATCGTTTTTTTGTACAACACAGACTCAACCGCTGGCAAATAGACCAGATTCTGTATCTGAATAATTTATACTCCAGTTTTGCAGCATGGAATAATTTCTACAGATTTAATCCGGACAGATGGTATTACGACCGATTCTACGCTATGGAAAGAATATTAGGTCCAAGAGTTTTTGTTATATTCCAGAACAATTATTATCAGGGAGCTCATCCGATTGTCTATTTTCAGAATTACAGAAGAACGTATTATGTACCGAGATTCAGAGTAATGCCGCGTTACAGAAATGTGAACATCAATGTTTACCGTGTAGACAGAAACAGCTTCAGACGTGCAGATAATCCTACGCTGAATGTGGTAAGAAATTCAGGATTCCGAAATGGAAACGGTAATTCTTCAGGATTCCGAAATGACAATGGAAACACAAGACCCAACAACGGATTCAGAAGTTCTGATAATGGCGGATCAAGAAATAAAGCTGACAACGGCGTAAGAAACAACGGAGGATTCAGAAATAACGAACCTAGAAACAGTGGCGGAATGAGATCTGAGAGCAGTACACCTCCAAGGAATAATGAAGGTTTCAGAAATCAACCGAAAAGAGAAAATTCAAGTCCAAGAATTCAGAATAATGCTCCGAGACAGGAAAATAACAGAGGTGAAGGAAGAGGTTCCGGTTTCAGAGGGAGTTTAGTAAGAAATTAGTTTTTTTAGTTTTTCATATATTATATTTGAGTGGTGTTGAGAGTGGATATTTTTATCCACTCTCTTTTAATTTAAACAATACATTAAAAATATGATAATAAAATTTAACTTATTTTATGAATTTAGTTTTTAACTTTTTCTTCAAAGATTAATCAAAAAGGTATAACAAACAAATAAATCATAAAACATGAAAAAATTGGTATTAGCGTTATTCATTGCTACAGGAACTTTAGCCATGGCGCAGACAAAACAGGATGGAAGAAAATTCAATAAAGAAGAAATGCAGCAAAAGATGCAGATGAAGGAACAGGAAAGAATGGCTGAAATGCAGAAAGAACTGAATCTGAATCAGGCACAGGTAGACAAAATAAAAAATCTTCACGAGAAGCGGAGAGCTGAGATGAAAGCCGAGTTTGAAAAAAACAAAGGAGAAAGACAGGCAAAAATGGAGCGCATGAAAGCGAGACAGCAGCAGATGGACAGTGAGATGAAAAACATTCTTTCTACTGAGCAATATGAAAAATGGCAGGCTTCCAGAGAAGCAAAAATGAAAGAAAGAAAAGCAATGATGAAAGAAAAAAGAGCCAATGGTGAAAGAAGAATGATGCAGAAACGCCAGTCTGGAACAGCGATGTAATTGAAAGAAAAGAGTTTATAATTTTTGATTTTTAATGTTGGAGGGCAGGATTTTTCCTGTCCTTTTTTGTATTGATTCTAAACCTAAATTTAGGTCAAAACTTTTGATTCTGCCTTTTAATCAGTAATTTTGAATATAAATTTATATTATGGTAAGTGAAAAAATTGCACAGCTCATCAACGAGCAGATTGCTCATGAGCAATACGCAGCACAATATTATCTTTCAATGTCTGCATGGTTTTCAGCAAAAGATCTGGATGGCATTGCCAATTATTTCCGCGTGCAAAGCAAAGAAGAGCTCATGCACGCCGACAAAATGTTTGATTATCTGAATGATGTAGGCGGCGAAATCATTTTAGGCGAGATTCCGAAACCTCCACACAGCTTTGAAAATGCGACCGATATTTTCGAAAAAGCTTTGGAACATGAGAAAAAAGTAACGAGAAGTATTTTTAACATTGTTAAAAACGCCAATGATGAAGGAGATTTTGCCACAACATCATTTTTGCAGTGGTTTATCAATGAGCAGGTAGAAGAAGAAGCGAGCGCATCACAATTGGTGACTAAAATCAAAATGGTTTCTGACAACCCTTCTGCTCTGTATCTTTTTGATCAGGAATTGGCAAAAAGAGTTTTCTCTCCGGATGCAACTGCGTAAAACAGATACTTTAGGAATATAATTTCGGCGGAGCCTTTGGCTCCGCCGAAACTTTTTTATGATCTTTTAAAAGTAATAGTTTACCCCGATCCTGTAAACATCTCTGCGAGCCTGATAATAGGTTAATATAAGTTGATCAAATTGCTTCGTAAAGCCTTTGGAAAAAGTACCTTCTAACGTGAAATGATTAGATATTTTGTAGTTAATACCAATATCAGCGCTTATTCCCAATCTTTTTCTGAAATAATAAAAATTATTATACTGCTCATCAGGAATATAGTTAAGTTTGGGTCCAACGAGCACAGAAAACCTCTTGTACACTTCACATCTGTAATACATAGGAAGCTCTATAAAAGTAACCGATTCTGTAAACGAAACGGTGGGAGAAATCTGTAGATAAGATTTCAAAGAAATTTGTTTTTCTATCAAAATTCCGGCGTAGGCTTCATCAATAATGTCACTCAGGTAGCCAGAAGGTTGCCCAAATTCATCAATTGCATTAACATTAGAATAATTCCATCCTGCCTTTACCCCCAATTTTAAAGGGTAATCTTGGGAAAACATCAATGCAGAAATCCAAAGAAATGAAATGCTTAAATTTCGTTTTAATCTATTATAATTCTTAAAAACTAAAATTTCTTTTTTTATCATGTGTTTATTTTTAATCTGCGAATTTAAGATATATATATCAACTTCGTTTTCAAAACTTTCCTGCCCAGTTTTTCAAGAACATTTTTATACATCTGAATCTGCCTTTCGTCTTTCTCTGTTGGCTGTCCCGTTTTAAAATCTAGGATAACATAGCCTTCATTATTTTCCAGAATTCGGTCAGGACGGTAAATCTGACTGACTCCATTTTCAGTAATCATAATGTCTTTTTCATTGATGACTTTCCATTTTTCATCAAAAAATTCAGAATGATCTGTAATGATTTTCATTAAATCTGACTTAATTTCAACTCTTTCGTCAAGCGTAATCTGACCTTCCAAAACATAAGCTTCCAAAACCTTATCTATATCTTTTTCAGTATTTATTTTTGACAGCAGTTCGTGCACAAAAAGCCCGATTCTCACTTTTTCATTTCGTACCTGATAATTTTTTGACGGCGTTGCTATTTTTACGGAATCTGTTCCTTCATGTTTATTACGTAATTTATGAATATTCTGGGTTTTGAATTCAGAATAAGGATGAACAATTTGCTTTTTCAGCATTTCAGGAGAAGTTTCATACATATCAAACTCATCAAGATTCTGAGGATTTTTAGACTGAACAAATTCCAGAATTTCAAGATTATTGGATGTCTTGTTTTGCTTCTGAAGATAAAAAAACAACTGTTCTACAGGTCTTGTAGTTGCTACATATTGCAGACACAACCTGTCAACCAGATTTTTATACGAATTTTCTAGATTAAATTTCTCAATCCCTTCATCATATGCTTCGAGGTTTTTGCTGAATTGGTTGATATTAACTGACTTCAAAGCACTTTCTGTATCTGTTTCAAACCAATTGCTAAATTCAGAGTCCCTGTTTTTGTTCATCATAGGAATAAAAACTATAGGAAATTCAAGTCCTTTCGCTTTGTGAATTGTCATGATCTGAACAGCATCAATATTTTCTGATGCCTGAATGGTATGTTTAGAAGCTTCTTCATCCCAATACTTCAGAAACTCTTTGGTACTCGCTCCAGCATTTTGGGTGAAATTAAAAAGCATTTCCAGAAAATTCAGGAGAAAATCTGTTTCTTTATTTTCAAAAGAAAATTCGTTGATGTAATACTCTATAAAATTATACAGGTTAAATTTGGGAAATTTATCCTGTCTGAGCTGCAGACTGTATTTATTCTCTATAAAACTTATAATTTCCTCGTGTGTATCCAAAGTAAGAATTTCCTTCATCCCAAAAGTAAAATCAGGCATGGTAATTCTTCCCAACCTGTTGAGATAAAACATCATCATCATCAAATGCGGTTTATTTTTGGGATTGGTTTCCCATTTCAGATATTCAACCACCGCTTTTATAGTATCTGATAATTCCAGAGTAAGACCTTTGTCCGATATAGTTTTAATATTAGTTTCTTTTCCGTTGTAAGTAACTTTAAGGTTTCCAAGCTTCTGTGAATATGAAAATATATCAAAATTTCCACGGCAAAGAATAGTGATATCAGAAAAGCGAAATCCATTATCCAGACATTCCTGTATATCTTTCTGCATTTTCAGTGAAACATCATCGTAAAATTCTTCATTGGTTAAATTCTCAACCAAATTCACCTTTACCCTTCCATCAATAGACGATTTGGGATTCTGTTCTCCATCGGATCCGAAAATCTGCCGATGCTCATCATGAAGATTTTGAGAATGAAAATAATACAATTCATTGTTAAATTTCACGATATTTCTTGCGCTGCGCCAGTTATCTTTCAGCACAAGTAAATCTGCCTGTTTTGGAGAAATCTCGGTATTATTGATAATATCAAGCATCAGTTTACTTTCGCCGCCCCGAAAGCGGTAAATACTCTGTTTGGGATCTCCCACCAAAGTAAAAGAAGTATTTTCTGTTGAAATACTGTGATCTCTCAACGGAACAAAATTCTGCCACTGTAACTCTGAAGTATCCTGAAACTCATCAAAAAAATAATGTTGAAACTGAGAACCTACTTTTTCATAAATAAATGCAGACGGCTCGTTTTTCAGATTCTCATTGATTAAAATATTAAACTTAGACAACAGAACCAGATCATTTTCACTCTCAATTTGTCTGAGTTGATCCTGAATATCTTTATTCACCTTCAAAGGAAGCAATGCCGAAAGAATTTTTTCTTTCTTTTGAGTTTCAATGTAGAGTAAAATGAGCTTCATCCTGTTTTCCAGGAGCTGTTCCAGAATTTCTGAAATTTCGGCTTCTTTATGTTTTGACTTTGCAGAACAGCCTTTTCTGTATTTTTCTACAACAGATTCTTCGGTTGAGCTTGGAAAGGGAAATGCTGATCTCTTTTTCTCATAAAATTCTACCGTTTTTACAAAAAAACCACCCAATCCGTTTTTTCCCTGTGCAAAATCTTCTACTTCAATATTCCTGTTCCTGAATAGCTGTATAGATTCAAGAGCAAGTGCTAAAGATCTTTTTTTATTATCAGAAATCTCAGTTCGTAAACTGTTTTTAATGCTTTCATAATTCTGGTCATCAAATTCATTATTGTTTTTAAGATGCTCATAGTGAATATCTTTCACAAATTCCTTCGCAGAATCGTACAGATTTTTATTGAGATTGATTCTTTCATTATTATCCAGACTGTAATCTACATAATCCATAAAAGAATCTGAAATTTTATCATTTTCACCAATCTGATCCAGCATTTTATCTACCGCTTCAATCAAAAAAGGTTCGGCATCAATTTCAAGGTTAAAATTTTTCGCCAGACCCAGTTCGTAAGAAAAGCTTCGCACCAATCTGGAATTAAAACGGTCTATTGTTCCGATGTTCAGTGTCGAATAATTATGAAGAATATAGTCCAGAAGTTTTTTTGAGCGATGGTGAAGCTCATCCAATGTGATTTTTAGACCTTCATCTTCAAATGCTTTCTGAATATTTTTAAGATCATTATTATCCGTATATTTTTCTGCTGTAAATTTCCCTAGCCATGAAAGAATTCTTTCTTTCATTTCGTTGGCAGCCTTATTTGTAAAGGTCAGAGCCAGAATATTTCTGATGATCTGCTGCTGATTGGGGTATCTGAGACAGATCATCAACAGTCTCTGTACAAGAGCATACGTTTTTCCGGATCCCGCAGAAGCATTGATGACTGTATAAGAATTTGACATTTCGGACTAAAAGATTTTTTGCAATTTAAATAAAATTTAGGTGAAAATTTTAACATTTAGTATTCAATATTTTAACAGTTTTATACCAACAATCAAAAAAAGTCCTAAATGCCGTTAAGTCTGGTTAAACTTCAATTTAAAATAAAAAATAATTTTAGCTTTGTCTATCAAAACAATAATCTGTGAAAATTAAACTATTTTTTATTCTTCTTTGTTTTTTCGCTTTGAACGCCCAGGCTCAGGAATATATTTTCGGTAAAATTGTGGGTGAACAAAATCTGCAGATCTCCGATGTTGCAGTAATCAACATCCGGACCGATGAAAGAGTTTTCAGCAACAAAGATGGTCATTTTATGATTTCAGGAAGAACAGGAGATATTTTGAGGTTTGTAAAAGTTGGCTTTGACAGACTGGATCATAAAGTTAACCCAGAAAACACAAAATCTTCTATAAATATTAATATGACCCGATCTGCAACATTAATTGAGAAGGTTGAAATCAAAAAAGGTCTTACCGGAGATCTGAAGAGTGATGCCAATTCACTTAATGAATCTAAAAAAGTAGCAAAACTGAAAAAAGATATAGCTCTGTACATCTCTCAAAAGTCAGATCCAAGAATTTTGGCTGCAAGACCCGGCGAATTTGTACAGCCAAAAGGACAGGGTTTCTCAATTGGAAAAGTAAAAAACAAATGGGATGATCTGGATATGACAAACTATATTGTTTCTGCATTGGGAATTCAGTATTTTACTGATTTACAGATTGAGCAGCCGTTTATCCATCATTTTGTAAACTATGTTCTTCAGGGAGGATTTGAAAGAAAAAATATTTTGAAGTACGGTTATATGACCGATGGTGATCTGATGAGATTCCAGAGAGCGGTATTAATGAGAATTATGTCATATAAAGTTCCCCAGGCTCAAAATAAGTAGATGAATTATAGAGAAAAATAAACCGGTTTTTTAAAAATCCCAAATTAAAATTACCAACCCAAAACAAATGCTTTAATGATAGACTACATCATAAATTTCGTCTTTTATCTGCTGCGTATTTTCCGGTTTATAATTGGCTAAAAGCCATAGCTGAATGCTTTTTTTGCCTTCTCCGTAACTGGGCTGAATATACATTTCATCAATAAGACTGAAGCCGTTCCGCTGATAAAAGGAAAATCTTCGTCCGGCATTTTCATTCAGGCTTTCCGGCTCTATTTCCAGGATGATTCTCGGGTAGTTTTTCAGTAAAAACGCTGTAATGTGAGATCCCATCTTACGATTTCTGAATTCATCAAAAACTTCAAAATGCTCCACAAAAGTAAATTGGGAAAGTTCCCAGATTATAAGATAACCAATATTTTCAGCTTCATCAAGGACAGAAAATACTTTCACTTTAGGATGCGCAAAAAGCCGTACAAACTGAAACCATTCTCTCCTCTCGTCCTCCGGAAAAGTGGAAGAATAAGCATCAAATATTTTTTTTATCCTGTAATCATCGGCCGAAGTAACTTGTAAAAACTCCATCTTTTTTAAAGGTCAAAAACACTTGGTCTTCTTGTTATAAAAATATCTTTTACCCAAAGCGTGAAAGCCAGACCCAGATAGATTAAAAAGAAAAATCCTGCCGTTGCAAATGTAGAATAAATAAAAAATACCCTGAGCTTGGATACAGGAATTCCCAGTTTAGCTCCCATTCTCGTAAGAACTCCAAACCATTCACGCTCCATTTTATGACGAAGATTATCAAACATGATAAGAATCTTTTAAAATTTTAAATCCGATCCCGCAATTTAAGCAATTTTTCACTTCACAAAAATGTTTGTGGTGATAAATCAGGCTTTGGCTTATTAAAGAATGATCAATTTTTAAGCCTAAATGCTTCCATTGCTGCACAATGGTATTTTTTTCTGCCGGAATTCCCACATAAAATCTGAGAATACGATCTGCAACATCGTCACTCAGATACTTTTCGTATGTAAATTTCACCGGCAAAACAGCATTAAGAATAACAATCTCAATAAACTCAGACGTCAGAATTCTGGGATGGCTTATGGAAGATAATTTTCCGAAACTGAAGTGGTCATTCCAATATTCAGAAGCCTGTACATCGCCGAAAATAAGAAGTATTTCATCTATACTTTCAGCCGAAATAATTTTTGAAAATAAATTCTGATGCCTGAAATATAAATCTGCCAACTGAGACAATCGAATCGTCGGAAAATTTGGAGGACGGAGCCTGAGAAATTTTGGAGCAACCGTAACTTCGGGAAGGTTATATTTAGCTTTTAAAAAATCAAACTCCCTTTTCCATTTTCTCATCTGCTCATCTTCAGGATTCTGAAGCCAGCCTGCAATGCCGAAGAACAAAGATTCCAGCTGCGTTTTATTTTGCCGGATTTTATTGATAACTGCAAAGTCTACAGTTTCTGCCAATTGCTTAAAAACAGCCGCATTCACTTTCAGACCAAAAGCATACGCCAAATGATGAAACATTACTGCTTCATAATTGTTTTTATGGATTTTAAGATCCTGTTCTATCATCAGAGATTTTTCTTCCAGCTTTCTGAGCAGATTTTCCTCATGAAAGTTTATGGGAATTTTATCGGGACTGAAAATATTTTCACACGGAATAAACTGATTTTCATCCATCAAATGTGTATATTTTCTGAAGACATTTTCATCCACATAGTGCCTGAGTTCAAGTGTGGGAATATTTCTGCTTTTATGTTCCTGAATATCTGCATCATTCTGAAAAACAACATGCAGGATAATATTTTCATAATCGGGATTTTGGGAATGCTGATGAAAAATCCAATCAGAAGATTTGATATGTAGCTCTATATTTCCCACCAAGATCAATTCATTGATTTTAATTTTCGCCATCAGAAAATCCGGACCGGAATCTGAGTTCCACTTTCCGTAGTCTATAATTTCAACAGAGTTACCATCTGTATCTTTAAAATTATAGTCTGTAAAAATCTTGTAATTCCAGAGATACTGTAGAAGTTTTTCGTTCATCGGAGTGTTTTTTTTAATGAGTATTAAAATTATTAAAACTATTTTATAAATTTTATTTTTTTGTGAAATATTAGTGATTTAATAAAAAAACACTTGTAGAAATTAAAAGTTCACATTTATTCCAAACACGACGAGTTTTGTCGCATTAAGCATTTAGCTTTGCAGAAATAACAATAAAACTTTATTACAGGAATATTTGACTCATATTTAACGCAAAGTTTTTATCAAAATAATCTTATATATAAAGGAGCAAAGATGACTCAACAAGCTGATTGATGAAGCGATATTTTCACGCTTTGCGAT
>VFQP010002203.1_pt1 | contig 22574 bp, 21 predicted proteins | sample 3512351 | NCBI WGS metagenome assembly VFQP01 (sample SAMN10412372, study PRJNA504923) | tailings metagenome | isolation source: Relicate 1 Philex TSF1 revegetated site | place: Philippines: Tuba, Benguet | collected 2017-08-29
TTCATCACCGATGAAATGTGATCGATCCGGCAAAATACCCGTTTTATAAACCTGAACGCCCGATCATCGGATTTTGCCAGTGCTATGTCCGACGGAATCGACCGTCGACCATCGCGCATCGAACATCGACCATCGAAAATCCCATCTCACAGCCCTTCCACACCACTTCATGCATAATCTGCTGTATTCTGCGCCCACATTGGTTTTTTTTGCTTTACATCGATTTTCAATTGCAAAAACATGCAGGTTTCAAGCATCATTTTTGTAACACATGGATGTATTTCTTCTAATCAAAAACTGCTAAACAAAATCAAACTGCTATGAGAAGTATCACCAATTTTATTTGCGTGATGATTTTTCTATTTGTGCTACCCGTTAGCATTTATGGGCAATCACGCCAGGTATCAGGTACCATTACGGATAGCAAAGGTTCTCCGGTGCCGATGGCAACTGTGCTGCAAAAAGGAACAAACAATGCCACATCAGCCGGAGAAGATGGAAGATTCTCTATCAGCGTGTCCGGGGCCGACCCTGTACTCGTTATTTCTTCTGCCGGCTTCGCCGCAAAAGAGATAACGCTTAACACCTCCTCCAGCTACAGCATTCAGCTCGAAGAGTCCGGCAATCTATCTGAAGTAGTTGTTACCGCACTGGGAATAAACCGGCAGGAACGCTCTCTCGGTTATTCAACACAACAGGTAAAGGGACAAAACCTCACGCTTACCAAAGAACAAAATGTTATCGGATCGTTAGCCGGAAAGATCGCCGGTGTGCAGGTAGTAGGTTCTTCCGGTGCAAGTATGGGGGGAACACAAAAGATCAAGATCCGCGGTGTAAATTCTATCAGCGGTACAGATCAGCCACTCATCGTGATCGATGGTACACCGATCTCAAACGCCAACTTCGCAGGGAGTGACAAGGCAGACTTTGGTAATCTCGGGCAGGATATAAACCCCGAAGACATAGAAGACGTAAACGTATTAAAAGGCCCGGCCGCTTCCGCACTTTATGGTATCCGCGGCCAGTACGGCGTGATCATGATCACCACCAAAAAAGGAAAGCGCGGTGCGAAGAAAGTGAACGTTCAACTCAACTCCGCATTCTCCCTTGACCGCGCAGGCAATTTCTTTCCGACACAGGATCTCTATGGCGGCGGCTCCAGCCAGACCTGGAGAACATTGCCCAATGGTGAAAAGTATGTTGACATGAGCGTCGATGAAAGCTGGGGACCAAGAATGGATGGCACACCCGTTCGCCAGGTATTCAGTTTCTATCCACAGGATGCAGAATACAGGCAGCTTACCCCCTTCGTTCCCCATCCCGATAATATAAAAGATTACTATAGAACCGGCAGCACCCTGAATAACGGTGTAACAGTTACCGGCGGAAATGAGAACAGTACATTCAGGCTCAGCTTTAACGATACACGTATCCAGGGTGTTGAACCCAATACATGGTTAAGGAGAAATAACGTTGGCCTCAGCGCAGGACTGGATATCACCAAAAAACTCAACCTCGCTGCCAATGTGAACTACGCCGTTAATAGCGCACAACGCCCATCACAGGGATCTGAATATGGCGCCAGATACATGGTGCAATGGTTTCAGCGAAACATCGATATGAAACGTATGAAAAACTATCGCTACCCTGACGGCACATTCCTTAACTGGAATCTGAACAGACCCAGCACTACCACCGGTGAGATCACCAACTTCAAACCGCTTTACTGGAACAATCCTTACTTCGAAGTATATGAAAACCCTATTACAGACAGCAGGGACAGGATCTTCGGAGATGTTGGCCTGACATATGAATTCTTCCCCGGACTGAAAATAAGCGGGTTTGTAAGAACAGATTTTTACACACAGAATATCGAAGAGAAGACCGCATTTGGCGGACGGCGTATACCCGCCTATTCCGTTGGGAAATATCAGAACAAGGAATTGAACTATGAATTTCTTGCACAGTACAATAAGAACTGGGGAGATCTTTCACTGAATGCAAACCTCGGAGGTAATATCTATAAAAGAAGATATACAGAAGTTACACAAGCTACTGCCGGCGGACTATCCTCTCCTGGCTTCTATAACATCACGGCATCAATCGACCGGCCAACAGTAGGGTCTTATCTTCTCCGCAAAGAGATCAGAAGCCTGTATGGTATGGCTTCTCTCGGATACAAGAATACGTACTTCATAGACGCCTCACTGCGTAATGATAATTCTTCAGCCTTATCACCAGACAACAACTCATACTGGTATCCGTCTGTATCAGCAAGTATGGTTTTTTCAGAGCTGATGAAATGGACACCGCTCAGCTATGGAAAGATCAGGCTAAGTTATGCGCAGGCAGGATCCGATCTCAGCCCTTATGAAACATCATTTGTGTATGGCGTTGGTACCATCTATACCTCCACTCCGCCGATCAATACGCTGGCAGTTCCGGATAACCTGATCAACCCGAATATCAAACCTTCATTTGCTAATTCCTATGAAGCGGGCATAGATCTGAAGTTTTTCAAAGACAGACTCGGGATTGATTTCACTTATTATGAACAACGGAATAAAAATCAGATCATCCGGCTGGATGTTTCAGGTGCAAGCGGATTTGGCTCCACTACAGCCAATGCTGGTCTGATCAAAAATAATGGTGTCGAACTTACTCTGACAGCTACACCTGTTAAGTCAAAAGACTTTTCGTGGACTACATCGGTCAACTTTGCACGCAACAGAAGTGAAGTGGTTGAGCTCGCCCCGGATATCAACGTGTATGCGTATGCTTCTACCACCTATTCAAGTGTTACAACGTTTCTCAATTCCTACGTAGGTAAGTCCTTTGGCCGTTTGATCGGTCCGGCTTATAAACGCGATGAAGTAACAGGACAGAAATTACTTGGTCCGGATAACATGCCATTGTATACAGAATCAACCTATGATTTTGGATCAGTGTTACCAGACTTTACCGGAGGTATGCTGAACAATATCCGCTTTAAAAATTTCGAACTCGGTGTGATGGTCGATTATCAGGCCGGTGGAAAGTTTTTCAGCCGCACAAAAATGCTGATGGTTCGCACAGGTATGGATCCTGAAACAGTGCTTATTAATGATAAAGGCAATAACGTTCGTGATGCAGTGGCGAACGGCGGTGGTGTCAGGATCGACGGGATATCAGATGCAACAAAGAATCCGGTTACTGCTTATTTGGATGCAAGAGCGTACTACAACACGATTGTCGGTAGAAGGATCTATGAAGATTGGGTCTATGAAGCCTCTTATGTAAAGCTTCGCGAGATCAGGCTTGGTTATACCATCGGAAAGAAAATGATCGGCAAATTACCCATCAACAGCATCAATATCGCGCTGATCGCGCGAAACCCTGCCATGATCTGGCAGAAAGCGCCAAAAGGATTGGATCCATCGGAATTGTCTACAGGCTCTCAGTCGATCGGATGGTATGAATCTGGCCAGGCTAACACCGTCCGGTCATATGGCATAAACCTTAACGTGAACTTCTAAATGCTTATCATGAAAAATATAATCATAGCATTCCTGATATTATTTATTGCAGCAGGCTGTAATAAATTTGATCAAGATATCAATACCAATACGAATCTTCCCAGCACAGCATCCGGAACACAGCTGATCGCAAACGCGCAGCTATCATTGCCGGGATTAGGCTCTTCATTACAGGGAGAATACAACGCGCAATATCTTTCAGAAACGCAGTACCCCGGAGCTTCCCTATATCCGGATGGCGGAACAAGCTTTTACGGATTGTACCAGGGACCATTAATGAATCTTCAACAGGTGTTGAACTCAACTACTCTCAGCACGCTTGACGGACCGGTAGTGAACCAGGTTGCGGTAGCAAAGATCCTGAAAGCATATTTCGTCTGGCATATAACAGACAGATGGGGAGATGTTCCTTATACCGAAGCGCTGCGTGGCTCCACTGATTTTACACCCAGGTATGATAAGCAACAGACCATTTATGACAGTATATTCAAACTGCTTGATGAAGCAAACGCATCCATTGTTACCGGTAATATCACCAACGATATCGTATATAGCGGGGATATGAATAAATGGAAACGACTCGCGAATTCGATCCATTTGCTGGCGGCTCTCCGGCTTTCCCAGGTTGATGCCACGAAAGGCGCACTGGAATTCAATAAGGCGCTTACAGCGGGTGTAATGACTTCTAACAACGATAACCTGTCTTACAAGCATCTCGCCGATGCAAACAATCAGAATTACTGGTATGGACAGATTGTTAACCAGAACCGGGAATGGTGGGCGCTTTCTGAAACACTGGTAAACTATATGCTGCCATCATCAGATCCAAGGTTGCCGGTGTACGGCAGACCGGCAACATCCGGCGGAGGATACAAAGGGCTGACATTCGGCACAACCACCGGTTTGCCAAATACAACGACGGTCTCCTTACTTGGAACGGCCATTTATGCGCAGAACGCACCTGTTCATCTTGTAACCTATGCCCAGGTATTATTCGCAAAAGCGGAAGCCGCCAAACGCGGCTGGATCACCGGCGGTGATGCGGAGGCAAAATTAAATTATGATCTGGCAATAGAACAATCAGTTCGCCAATGGACCGGAGGCACAACCGGCCTTGCTGCGTTCATGGCTGCTGCCGGCATTCCCTATAACCCTGCCAATGCGCTTGAACAGATCGCGATGCAACGCTATGTACACTTGTTCATGCATGGCTATGAAGGATGGGCTGAATGGAGAAGAACCGGCTATCCATCCAATCTCATTCAACCAGGTGGAAGAGCTGTTCCCAACCGTAATAGTTATCCTCCCAACGAAATATTCAATAACGCGGATAACTATAAAGCAGCGGTAGCCGATCAGTTTGGCGGTACTGATGGCATTTATGGAAATGTGTGGTGGGATAAATAGTGAAAAGTAAATAGTGAAAAGTAAAAATTAAAAAGTCAAAAGTAAAAAATGGTTCAGAAGGGAAAGGTTATTCCTTACACTATGAGCTGTTTTTTACTTTTGACTTTTTAATTTTGACTTTTTTACCTCTTTCTCCTGAAAAACTCTTTCATCAGTGCCGCGCATTCATCTTTCATCACGCCTCTTACCAGTTCTGTTTTTGGATGAAAAGGCCAGTTGCCACCCGCCGTTTTTCTATACCCGTTTTTTTCATCTTCTGCCCCATAAACGATCTTGCCCACCTTACTCCAATATAAAGCGCCTGCGCACATAAAGCAAGGTTCAACCGTTACATACAATGTCGCGTCGGGAAGATATTTGCTCCCGAGAAGATTAAAGGCCGAAGTAAGCGCGATCATTTCTGCATGCGCAGTAGGATCCTGGAGACGCTCCACCATGTTATAACCTCTTGAGATTATTTTTTCATGTAGTACCACGAGTGCGCCAACGGGAACCTCATCTTCATCAAATGCCCTTCTTGCTTCTTTTAACGCCAGGGTCATGTAGTATTCATCGGTCATAGGCGGTGAAAGTACAAAGTATTCGAGAAGGCCCCCTCTAAATCTCCCCCGAAGGAGGAGACTTTAAGCCGCCTATGAAGGAAATTTCATTTTATAAATGCTACCGATGCACAGTATTATAAGAAACTTCTCATACAGGGGGATGTTAAGTCTCCCCCGAAGGGGGAGATTTAGAGGGGGCTTGGCATGATATTTTAACTACTTCTTCATTAATCATCAAAAAAACACCAGTATGAACAAAGTATTAGTTGGCTTTACTGCGGGAATACTTGTAGGAATCCTTTTCGCTCCGGCAAAAGGTTCTGAAACCCGTGAAACGATCGCCCGCCGCGGTAATGAGCTGAAAGATAAATTCAATGACCTCGTCGATTCCATGACAGATAAATTTGACTCATTGAAGGCGGATGCTGAAGATCTGGTTGACGAAGGCATGAGACAAGCTCGATCCTATCAAAATGAAGTAAGCTGATCCCTACCTCGGAACGTAAACAAAAGGGTAAATGACATCTGATCATTTACCCTTTTTTGCTATGGTCAAGGATTAAAAGCTTTAAGGTTTTAAAGTTTAAATGTTCAGTGTGTGATGATCGGAAAGTATCCAACTTTAAACTATTAAACTTTTACGCGTAGCGGCCTGTAAAAGCGGAAGCCCGTGAAGACTCACGGGCAAGAAGCTTGTCGCCCTTACAGGCAACGACTCAAACCGAAAAAACACAATGTAATATCTTAGAGAATCAGAATTAATAAGAGAATAATGATAATGATCGCTCCAAAGGAAAGATAAACACCTTTGATCTCTTTCGCCTCTCTGTTCATTGAACGAAGCTCTTTCTTTAAAGCCTTTCTCTCTGCACGTGATAAGGATGATTTATCCATTGATTTGATCTCCTCCACACGCGATCGGATCTCTTCAGCCCGGGCCATTTTTTGCTCTTCTGTCATTGCAGCGACACGTTCCTTTAATGGTCGCTTGTCTTCAATTGTGGATGCATAACTGTTCGCAATACTTGCAGTCAGTAGAATACAAGTGAGGATGATGCTGATCTTGGTTTTCATTTGTCCTTTGGTCGTTTGATGAATAATTAAGATACAAAAATTTGTCCAGTTTTGAAAAGTACGCCTCATGCGGCCTTTTTGTTTAAATGGCACTATCAAATGTGGCATATTTTCTACAAAAATACTGCCCGCATTCATTAGAAACGTTTTAATTAACTTGAAGTCACAAACACGATAGATGCCTGCAGCCAACTACACCGAAACGCTGACCGCTTTGAAAAAGTATTTCTCGGCAGGGAATACACTGCCGTATGAGTTCCGCAGACGGCAACTGGAAAAACTCCGTCAGTCCATCCTTAATCATGAAGAGGAAATCTACAATGCTCTCTATAAAGATCTTCATAAAAGCAGGGAAGAGATCTGGGTCACCGAGCTCGGCATTGTGATCGCTGAGATCAACGAAACACTAAGGAAACTAAAAAAGTGGATGAAACCCCAACGGGTGAAAACCAATCTGCTCAACATTCCTTCGTCCAGCAGGATATTGAAAGAACCCCTGGGAGTGGTACTTATCATTGCTCCATGGAATTATCCTTTTCAGTTATTGATGAACCCGTTGGTTGGAGCTATCGCCGCAGGCAACTGCGTAGTGGTAAAACCAAGCGAATATGCCGTTGCCACGGAAACGATAATGGCTAAGATCATCCGCGAAACTTTTGCTCCTGAGTTCGTGTTCTTCGTTCAGGGAAATGGTGCGGAAACCGTTCCTTCGCTGATGAACAGCTTCCGTTTTGATCATGTATTCTATACAGGAAGTACAACTGTTGGACGTGCCGTTTATCAGATGGCCGCAGATAAACTGGTTCCCGTAACATTGGAACTGGGAGGTAAAAGCCCCTGCGTGGTCACGGAAGATGCGAATATTGATGTTGCTGCAAGACGAATTGCGCTTAGCAAGTTTTCAAATGTCGGACAAATGTGCATTGCGCCGGATTATGTACTCGTGCATGAATCAAAGCAGCAGGCTTTGCTGAACGCATTGATCAAAGCAATACAACAGTTTTTCGGTGATGATCCGTTTCAAAGCAGCGAATATGGCCGTATCATCAATGAAAAACAATTTGACCGCCTTACAAGCTATCTTCAGGAGGGAGAAGTATTATCAGGAGGAACAACGAACCGTTTTGAATTGTATATTTCTCCCACCATACTTGTGAATATCAATAGAAATGCCCGCATTATGCAGGAAGAAATATTCGGGCCGCTGCTTCCTGTTATTCCCTATAAAACTGCAGCCGAAGCAAAGCAGGTTATTGCCGAAAACCCTGACCCGCTGGCATTCTATCTTTTTACTAAAAACAGTAATGAAGAAAAAAGATGGATGAATGATGTTGCCTTCGGAGGCGGTTGCATCAACAATACAGCCCTGCATTTTACCAATAACCGGCTACCTTTTGGCGGACGCGGCAACAGTGGTATCGGAAAATATCACGGACAATATACCTTTGACACGTTCTCGCATCATAAATCAGTGCTGAAAACACCAACATGGCTGGATCCTTCCATCAAATACCCGCCATTTAAAGGGAAACTAAATCTGTTCAAGAAGATCATTCGCTGATAACATGACGACGAAAAAGAAAAGGGGACGATTAAAGCGGACACTGCTTGTTATATTGCTATTTTTGGTAGCATTACTGGCCTACGTGGAGATAGTAAACATTAATCACAAAAACATGACCTTCCGGCAAAAACTTCTGAAAGCATTCTATCCAGCACTGATGTTTCTCAGTAAGACAACCGGAAAAAATGGAAAATCTATGGACAACACGAACGGACTCACTCCGCCAACATCGATCTATGATCTTTCTGTTACACTGAATAACGGTCAGCAGTTGCCGCTTGCAGATCTTAAAGGAAAGAAAATTCTTTTTGTAAATACTGCCAGCGATTGTGGTTATACTCCCCAGTATGAAGACCTCCAAAAGCTATATACAACCTATCCGGATAAACTGGTGATCATCGGCTTTCCTGCCAATGATTTCAAAGAACAGGAAAAAGGATCCGATGAACAGATCGCAGAGTTCTGCAAGGTCAATTTCGGCGTCACTTTCCCGCTCGCACAAAAGAGCACCGTTATAAAAGGGAATGACCAAAACCCGGTTTTCAGCTGGCTCAGTGATCCGGAAAAGAACGGATGGAATGACCAGCAACCCAGCTGGAATTTTTCAAAATATCTTGTTGATGAAAAGGGAATACTGATCAAATATTTTGACCCGGGTATTTCACCCTCCAATCCTGACGTTAAAAAAGCTATAGAACAGGAATAGTCTTCTTAATCAATTCTAAGAACTTGTCTGCAAGTGCTTTAAAGAAGTGCTGGCAGCTTTTTTGTTTATTCTCGCACGGGTTTACCGTTGCTTCCCCAGGAAAGATGATCGTTACCCAATTTCAGATCTCGCAGGAGAAGTTAAAAGACCTCAGCAGAGCTGCATACGGGAAGAAATGCAGGAAGATGTGATGTCGCCGGGGGCTTATTACATGTACCTGCAAGTTTGCAGGCGGCCGCACACAATCCGGGATCAAGTAGGACCAGGGTGACGATCAGCTCAAAGAAAAGGAGTCAAAAGCATTTATTAATAAACGTTAAATACGCAGCTATGAACTGGATTATTTTGATCATTGCAGGATTTTTTGAGGTTGGATTTGCAACCTGTTTGGGCAAAGCCCGGGAAGAACATACCAACACTGCAGCATGGCTGACCGGGTTTGGCGTTTGTCTCGCAGTGAGTATGTACCTGTTGTTCAAAGCCTCTCAGACCATCCCGTTAGGAACATCGTATGCAGTATGGACTGGTATTGGTGCTGTAGGAACTGCGATCGTAGGAATCGTCGTGTTCAAAGAACCGGCAACTATGTGGCGGATCTTTTTCCTTTGTACGCTTGTTGGTTCTATTGTAGGATTAAAATTCGTGTCGTCGCATTAATTCTTAATTCTACACATCTTTATTGATAATGCCCATTTTGGTCATCAGGAAAGATGCACTAAGCTTTGTACAAACACCGTCTTTCAGTTTGTAATCAAAAATCAACTCATCATTTATAATCGCTGATTCAAAGCACTTGTTGCTGATATAGCGGGGATAGATATCTGCAAGCTCCGACACCGTGAGGTCATGTGTTGCAATGATGCCGCATGCGTGTGCGCCAACGAGCTTGCGGATCAGCCCCACTGTGCCATTATGTTTATCATTGCTGTTGGTACCCCGGAGGATCTCGTCCAAAATGATAAAGGTCTTCTGGCCAGCTTCCAGCTCGTGTATGATCGACTGAAGGCGTTTCAACTCTGCATAGAAGAATGATTCACTGTCCTGCAATGAATCCGTGATCCGCATACTCACATGCACAGGATAGGGGTAGAAGGCAAACCTGTCTGCACACACAACACTGCCTGCTCTTGCCAGCACAAGATTGATCCCAAGCGTGCGGAGAAAAGTGCTTTTGCCAGACATATTCGAACCCGTAAGGATCACAAACCGATGATCCCGGAATGAGATGCTGTTATTAATGCGCTTAGCCGCACGGATCAGCGGATGACCCATGTTGTCCGCCTCTATCGTTTCTGTTTTACTTACAACCGGTGTGGTAAAAGAAGGATTATTATACGCAAGATTCGCCAGGCTGTTCAGCGACTCTGCTTCACCCAACAGCTTGAGCCAGGGAAGGATCTTCTGACCGTGCAACTGCTTCCAGCTTTCCAATCTGAAGAGAATATGTACGTGAAAAAGAAACAGACCATTCAGCAGCATGCTCACGATCAGGTTTACTACCGTTTCAAGATAGTTGAACAGTGACGCAAGTTTATAAATGGATTTGGATGAAGCATCATTTCCTGCACGAAGCCCATTTTGTAACTGCTGTAAGAGTGGAGATTGAAACGACTCTTCTTCCAGTTGCTTTAACTGGCCGGCAAACTGCTGCAGGATCTTCGTCACCGAAGTTGATACAGATAAATGAGAAGAGATCTTACGCGCAAAAAGCAACGCCACCACCAGGTTCAGGATAAAAAGATTGTAAAAAGTATTGAGCACACTTTCCTGCTCCGAAACAAAATAATAGATCAGGCAGGCCGTAGATGTCAGTGGGAATAACATCAGCAGATAATACAGCGCTTTATTCTTGAACGTCGCGGGAGATTGCAGCCATGCCTTCAGCTGTTGCATCTCTTTTTCCTTTGTATCCAGTAAAGAACCATGTGCCTGGAGATGCTGTCTGAAGTCGATCTTATCTTTCAGCTCCGCAATGGCTTTCTGTCTTTCTTCAATAACCGTTGTATCCGGGTGAAGCAGATCCTTTGCCAGGGCTTCTTTGCCAAATGAGGTACTGCATCGGTTCAGATAAGGAAACAATCCTCCCTCTCCAAACATATCCAGGTCATAAGAATAGGGGTGATGCGGATCTGTATATTCTTTTCCCGTACTGTAAATGGATGAACGGCCATCCAGAAAATCGATCTCATCCTGGTTGAGCTTCACCAGGGCCTTATAAAAAGCCGTCTGCTGCTGCATCCTGTCATACACTCGAATCATCACAAGGAAGACCGCCAGTAACAAAAGAGTACCGACAATAAACACAGCTTCCCCCGTGATAAGCGACTGATACCCCAAAAACAAAAACCCGCAGAACAATAATAACCTGAAAAAGCTCAGCCATCCGAGCTGCTGTTTAAGTTTCTCCGCCTTCGCCGTATATGTAGATAAAAAGCCCTTGTAAACGTTCACTGCACTCACAGAAGATAGGTTTAATAAGTTTTAAAGTTTAAATGTTTCATGGTTTAAAAGTTCATAGTTGACTATGGCTTCAAATCCAAAATCACTTAAACAAATGTGTTCAAGCTAACAAAACAGTTCTCATGTGATTCAACGCCGGACAACGATCCTCCCAACCCATAAATCTTCTGCCCTTCTTCTCTTATTGCTCCTTTTCCTCTTAGCCTCAGTTCACCGGACAGTTCTCATGGTAGTTGATCAACTCAATCGGTGTTTTCTCAATAGAAAACCCGCTATAAGTTTTTACTACTTCATCCAATACAGCATCAATTTCTTCAACGGTAGGTAAAGTAACCAGGCGGCCGCGGAATTCTTTGATATTCGGAAGGCCTTTCAGGTAATTGGCGTAATGACGGCGCATTTCGTTGATACCAACGATAGGGCCTTTCCATTCAACGCTTTTATGGAGATGTTTACGGGCAACGTTTACTCTTTCTTCCACGGTTGGGGAAGGAAGTATTTCGCCTGTTTTTACGAAGTGTTTGATCTCATTAAAGATCCATGGATAACCGATCGCAGCGCGGCCGATCATGATGCCGTCTACGCCGTAGCGGTTTTTATATTCAACGGCTTTTTCAGGGCTGTCAATGTCGCCGTTACCAAAGATGGGGATCTTGATACGCGGATTGTTTTTTACTTTTCCGATCAGGGTCCAGTCGGCCTCGCCTTTATACATCTGTGTGCGGGTACGGCCATGGATTGCGAGGGCTTTGATGCCAACGTCCTGCAGGCGTTCTGCCACTTCTTCGATGTTGAGAGAGTTGCTGTCCCAGCCAAGACGTGTTTTAACGGTTACCGGTAATGAAGTCGCTTTAACTACAGCCGAGGTCAGCCGCACCATCAGATCGATATCTTTCAACACGCCGGCGCCGGCGCCACGCATGGCCACTTTTTTCACCGGGCAGCCGAAATTGATATCCAGCAGATCGGGGTTTGTTACTTCCACGATTTTTGCCGCGAGCGAAAGACTTTCTTCGTCGCCTCCAAAGATCTGGATCCCCACAGGTCTTTCGTATTCAAAAATGTCCAGTTTTTTCCGGCTTTTGATGGCATCGCGGATCAGCCCTTCAGAGGAAATGAATTCCGTATACATCAGGTCAGCGCCATTATCCTTGCACACGGCACGGAAGGGTGGATCGCTTACATCTTCCATGGGAGCCAGAAGAAGCGGAAAATCAGGAAGTGATATGTTGTCTATTTTTACCATGACTGCTACTGTTAATACCGGAGTTCTTCATAAAAAAACCAGCACATCTGCAAACTCTCAGTTATTTTTGCGCCTGCAAATTTACGGCTAATCTGCTGGTAAATTAAAAGTAAAAAGCCAAAATTATACCGGCGGTCATGGTTGTCAAAGCGTTGGCCGCAGCGGATGCTGGAGTTTTACAAAGCTTTCATTATTAACGATTATGATGTACGATAACGAGTCGAAGGGCATTTCTTATACCGCAGGGTTTTTTATTCTGATCGCATTGGTACTGGGCGGATCGATCTTCGCGGCCATGCTGGCCCAACCGATCTGGACGAATATGACAGGAAAAAGCTTTGAGGAATTTGTAAAAGGCAACTTCACCGCTGACGATGCTACCGCATTAAAGATCATCCAGGCGATCAACTCACTGGGGGCCTTTCTTTTGCCAACATTCGTTACAGCGCATATGCTGAACCGCCGTCCGCTGAAATTGCTTGGTTTTGAGAACCGGGGCATGGATATCAAACAGTTCGGACTTGTTATACTGCTCATGGGAACCGGACTGCTTTTCTCCAACTCGCTTTCTTATTTCACACAGCTTATACCGCTGAAAGCTTCCACGAAAGAATATTTTGATGCACTGGAAAGCAGATACAGTGGTCAGGTGGCAATGCTGATCACGGCAAAATCCGTCTGGGGCTATCTTTCTGCTATCATTGTAATGGCATTATTGCCGGCGCTGGGAGAAGAAGTTTTATTCAGGGGCGGTCTTCAGAACTTTCTGACACGAAGCTCCAAAAATCCATGGATGGCCATCATCATCGTCAGCGTTATCTTCAGCCTGATGCATTCATCCTTCTATGGATTCTTTTCGCGAGTTGCCTTAGGTATTGTATTGGGAGCGATATATTACTATTCCGGCGCGATCTGGTGGTCGATCATTGCTCACTTTCTATACAACGCATTCCTTGTGACAATGCTCCATGTTTACGCTATGCGCGGCACCCCGCTGAAAGACATACTCAGCGAAAAAGCTGACAGCTACATGGGTGTGTTTGCCCTGATACCATTGATCGCATTGTTCATCGTGTTCAAAAACGCAACTGCCAAAAGCAGGCGGAGACAATCTTAAAAAACCTTTACTCATGGCATTTAACTGGCCAACATTCCGTACACGGGCTCTCACCGCTATCGTTTTTGTAGCAGTAATGCTCACTGGTTTATTCTGGAACCAGTGGAGCTTTCTTATATTGTTTTCAATAATCCATTTTGGCTGCTGGTGGGAATATTTCAACCTGCTGGAAAAGATCAATAAGGTAAGGTATGAGATCTATGTAAAAATGGGTTTCATGTTGCTTGGCTATGGATTGATGCTCTGGTTTTGTGGTGATGTGTATCGTATCGCTGGATATGGCGTAAAGCAGAATGTATTTCTTCCTGTTTCGATCGCCGGATTTATTATGCTGGTGATCGGTATTTTTATGAGCAGCCGCATCAAACTGAAATCATTTGCCGCTGCATTTCTCGGGATATTTTATATCTCGCTGAGCTGGGGTTTGCTGATCGATCTGTATTCTTCTACTATCGATATTAATCTTCATGATACAATGTATGTGGTGGGGGCTACTTTTATTCCCATTGTCATCATTGCGAGCATCTGGATCAATGATACGATGGCGTATATCGTCGGCTCATTTATCGGGAGAAGACCGCTGTCTCCCATCTCACCGAAAAAAACCTGGGAAGGAACGATCGGCGGGATCATCCTCGCTGTTGGTATTGTTGGCTGGGGAACTCCGCTGATCCTTCACGGTGGCAACATAAATGGCTATGCAACAAGTTTGGTTCCGGTGCTCGCCGCGGTAGCACTGGTTGCGGCTATCATGGGAACACTAGGCGACCTGCTTGAATCAAAACTCAAAAGAATGGCCGGAGTAAAAGACAGTGGAAGCATCATGCCCGGACATGGCGGTTTTCTTGATCGCTTTGATTCGCTTCTTATAGCAATTCCCTTTGTTTGGGTGCTGTTGCTTGTTTTAAAGAACATGTTGACTTTTTCTCTGCCCGCGTATTCCATACCTCAATAACATATAAACCTCCGAAACCTTATCTTTGTCCCTCAATTTCAATCTTATGACAATCCATAAAGAAGGCTATACATCGATTGCCATTGCTGCTATCATTTTCGGCATCATCAATTTGCTGTCTTTCTATTTCCTTAGCTTCAATTATCCCCTTCTGACAGGTCTGATCTCAGTCGTAACCCTCGGCCTGCTCATCTTTATCATTTCCTTCTTCAGAATACCAAATCGTACACTGACCTACAGCGAAAACCAGATCATCGCTCCGGCTGATGGAACGGTTGTGGCCATCGAAGAAGTGCAGGCGGATGAATACTTCACCGACCGCCGCATCCAGGTTTCGATCTTTATGAGCCCGCTCAACGTTCACGTAAACCGTAACCCCGTTACCGGTGACGTAGTGTACAGTCAGTACCATAAAGGAAAATATCTCGTGGCCTGGCATCCGAAATCTTCAACAGAAAATGAACGCCATACTACCGTTTACCGCAAAGGAAATAAAGAAGTGCTGACCAAACAGATCGCCGGTGCATTGGCAAAGCGTATCGTTAACTACGTAAAATCGGGTCAGCAGGTAAAACAGAATGAAGAAATGGGCTTTATCAAATTCGGTTCCCGCGTGGATCTGCTGCTTCCGCTGGACGCAAAAGTGAAAGTGAAGATCGGGGATAAGCCACAGGGTGGCGTGACCGTGGTGGCGGAATGGTAATAACCAATCGGATTTCACGATCAAGAACAATAGCTAAGGGAGAAAACTCTTTCGCTATTGTTCTTACCGGCTTACCGGTAAAAATAAACCGGGAGGCGGTAATACGGTAAGAAAGAATACAGGTCGTTATCTCATTGTACCAATTACAACGCGGTTAGAAAATATCTTCCAGTTCTTTTAGTGAGGTCACCGTGTAAGTTGGCTTTATCTCCGGAGTGACCCCAAGATGATTTACAAATACCTGGTCCATCCCTGCATTGATCGCTCCCTGTATATCCACATCAAGTGTATCGCCGAGCATGATACTGGTGGCAGCAACAGCACCGGTTTTGTTGAATGCGTAGTCAAAGATCTCCTTGTTTGGCTTGAGGCTGTTTGAGCCTTCGGAAGTGATCACTTCGCCAAAGAAAATATCAAGACCGGAATTGCGCAGTTTGCTATGCTGAACTTTTTCAAAGCCATTGGTGATGAGATGCAGCTCATAGTTCTTCTCTTTCAGATACTGCAATACTTCTTTTGCGTGTGGGAACAGGATGGTTCTTGTGGGAAGAAGATCCAGGAACTGTACGCTCATCGCTTTTGAAAGAGCATCATCGGCGATTTTAAAATCAAGAAGGGATAGCCACATTCTCTTTACTCTTAATTCATCCTGGCGGATAAAGCCGCGCCGGTAGCGGTCCCACAATCTTTCGTTATGCCCGAGATAGTTACGGTAGAACAACTCAAAATCATGTACGCCTCTTGTTTTCAACTGAAGATCTTCATAGATCGATTCAAGCGTCACGCGGGCATTCGCGTCAAAATCCCACAGGGTATGATCAAGATCGAAGAATAGATGACGGTATTTCATGGGTGCAAATTTCGGTAAAAAACAAGAGGGAAAAGAGGTTCATGAGGTTAAATAAGGAGAAAAGCTCGAACTTTGGAGTTATAAATTGATACGGATGAATGTTTTAATTACAGGTGCTTCACGCGGTATAGGGAAGGCCATTGCTCATATTTTTGCGGAGCAGGGCCACCAGTTGTTTCTGAGCAGCCGCAATGCGGATGCATTGGAGAAAACGGCGGGTACGATCACAGCAGAATATCCACAGGCCACTGTTCATTTTAAAGCATTTGATCTTTCCACAAAAGAAGACGCTATTGCGCTTGCTGCGTGGATGGAGCAATCAGGCGGAACGCCGGATATCCTCGTGAATAATGCAGGCAGTTTTGAGCCGGGCAGTGTTCATAATGAGCCCGATGGCGCGCTTGAAAGACAATTGTCCATCAATCTTCTCAGCGCATATCATCTTACCCGGGCGGTGTTGCCATCCATGATGAAGAATGGACAGGGTCGTCATATTTTCAACATGTGTTCTATTGCTTCACTGAAAGCATATGAAAATGGTGGTGCGTACAGCATCAGCAAGTTTGCGTTGTATGGGTTCAGCAAAAACCTCCGGGAAGAAATGAAACCACACGGGATAAAAGTCACCGCAGTAATGCCGGGCGCTACACTTACCGATTCATGGGAAGGTTTTGACAACAGCAGCAAACGCATCATGGAGGCGAAAGATATTGCGATGATGGTATATGCAACTTCGCAATTGTCTGTACAGGCTTGCGTGGAAGATATTGTGATCAGACCACAACTCGGGGATCTTTAGTTCGATGTTCGATGTCCGATGATCGAATGGTCGACGAACTTTGATGCCGGCGATTCGATCATCGGACATCGAACATCGATCCGCCCCAACGCCACTCTTCCCATTTTAGAATAACTTTAGCATATATGACTCTATTTTTATAGGCTATGAAAAAGGGCATACTGCTTATTCCTGCAATTATGATCGCCTGGCTGCTTAATGCACAGGTGTCATTGACAACACTTGTGACTCAGGGTCCGGTCGTTGCAGGAGAGTCATTCCAGGTGCAGTATGTGCTGGAAGATAATGGAGCAGAAGCAGATTTCTTTCAGCCCGATTTTAAAAACTTTAAGGTCATCAGCGGACCGAATGCCTATGCCGGCACTTCTTATGACGACAGAGGCGCCGTCAAAGTAAAGAACATCACTTTCACACTGCTGGCTGTAAAAGAAGGATTTTTCACTATCCCTGGTGCAAGTGTAAAAGTGCGCGGTCAGGTTGTCCGCAGCCGGCCAGCTCCTTTACAGGTGATCACCAAAGCATCTGCCATTGCAAAAGGAATTCTATCTGATAAAACACCACCAGCGGAAGGCTCCTATCTCGCACCGGGTGAAGACCCCGTTGAGAAAATGCGGAAGAATATCTTTATGAAGGTTTCTGTTGACCGCAAAACATGCTATGTTGGCCAACCGGTCACCGCTACGTTCAAATTATACTCACGGCTGAACTCCCGCTCAGATATCGTAAAGAATCCCGGGTTTTATGGCTTTGCCATTCAGGACATGATAGGTCTTGCCGATCATATCACCGAAACAGAATTGGTAAATGGAAAGAAGTTTGAAGTGCACACCGTCAGAAAAGTTCAGTTGTATCCCCTGAGTGCCGGCGAGTTCATGATCGACCCGATGGAAGTGCAGAACAAGGTTGAATTTTCAACCAGTGCGGTGGTTAAGCGTACTGAACAAGAGATTGTGGAAGGGGTGTTGCCCACTGAAGATGAGTTATTTGCAAAACCAGGATTCAAACTTGCCGAAACCAGCATGCGGACCGAGCCTGTCATGGTAAAAGTGCGCGCCTTGCCCGATACCAATAAACCTGCCTCATTCAATGGTGCCACCGGTAAGTTCTCCTTATCTGCAGAACTGGAAGAAACCGAGATAGGTACAAACAGGGAAGGAGATCTGCTGGTAACGGTTTCAGGGAAAGGAAATTTTTTGCAGATCGCGGCGCCGTTGATCAGCTGGCCATCAAACATGGAAGGCTTTGCTCCTCAGATCGAGGATACCATTGAAAAAGATGTTTGTCCGCTTGAGGGCAAACGTGTATTCCGCTTTCGTTTTATCTCTACGAAACCGGGAGAGTATACCATTCCGGCAATAAACTTTTCTTTTTTTGATCCGGATAGTAACCGGTACAGAACCGCCTCGACTCGTCCACTTGTTGTAAAAGTGAGTGGTGCAGGTACTCCAACAGAAGCTACCAAAAAGATCATCGGAAGAAAAACTCATTCGGGCATTCCTGTTGCTGTATGGGTGGGTGGAGGTGCTGCCATTTGCTTGTTGCTGCTGGCCATTGTGTTGCGCAGAAAAACAAAATCAGTAAAGAAACCTGTTGCGGAACCATTGATAGCAATTCAGCGACCCGGCGTTACCGATTTGCTGAAGCCGGCGACCATCCTGCTGCAGTCAGACGAAACATCTTTCTACACAGCCTTAAGAAAATCGATCTGGGAATTTGCGGAGCAACGGTTCGGATTAACAGGCAGTACAATGAATAAACGCGCATTATCGCACGCGCTCGAAGCACAAAATATCGCAGCAGCTGATCAGCAAACGCTGATGCATATACTTGATGCCTGCGAAACCGGCTTGTTTACCGGAGCAGAGTCTGCGGGCGACAAACAACAATTGCTCGATGAAGCAAGAAGTGTTATGTTGAAGATCGCGACCCGAATTTCGTAATTGGCCTGTTCCAAAGAGGAACAGCGGCCGAATTTCTCAGTGCAAGAGAATAAAAGAATGCAGGTAGTACTTCTCTAAACTGTCGAACTGGCGGTGCCAGCCTTCGCTGAAGCTTCGGCTGACGGTGCAAGCGTTCGCTGAAGCTTCGGCTGGCGGTGCAAGCCTTCGCTGAAGCTTCGGCTGAAGGAGGGTACTGACAAAGCCGGTCAACGGTCAACCGACAACGGTCAACGAATTCTCTACTCCGAATATTTATACCCCACCCCTCTCACCGAATGAAAGTATTTCGGATTTCTGCTATCCTCTTCAAAGTATTTCCGGAAGTTTAAAATGAAATTATCTATCGTGCGTGTTGTGGGATAAACGTTATAACCCCAAACGGCCTGTAAGATCTTTTCGCGCGGCACCACTTCATTCTTGTTTTCGATCAGGAGTTTCAGCAGCATGGTTTCTTTTTTGCTCAGCTGAATTTTGCCATTGGTATGGGTGGTTGCTTCCTGCGCTTTGAAATCGATCAGGTTGTTGCCAAATGTGTAGCTATTGCCAACGGAAGACTTATCCTGCAGCTTTTTGTTCTTATTGATCAGCTTGTGTACGCGAAGCAACAGCTCTTCAAGATTGAACGGTTTGGTGAGATAATCATCAGCGCCTTTCTTCAGACCGAGTACTCTGTCTGCGCTCGAATTTTTTGCACTGAGAATAAGTATGGGAACTTCATTGTTGCCGATGCGGATGCTTTCGGCAACGCTGATGCCATCCATCTCGGGTAGCATCACGTCGAGAATAATCAGATCGAAGTATTCGGTTTCAACAGCCTTGAGGGCGGCAGCGCCATCAAAAGCAGATGTTACATCATAGCCCTCTAATTCCAGGTTAAGCTTTAGTGCTTCGTGGAGGTTCTCTTCGTCTTCTACCAGTAGTATTGATGTTTTCTTTTCGTCGCTCATAACCTCTGTTAAGGGTTAAATGTGACTGCAAAATTAGCTCCATGCGGGATATTGTTTGTCACCGAAATGTCCGCATTGTGATCGCGGGCGATCTTGCTGCAAAGATACAAACCTAAACCCGTGCCCTGCGTTTTACGCGTTGATTCGTTTCCGATGCGGTAAAATTTCTCAAAGATCTTTTTCCGCTCTTCCTCGGGAATACCCGGACCTTCGTCTGAAACATTAAGACGCACCTGCTTTCCTTCGTGTACCAGTGACGCCCTGATCGGGCTTTCACGTGGTGCATATTTGATAGCGTTTTCCAGCAGATTGTTGATCAGGATCTGCAATAACATGGCATCTCCTTTAACATCTACGTCAGCCTCCACTTCACCAACAAAGCTGCGATCAGGGAAACGGTTCCTGAAATCCTGCAGGCAATCCTTCAGCAGGTCTGAAAGGTCAAGTTCTTCTTTAGAGAAGGAGTACCGCCCCCCTTCCAGTTGTGATGAGACAAGAATGTTATTCGTGAGAGAATTGAGTCTTGCAGTTTCTTCAAGTGTCGTCCGGATCAGCCGTTTTTGTTTTTCCGGATCCAGTGTATACTTCAGCAGTGTTTCCAGATTTAGCCGGGCAACGGCGATAGGCGTTTTCAATTCGTGTGTAACGGCCATCATAAAATTCTGTTGCTGTTGTTGCAGTCTGAACTGGCGGCGAACGGAGCGGAAGACGAATACTGCCGTGATAACGATCAGGGCGAGAAAGAACAGACCTTCGCTGAGGTGCATGATCCTTGAGCGGACTCTGGCTGAATCTATCAGTATTAATTCTTTCTGATAAAAAGAAGGAGAGATGGAAGAATCGATCGTTGCGTTCAATTGTCTGATCCGGAAATCAGACAGCGCATGATTTTGTTTTTCCAGGGAAATGAACCACCAGATAAGCGCTATAACGATATAGCTTAACATCAGCCAGTAAATGAATGTGGCTCTCTTGATCTGTCTTCGGCTGCTGTCGGCCATATCTTAAGGTTTCTTTTCAAGGCGTATGCCTGCGTTCAGAACGTTTTCCAGCGGATCTTCCCGCATGATCTGTTCCAGTGTAAAGGTATAAGTTCCCGCTTTGAGGGTTGGAGGTGCGGCTATTTCTATCCGGTGTTCATAAATATCATCCATGCCACTTCCAAGCCAACCTTTTTCATTGGTGGCAAGGGTAAGCTCCTTCTGGGTCTTGATGGCAGTGTCCTGCCCCGGCCCTTTTATATACAGGTTGAGGAAGATATTGCTGAAACTGTATTTCTCATTATGTCTTAATACCAGGAAGACGGTATAGGAAGCGGTGGTGTCTTTGATGTTAAAGTCAAAGCTTGGTTTGTAACTGCTTTTCCAGGCATGATCAGGAATAGCTACCGTTTTCTCATAAAGGTCAATAGAAGCGCAGCTGTAAAGAGTGCCGGTAAGAATTGCGGCGGCCAGGTAGAAAGGGAAAAGCTTTTTCAATGGTCAAATTTTAACAAAGCTAAGCTAAGAGGGGAAAGAGGAAAAGGGAATTTTACGAAAGCCCTTTTCCTCTTTTATATGTTATTAAAGAACGTTCAGCACCTGTTCTTTGGCTTTTTCAAGTTCGTCTTTCATCAGCACCACGCATTTCTGAATGGTAGAGTCATACGCTTTCGATCCGGTGGTATTGATCTCGCGGCCGATCTCCTGGAGAATGAATGAAAGTTTCTTTCCTTTTGATTCTTCCGCTTCTGCGATCAGGGTTTTGAAATAGTCGCAGTGATTCTTCAGGCGCACCTGTTCTTCACTGATATCGATCTTTTCAATATAATAGATCAGCTCCTGCTCAAGACGGTTGGCGTCATATGCATCCTTTCCAACCTGCTCTTCCAGGAGTTTCACCAGTCCTTCCCGGATCTTCTGCTGACGCAAAGGTTCCAGGCGGATCACTTCCTGCTGTTGGGTAAGGATATTATTGATCCGTGTAAGAAGATCAGTCTCCAGCGATCTTCCCTCATCAAGCCTGTGTGCATTGAGATCATCAATTGCCATGGAGATGATCGCCTGCAATTCTCCCCACTCCTTATCGCTCAGCGTTTCGGCACTTGGGGTAATCACTTCAGGAAGCTTCACCAGTGTGCTGAGAATATGCGAGGGATCGAGGTTCAGTGCTGCGGAAAGTTCGGCAAGTGGTTTATAATAAGCTTTGGCAAGATCTGTATTGATCGTAACCGGCTTTGAACTTCCTGTTTCTTTCAGACTGATCGTACAGTCAACACTACCTCTTCCCAATTTCTCTGAAAGCAAACGGCGGATGTCAAACTCAAACGGCCTTAACATGGCAGGTAGCCTAAGCTGCAGTTCAAATTGTTTACCGTTTAAAGATTTAATATCTACAAGGAAGGTTTTATCGCCCGCATTTTTTTCGGCTCTTCCAAATCCGGTCATGGACTTTAGCATGAGGTACTTTCTTTTTGATTCATTTCAAAGGTATTTGAATTATTGTTTACGGGAGGAGGTATTTTGGGGAGAGGTTTTCAAAAGTTCCTGGTTTGAAAGGTTCAATAGGTTTGAGAGGTTTCATAGGTTTGAAAGGTTTGAAAGGTTTGAGAGGTTTCATAGGTTTGAGAGGTTTGAGAGGTTTAAGAGGTTCAATAGGTTCCATAGGTTAACTGTGAATGCAAAACCCGTTAATAAGGTTCATTATACAGGCAGAGCTCTACCTGGGTAATAGTAACAAACCAATAAAACCTATGGAACTTCTCAAACCT
>VFQP010002204.1_pt1 | contig 22573 bp, 19 predicted proteins | sample 3512351 | NCBI WGS metagenome assembly VFQP01 (sample SAMN10412372, study PRJNA504923) | tailings metagenome | isolation source: Relicate 1 Philex TSF1 revegetated site | place: Philippines: Tuba, Benguet | collected 2017-08-29
GATGAAGACAGCTTTTTATCCAAGAACAGTATTTTTAGGCACATAGCGCTTAATTCGCTGTGCAAATTGCTTCAACACATCTAGGCCTGATTCTTCAGCTTGTTTGCACCATTGTTGCAAAGACTCAACCAGCTCCTTCTGTGAAGAGGCTGTTTTCAACCAAACATTTTGCAATGTTTGACGGTGATGATAAACAACACGCAATTGCTCATATCTCGCCAGCAATGCTTGCAAACGTGTATTTGCTTTAGGTGAAAGTAAACCTGTCTCACGACGTAATAAAAAACCTGCTCGTTGCATAAGTTTCTTATCTTGCTTGCTTTCGATCTGTTCTCGACGAACTTGTTTTAAAATAGGATAAAGAACATGTTTGTAATAATTCGACATGACTTGAAAGCGGTTAGAAACCACTGCTTTAACAGTATCTAAATCAACATGGAATTTAGTTTGGCATTCTACCAATTTAGGTGGCAATTTTTTTACTTTTGCTAAACCAAGGAAAGAAAGAATGCGAATATACATCCAACCGATATCAAACTCCCACCACTTTACGGAAAATTTCGCGGAAGAAGCAAAGGTATGATGATTGTTGTGCAACTCTTCGCCACCAATCCAGAAACCCCAAGGGAACACGTTGGTTGCAGCGTCAGGACATTCAAAATTTCGATAACCCCAAAAATGTCCGATACCGTTGACAACACCAGCAGCCCATACAGGAATCCACATCATTTGAATCGCCCAAATGGAAATACCCGGAATACCAAAAAGAATCAGGTTGATCAGTAACATCAAGCGCACACCTTTACTTGAATGAGGAGAGTAAACATGACGTTCAATCCAGTCATTAGGTGTACCATGAGAATATTTTTCTATCATCTGGCGATCTTTGCGAGCCTCACGATATAATTCTGCGCCCTCCCAAAATACTTTTTTAATCCCCAACACAACAGGACTGTGTGGGTCACCTTCAACGTCTGTGGTGGCATGATGCTTTCGATGAATAGCAACCCACTCGGCAGTAATCATACCAGTGGTTAGCCAAAGCCATAATCGAAAAAAATGACTAATGATAGGGTGTAAGGTTAAAGCTCGATGCGTTTGATTACGGTGCAGATATATCGTCACAGAAGCAATAGTAATTTGCGTGAAGATTAATGTGGCAACCACATACCCCCAGAACGATAAATTTAAAGCGCCAAAAATCATGAATTTGCCTCCATTAGGATACTAATTGCCCCATATCATAACACATTTTGGGTTAGTTATGAGAGGAATTATAAAAAAATACTGTACACCCAATCTAATTCAAGGTAATGTTTCTGAGAATTTGGGTGTCCGCCATGCGTTGATGCATGAGATGAAAATGTCACTGAACCATCCTCTACAGAAAAAATCATATCGAATTATCTTCTAAGTTGAGATCACCGATGAAAATAAACAAACTAAGATCTACTTACATTCTTTTTATCGTATTACTACGCACTGGTTACACATGTGTTCGGACGATTACGAAGTCTATGTTAGGAACACTAACAAAACAATGGTGCGACGAGGAACTTCAGCGCTGGGTAAAACGCGTGATTAAATTAATCAAAGCAAAATGCACGCTGATAAACCCGAATAACGTTGCCCCCAAAGCAGGCCAACCTACCATTATCATGTGCAACCACTCTAGTTTGTTTGATATTCCATTAAGCTTTTGGGCTTTTCCCAATGAGTCCATTCGCATGCTGGCCAAGAGCGAATTATTTAAAATCCCTTTTTTTGGCAAAGCCATGATCGCATCTGGCTTTCCTAAAATTACACGTCATAATCGTAAACAAGCCATTCAAGAACTAGAAGGTGTCGCTCAATTGTTAAGTTCCGGCGTGGTCATGTGGATTGCGCCTGAAGGGACACGCTCAAAAAATGGTCGGTTATCCTCTTTCAAAAAAGGTGGTTTCATCACGGCAATTAATACAAAAGCCACTATTATTCCTATCGGGATTCGAGGAGCAAACATGATTTTACCAGCTAAAACCATGCGTTTGAATCTTGGACAAGAGATCGAAGTCCACATTGGAAATCCAATAGACGCAAGCCAGTATACCCTAGAAGAAAAGGAACAGCTTATTGCAGTTGTCCATCAGGAAATGAAGCAGTTGCTGGAAGGTTAGGGTCTTTTAGCAGCGTTTTAAAATGATGCTGTTGATGTTTAACTCTTGTTTGGTCTTTTATCAGCTGCAGGGGTTTGTTCCTGACCAGACTTTTGCCCACTTAAAAAACCAAAATGACACATGGCCTTTGCAGCACCATACACAGCCGCAACACCTGTTTCAACAACTTTTGTGGCACCATTAAGATACGCTGCAGGCAAACTGATTGGTGAATATTTTTTTTCAATATCATCCAGCAACAACGTTCTGTTGCTTGGATCGATTGAAATAATCCTTTGAAAATCAACCTCTGTCAACTCGCGCTCCCCATTCATTAGAGCAGGTATATTGATATCTGAAAACAACAAGCCATTCTTTGTTGCTGCTTGAATCACAGCAATGAAATGACAAACTGTCAATAAAGATCGATTGCAAGGGTGTTGTAGTACATTCAAACTAATTTTGATTTTTTCTCGTTGCTCTTTGGTACATGATAATAAACTACCCATTGCAGCAATCAGTTCTTGTTTGTCCTCTTCCCCCGTATTCGATAAAAATCCCAGCAACACACAAAAGCTATCCTTAATTAAACCTGAATCTGCATCCTCGATTAATTTGACTAAAAGCCGCTTCACTTCATCATCTTGAGTAATTTGATTTTTTGCTTTATAAAATGGCTCCAATGGAAGATTTAACAAATGACCAATCACTTTATCTAACTGACTCATATCAACTGTTATTGCTTTATCTTCTGTTAATTTTTCTTTCACCTTTACTAATTCAAATTTCTCTAAAAATATCAGTATATGATGCAAATCAACCCATTTATCTGGTGAATCTGAGCCAGATTGAAGTATTTTATGTTGAATGTCATGTGATATATCGAGTTTTTCTAGCGTCTCCGCTACTGCTTTTTGGGATTCTAAATAACCATTGATTTTCAAAACATAATGTTTAATTGCTTCAGTTTTTTCCAATAAATGTCTAGAAATATTAGGTAAAAGAAACTCAATGTGTTGATTCAATGCTTTTATTTTATCCTCAGGGGCATTGCTCACCTGACTTAAAATATTCTGTAAAACTTCTGTTGATTGACTGTCTAAATCACTATCTCCAAATATATCAGGCCACAATGTGTCGGGTAATTTAGTTTTGTCTATAATTTTGAAAATTAATAGGATATTTACCCACCTAAGATTATCATCAAGCGACAGGAACTCAAGTGGATGCTCTTTCATTCTTTCAAAATAAGGTATAGTCTCTGAAAAAGCTTGTAAATCATCAAGCCCCATTAGGAGCAGTTTTTGCAGTTGTTTCGAATCAAGCTTTGACATATTGAACTTTTTTGTGCCCAACTTATTCTTTAGTATTTCAACTTTAGCAATGAAAGCATCTATATTCTCAGCACTTATGATTACATCAAAACAATTTGAAACATGAATATCAAGTTTTTGTAACGCAGCCATGGCCGAAACAAGTTTTTCTAAATCTGGATATTTTAGTAATTGCTCCTGATAACGAACCAAATCTATCCCCATATCTAATAAATTTTTTGCTTGCTTAACTAGATGATGATTGGTTAACAATGCTTTGATGTTTGTTGGATTTTGCTTTAATTTCCAATAAACATCAGGATTTAAAGCTAATGGTACAATATCAGGCAATCGCTCAGAAATGATGGATAAAATTTCGGGCATATCGCCATACATTTGATAGATTTGTTTTAAGTAGATCATTGCCTCTCGGTTAAATAATATTTTAGGCAAAACTTTGCCATAAAAATTAAGTTTCTCCGAAGATAAAGTCAACCATTCTAAAGCCATGTCCTCAGTAAGCTTGACTGAAGGATGTATGTTGTTAAACATTAACAAAAGATTTTTTGTGTTCTGACCAAGATCTGTCCTAGACACAACAAGCTGCAATCTGAGCGCTTGCAAAGTCTTTAGAGATAGAGCCTGTTTCAGATGCAGATGATAAATAATTTGCTCTACATCCTGGCGTAATTGAGGTGAAAGAGCATGAACAACTTTAGTTATCGCTGGAAGTCTCCTCAATAACCCTTCATCTAGTTCTATTTTTTGCACCATTTGTGAATAGAATTTATCTTGGCTATTCAGAAGATCCCGTATATATTGTTCTTTCAACAATCCTTTATGTTTAAAGCGGGCTAATACCTCGTTATATGCCATGCCGCTTACAGGCTCAAACTCCATTAAACGTTCAAAGATAGAGTCGTTAATTAAGTGGGGACATGCAGATAAAATTTCATACACAATCAATTTTTTATTTGGGTCTAATTTGGCAAATTTTTGTTGCAAAGCAGATAAGTTTTCTTTTCGACTGAATTGCATCATTTTTGTGCTTTTTAACAGGTGTGTGATCTGTTCTTCGCTTATACTAAAAGAAAAAGGGATGGAAAAACCTAAGTAAGAAGAAAATTGATCGCTCTTTTCTGGCTCTTTTGGCGACAACGATTCAGATGATGGGTATTTCTCTGTTGTCTCGTGAACCAGATGATTTGCTTCACCATTTAAATTGAAAATCCCAGATACTCTTCGCGTAGCACCTGCTAAAGTTCCGCCAACAACCATCATAGCGTCCCCAAATACGTTTTGTGCCTCATGAAGGTTTCGTACGGCCCCTTCAGCGAGACTTATCACAACGGGTTGACTCTCTGCTTTGACTTTTACTTCAATTGCTTGAAGATATTTTTTTAACGCATCATCCTTAATCATCACATGGCTAAGAACATCCGCAAGCAGCTTTTGGTTATTAGGTACGGCTAACTTATCTTTTGGAAGAGTCAATAATTTTTCTAATTGCATAGGATTAAGAGGTAAAACAATATAGCCTTTAATCAGTAAATATTCATAAAGCGCGTTGAGTTTAGAATCAGCTTTGATCTGTTTGAGTAAAGATTGATTCAATTCATCCAGCACGATAAGCTCTGGAGGGCGAGCCCTTGTGTTTTCTTGAGTTTCGGATAAAACGGCTGCATGTGAGTGAGTTAGCCTGAATCTGTACATTATTTCTTCGTTTTTGACGTTGCTGTCTAGATAGATTTGGATTTGAGATTGGATTTCATCTGATTGAGGTTTGATGACTAACTCTTTAGCCGATGATGTTAAATGGTCGATGATACGCGATAATTTAAGTGGTGAGAGTTGTGTTAAATCGATCGCTGAACCATCTGTGATGGAGGCACTGCTTTGTTCATTTGTCCAATCTCGTGCTAAAAAAGCAATGTTCCTTGTCTGCTCCTTTGGTAACTGAAACAGCAAATCAATATAAACATCTGAGGCTAACATCAAACGCCCGAGCTCATCCTTCTCTAGAAGACGGAAAAATATTGCGGCCAAATTTGAGTCTTGCGAAGTAATGACGTGGTTGAGCATTTTTTTGAAGCGCTCTTTTTGTTTTAGAAACATTAAAGAACTATCCCTATTCAATAAATCAGGGTGTTCAACCCCAATCCAATCAAGTTTTTGTAACAAAAATTGAACTAGATGATAAGGCAACTTTTCTACATTCTGGGTGTTAGAATCATTACTAATATTTTGAAGTCTGTATTGAAGACTCATTCTATCTGTTATCTCCTGAAAAGCAGAGTTAATAGAAGTACTTTCATCTAAAGACCCATTTGTCGAATGAGTAGAATGTGTCGATGACTGACTCGTTATCACCAACTTATATTGCTTAGCAACATATGACTGATCAATTTTTTGTAAGATATTTTTCATATCGGGATAAAAAAATGATAATAAATATAAAAAAATATCATTATTAAAATATTCCTTGTACGCATGATTAATTTTCTCGGGATCATCCACGTTATCTATTTCTAAATTATCCAAAGCTTGAATTAATGCTGAAGGAAATAACCAATACATCATGCGCTCATGCTTCCGAGCTTGATGAAATTCTTTTAGCTGTATAATTGGATTAATCTCATCAACGGATTGTATTAACCCGCTGTCGTATTGACTTATAGGAGTAAAACCAGCATTTGATTGTTTGTTGCTAATCTTACTGTCATTTTTTCGAATCCCTGCTTCTTCCTGTGTATCATCATTCATAGTCACATCAGATTGATGTTGAATAAATCTTTTTCTATCTTTATCAAACTCCTCCTTTAATTGTTTAACCTCCTCTAATTTGTCGAGATCATCGATCAAATTTGCATAGTCACTAGAAAAAAATATCGACAATATTTTATAGATCCGGCTTTCTTTATATAAAAAGTATTCTGCGAGCGCACTACGCTTTAAGCACTCCTGATCTGTTGCGTGGGAACTATTTAACTTTAAAATGGCATGTCTTAATTTTTGAGAGAAACTTAACCTAACCAATAAATCATTATTTTTTTTTTCCTCATAATGTCGTAAGGCAGTCAAGCCAACTATCACTGTGTCTTTTTTATCTTCTTTTGCAACACTCATGTTTAACCTCATGAATTAATCATCAAGTATTGGTTTAAGTATGACATCAGGTGTATGTGAGCGTTTTAAAAATATCCTGAATCAATTTCAAACCAAAATTGATGCATAAAATTTCATTTAGTTAAATTATAGGACAAATAGATGTTTTTGGGGAATAATAAGCAATTAATATTCTATCGTTTTTAAAATTAGGCTTTACACCGCATGTAAGCAACAACTTCTGGCGGTACAAATTGGGAAATATCACCGCCAAAAGAGGCGACTTCTCGAACAAGGCTAGACGAAACAAACATGGTTTCCTCTGATGGGGTCAAAAATATCGTTTCAACGTCTTGGCATAACTTACGATTCATGCCTGCCAATTGAAATTCATATTCAAAATCAGACACTGCACGCAATCCTCGAAGGATGATATTAGCCCCTTGTTCGCGTGCAAAATGAATCAGTAAATTGTCAAAACCCATAACCTCTATACCCGTTAAATGCCCGACACATTTTTGTGCTAAATCTATACGTTCAGCCCAAGAAAAATAAGGTTTTTTTCTTGCATTACTGGCAACAGCTACAATTAAATTCGGGAATAATAAGGCCGCTCGTTGGATGATGTCGACGTGACCATTTGTCATGGGGTCAAATGTTCCAGGGTATATTGCTTTTCTGTTCATTGGCATCCTATGATTTACATTTCTCAGGAGAGGAAATAACTTTTCTATTTCAAGAATTCCTCGCTATTTAAATTTAGCGCAATAGCTGAGAGCATCGATTGAAATTGCAACTGTTATATGATTTCTAGGCATATTGTACCATGTGTATTCGAGTGTTAACATTTGTTTTGGATTTGATGAATGAAAAGGAATATGATGAAAAAAATCCCTTATTTATGTGGCGCATCGCTGGTATTCTTAACAGCATGCGCACCTCCTAAGACTGCGGCAATCAATGAGTTAGACGCTACCAAATCATCTTTAACACAATCGGATATAACGGACATTAAATCAACAGACCTCTCTCAAACCACAGAAGTATCCAAAAGGTCTCAAAATACTACTGCGAGTACCATTCCCAAAACATTTAGGCTATCTGGTGCCATCGCTGCAAAAAGCCATCAAAAAGGTTGGACCGCGATGGTTGATTGGCAACAATCTGGTCCTCATAGCTATCAAATGACATTGATGGGCCCCATGGGCAGTCAAGCTGTTCGAATTCAAGAGCAACAAGGTCTGGTGACTTACCAAGAAGGTGCTAAAAAATTCAGCGCCAAAAATGGAGACGACTTATTGGCAAAAAAAACCGGTATTCATTTACCTGTTCATAATCTTTACTACTGGATACGTGGTATCCCCGCTCCGGGAGCTATTCAATCCGCGACAAGAGACTCAAACGGCCAGCTAAAAATATTAAAACAATCTGGTTATACCGTTGAATTCAATGAATACACAAATACACAACAACACATGTTACCACGCAAACTTCGTTTATATGGTAAAGATGTGGTGGTTAAGTTGGTGATCAAACGTTGGAGTGTGTAAGTTATGATCAAAGATAAGAGCCTGAAACCGGATGTGCTAGATATTATTCGACGACAAGCAACAGAAAAACCAAATCCGAACATAACGCTATCCCCAAAACCAGGCACATATCTCTGTCGCGGCTGCGGGACTGCTCTATTTCGCTCGTCAATGCAATTTCCATCTCACTGTGGATGGCCGAGTTTTGATCAAACCATCGATGGGAAGGTGTCGGAGCGATCAGACCAAGATGGGCATCGAACAGAGATCATTTGTACAAGATGCCAAGCACATTTAGGGCATGTATTTGACGGAGAAGGATTTACAGAGAAAAATCGACGTCATTGTGTCAATACCCTCAGTCTAGATTTTGTAGAAAACGAAACAGTTTTAGAAACGGAAGAAGCCATTCTAGCAGGTGGTTGTTTTTGGGGTATTCAGCATTACTTTAACCAACTCACAGGTGTATTAAAAACCGAAGTAGGCTATACAGGCGGCAATATGAATTCTCCGTTTTACATGGATGTGTGTACAAAAAATACCGGACACTATGAAGCCATTCGTGTGTTGTATGATCCATCTCAATTAAATTATCAGGATATCTTAAAATATTTTTTTAATATCCACGATCCAACACAATTGGATGGTCAAGGACCAGACAAGGGGCATCAATATCAAAGCGCAGTGTTTTATTACAATGACCAACAAAAACAAACAGCTCAGACACTGGTTCGATTATTGGAGGATATTGGGTTTGATGTAGCAACACGGTTAGTACCTATCACTACATTTTGGCCAGCAGAATTAGAACATCAACAATATTATGCCAAACATGCTAAGACACCTTATTGTCATCATTTTGTAAGACGATTAGATTAGTATGCTTGTTAGCTGAGTGGTTGTAAGCACAACCATTCAGCTAATATTTTACGCTCTTGAAAAATCAAATGCCATGCCTTGTGAAAGGCTATCGTGTTTTTGAGATAAAGCAAATAGCCGATCAATCCCTAGGGCAACACCACTGCATGGCGGTAAACCATGCTCCAATGCTTGCAATAACCATATGTCAGGCTCACAGTCATCGAAACCCATCTTCTGTCTTAATGCCCTATCTTGCTCAAACCTATCCTTTTGCAAATCATGCTCTGTCAACTCATGAAACCCATTGGCTAACTCTACCCCAAGGTAATACACTTCAAATCTTTCAGCAACACCATGACTGATTTTTGCCAGTGCTGCTTGAGATGGAGGAAAATCATACACGGCAACTGGCGCAGGGTAATTTGCCAATGCCGGTTCAATCACATGACTCATCAGCAAAAATAAATATTGGTCTCGATCTGATTCATTGGGCCTCAAAACATCGGCTAAATTATATTGTTGTAAGCACGATTTAAACGCATCAATACTTGCCGAAAAAGGATCTAAACTACAAATTTCTTGGAATACATGCTGATAGGTTTTTTTCTGCATAGGCGGACATGCCAGAATCGTTTGTAACAATATATCCATCTCACACATCAAAAGATGATGATCGATGTTTAACTGATACCACTCTAACAAGGTAAACTCAGGATTATGCCAACGACCAAGCTCATCATCACGAAACACCCGCGCCAACTGAAAAATCGGACCACTGCCTGCAGCCAGGAGACGCTTCATGTGGTATTCAGGAGAAGTTTGTAAGCAATATGGCCTGTGACGAAAATATGCTTTGATATTACTTAGATAAGCATCTGTAATGCCATATTGTGCCATCACAGGTGTTTCGACCTCTAAATAATCCCGCTGATTAAAAAAATCGCGAATATTGGCTAGCATTTGCGCACGCAAACGAAGCGTATCAATCGAAGCGGAGGGTTGCCAATTGGATGAACTTAACATTAATAGAAAATACCCAGTTCCAATCGAGCAGCCTCAGACATACGTTCCTGACTCCAAGGCGGTTCCCAAACCAATTCGACGGTACATTCATTCACACCATCAACATCTAAAACTGCTTTTTCTACTGTACCAGGAAAAGTTTGCGCCACAGGACAGCCAGGAGACGTCAGTGTCATTTGAATTTGGACATGCTGTTTATCGTCGATATCAACCTGATAAATTAATCCTAAATCGTATATGTTGACAGGAATTTCTGGGTCAAAAACGCCCTTGAGAGCTTGAATCACTGCTTCTTTCAGTGCCTCATTATCTTGCTTTTTCTTCAAACCAAACATGTATGGACCTCACTCTGTCACAACGGTAGATTTGTTTTGATTTAATGCCGCTTCTAACGTGTGCCAAGCAAGCGTTGCACATTTGACACGAGCTGGAAAAGTTCGAACACCCGCTAAGACCATCAGTTTATCAAGCTGATCTTGTGACTCAGGCACCGAATCTTCTGTGACCAAATGGTGAAATGTCTTAAATAAATGATGAGCCTCAGGAATGGTTTTACCTTGTATGGCTTCTGTCATTAAAGAAGCCGAGGCCTGAGAAATAGCGCAGCCACAACCCTCAAAACTGACATCTTGAACCACTTGATCTTTAATTTGTAAATAAACCGTGATTTTGTCGCCACATAGTGGATTGAATCCTTTTGCCTGATGTGTCGGCTCGACCATAGCATGATGGTTTCGCGGATGACGATTATGATCGATGATCACTTCTTGATAAAGTTCGCGCAAATCCATTAGGAAAACACCTCTTTTACTTTATGTAACGCCTTGATACACGAATCAATTTCTTCAATAGTATTATAAAATGAAAATGACATACGTGTGCTTGCAGAAACACCATAAAAATCCATAACCGGCATAGCGCAATGATGTCCGCTACGAACAGCAATGCCTTCTGAATCCAAAATCGTTCCTATGTCATGCGCATGTATTTTGCCGTGTGTAAAGGAAAGAACGGGGACTTTATTTCTAGCAGTTCCCATGATATTGAACCCCTTTTCAGCCAACAAAGCTTGAGTTGCATATTCAAGTAAATGCGACTCATATCTGAAAACGCTTTCTAAATCTAACCCCAATAAATAATCAATGGCGGCATTTAATCCAATAGCACCACTGATATTAGGTGTACCTGCTTCAAACTTATGTGGTAATGGAGCATATTCGGTGGCTTCAAAAGTGACATTGGCGATCATTTCGCCACCACCTTGATAGGGTTGCATGTCATTCAAAAATGTTTCTCGTCCCCAAAGCACACCAATCCCTGTTGGGCCATACATCTTATGCGCCGAAAATGCATAAAAATCGCAATCCAAATCTTGCACATCAATGGTTAAGTGAGGGGCTGCCTGAGCGCCATCAATTAAAACCAATGCATTTTCAGCGTGCGCCATCGCAATCATTTGCTTGATAGGGTTAATTGTTCCTAAAGCATTTGAAGCATGACTGATGGCAACAAATTGGGTTTTTTTAGACAAACACTTAGCAAATTGTTCTAAATCAATTTCACCATCGATTGACAATGGTACCACTTTTAATACCGCGCCTGTTTGCGCGCAAACCATTTGCCAAGGGACAATATTAGAGTGATGCTCTAAAGTTGTGATCAGAATTTCTTCTCCAGGCAAAATACGAGGCACAACAAAACTTTGCGCCACCAAATTAATGGCTTCTGTTGTGCCGCGCACAAAAATACACTCATGAGAAAACGACGCGTTAATAAAATGCCGAACTTTATCCCGCGCAGCTTCATAGGCTTGTGTCGCCCGTACGCTTAAGGTATGCACACCACGATGGACATTAGCATTATCCTGAGCGTAGTATTGCGATATGGCATCGATAACCTGTATGGGCTTTTGTGTGGTTGCTGCATTATCTAGATAAACCAATGGATGACCCTGAACCATTTGATCTAAAATCGGAAAATCACGGCGCAATGCAGGGATATCAAGCGAATTAAAATTGGTATCATATTTCATAACTTTATCCCATTTTTTGAGTCAACAAAGCCGCCATCCATGTTTTCATTGAATCATGATTTAAGGCCTGAATATTGGTTGCCGCAAATGCTTGAATTAAATAGCGCCGAGCTTCTGTTGGTTCTATACCGCGGGTAGCCAAATAAAACAATGCATCTTCATCTAGCTGCCCGACCGTGGCACCGTGGGTACACTGAACATCATCAGCAAAAATTTCAAGCTGAGGTTTGGTATCTATTTCAGCGCCAGTGGATAAAATAATATTTTTATTTTGTTGCTTCGCAACAGTTCCCGAAGCATTCGGTTTTACAACAATTTTGCCTTGAAACACTGCACGTGCCTGGTCACTTGCAATACCTTTATAATCTTGCTCGCTGTAACCATTGGGGACAAGATGTTGTACAGAAGTATGGTGTCCCATTAATTGATTATGGCGGCCGAGATATACACCATTCAAAAAACATCGAGCTTTCGGTTCCTGTAGATAAATGGTCATGTCACTTCGAGACCATCGCGCACCCAAGCTTAAAATGTGACTATTGAATTGGCTAGCTTCATCTTGCTTCACTGAGACATGTCCAAAATGAAAGGCCTTTGAACTTTCACGTTGTACTTTGTAGTGAGTTAAGCTTGCGTTTTGTTTGAGATACACTTCCGTGATGCTATTAGTAGCATAAGAAGCATTAGAATCGCCTTGAAAATCTTCAATCATGCTCAATGAACTGCCAGCCTCAGCAACAACCACATGTCGGATAAACAAAGCATGCCCAGCGGCTGTTTGCCAATGTGTTAAAAGCAGCGGCTCGGGTAAGACAATATGTTTCGGTACATAAATAAACAGACCAAATTGCAGCATGGCTGTATTTAATGCCTGAAATGCATGGGTATGGGACGAAATACAACCCAAATAAGGCTCAATTTTATCAGCATGTTGTTCAATAGCTTGCTGTAATGGTAATACAATAACACCTGGTGGCAACAAAGCTTGAAGCGATTCTAATCCAAGCACCACACCATCTATCATCGCAATTTTAAGCCCGATTGGTGCATCAGCTTGACGGCCAGAAGCCATCACAGATATCGCACGATGCTCCAAATGTTCAGCGGACAGAATCCTTTTAAAAGGGGTATTCGTGAACAAATCTGTGGGCATGTAGCGCCAGTCCTCATGATCCCTCGTTGGAAAACCTAGACGAACCAAATCAGCCAGTGCCTTTTCCTGCAAAGACGCAACAAAGCCTTGAGACGCCATCTTTTGTCTGGCTTCCTGCTGATAAAAACCTAAAATGTCACTCATGCTTGTGTGGTCTCCTCAAGCCAACTGTAACCTTTATCTTCTAGCTCTAACGCCAAGGATTTGTCGCCCGACTTAATAATACGTCCTTGAGCTAAAACATGAATATAATCTGGTTCAATATAATTGAGTAGACGTTGATAGTGCGTGACTAAGATAATGCCTCTTTCAGGAGAGCGCATGGCATTAACACCCTCTGAAATCACTTTCAAAGCGTCAATATCCAACCCAGAATCTGTTTCATCTAAAATAGCTAATTTAGGCTCTAGAGCCAGCATTTGCAAAATTTCATTGCGCTTTTTCTCTCCGCCAGAAAAGCCTTCGTTGATTCCACGGTATAAAAAACTTTCATCCATATCTAACAATTTACATTTAGCACGAATAAAACTTAAAAACTCCACCGCGTCCATCATTTTTTTATCTTGATTTTGACGCACAGCATTGACTGCGGCTTTCAAAAAATTAATATTTGTTACACCTGGCACTTCAACTGGATACTGAAACGACATGAAAACCCCAGCTTGCGCACGCTCCTCGGGAGACAGGGGTAAAAGATCATGTTGCTCGAATTGTATGTGTCCATCAGTTACCTCGTACGCCGGATGACCAGATAGCACTTTAGATAAGGTGCTCTTACCAGAGCCATTCGGTCCCATAATAGCATGCACTTCACCGGCTCGAACATTTAAATTGATTCCGTTTAAAATAGGCTGTCCATTCACCGAAACGTGTAATTCGCTTACTTTTAACATCATTATCCCACCGCCCCTTCAAGACTAATACCTAATAATTTTGTAGCTTCAACTGCAAACTCCATCGGCAACTCTTTGATCACTTGTTTGCAAAAACCATTGACAATCATGGATACAGCATTCTCTGTATCGATTCCTCGCTGTTGACAATAAAACAACTGATCTTCACTGATTTTTGAGGTACTGGCCTCATGTTCAATTTGAGCCGAGGGATGTTTTACTTCGATATAAGGAAATGTGTGTGCAGAACATTCGCTACCCATCAATAGTGAATCACACTGAGAATAGTTACGTGCGTTTGTTGCCGTTGGTGCGATACGAACTAACCCACGATAAGCATTATGCGACTTACCTGCGCTAATCCCCTTAGAAATAATCGTAGATCGAGTATTCTTGCCTAGGTGAATCATTTTTGTTCCCGTATCAGCCTGCTGGTAGTTGTTTGTTACAGCAACCGAATAAAATTCACCAACTGACTCATCACCCTGCAATATCACACTCGGATATTTCCAAGTAATGGCAGAACCAGTCTCTATTTGTGTCCAAGAAATTTTCGAGCGCTTACCACGACAAGCGCCACGCTTGGTAACAAAATTATAAATACCACCTCGACCCTCTTTATCACCCGGGTACCAATTTTGCACAGTAGAGTATTTAATCTGAGCGCCATCTAATGCCACCAACTCAACCACCGCTGCATGCAATTGATTTTCATCGCGCATGGGGGCAGTACATCCCTCAAGATAGGAAACATAACTGTCCTGATCTGCAACAATAAGCGTACGCTCAAATTGCCCGGTAGAGGCTGCATTGATACGAAAATATGTCGATAACTCCATAGGGCATCGGACCCCTTTGGGAATATAAACAAATGATCCGTCACTGAACACAGCCGAATTCAGTGCTGCATAAAAATTGTCACGATAAGGAACTACAGAGCCCAAATATTGCTTAATCAGGTCTGGGTGCTCACGCACAGCCTCTGAGAACGAGCAAAAAATAACACCCTTTTCGGCTAGTTTTGCTTTAAATGTCGTCGCAACTGACACACTATCAAAAACTGCATCGACTGCAACATTTGCGAGTAAAGCTTGCTCATGCAGCGGAATCCCTAGTTTTTCATAAGTACGCAAAAGCTCAGGATCAACTTCATCCAAACTTTTGGGGCGATCCTTCATGCCTTTGGGCGCAGAATAGTAAGATATTGCTTGATAATCGATAGGTTCAAAATGTACATTAGACCATTGAGGTTCGCGCATAGTTTGCCAATAACGAAACGCTTTTAGTCGCCACTCTAATAAAAACTCAGGCTCCTCTTTGATTGCGGATAAACGACGAATAACATCTTCATTCAATCCAGGAGGAAAGGTCTCAACATCAATTTGAGTAACAAATCCATGCTCGTACTCTTTTGAAAGCAAAGCACTTAGTTGTTCATTTTGTTTTACCACCCACCACTCCACTCGATTTATAGGTAGGTGATTATAACTGAAGCTTAAGAAAAAGTCATAAATATACTTACAAAAGCGTTAAGATGTTTTATTTTTCACCAAATTTAAATGGTATATTTGAGCAAAATATTATATAATGTGCCCTCGAAAATTGGTTAGGAATTGGACATGAACAATACCCGGCTTGTTATCCATACGCTATTTGCAATATTTTGTGCCACGTTAATCCAAACAAAATCTTTTGCGGAGCCTCTAAATTTAAATGAGGTGAGGGAAAGTTTACGCGCCTATCACGATTCCGGATTATACGACAAAGAAGTCGCCGCAGTCGCCGCAGAAGCTCAAAACTACATTCTTAGGGAAGCGAAGTTAAACGCCCTTAGTCACCAACCAAAAAAACTTGCTATTGTGCTTGATGTGGACGAAACCAGTCTTTCTTACTACGATTCACTTTCAAAAAAAAATTTTTGTTATGATCCCGTTGCGTCAAGAGAAAATATTTTAAATGAAGGCGCTCCAGCTGTTAAGCCTATTCTTGCGTTATATCAGGATGCAATCAAACATCAAATCTCTGTTTTTTTCATCACAGCCAGACGCACTCACTTATATGGCGCGACAGCTCGAAATCTAAAAAAGGCTGGTTTCGATAACTGGACCGGACTTTATACTCGACCCAACCATTACAAAGATAAACAAATTTCCAGAGCACAATTTAAAACTGAAATCAGAGCACTGATCACAAAGCAAGGTTACACCATTATCGCCTCCATTGGCGATCAACTGAGTGATCTAAGCGGGGGATATGCGAAAAAAACATTTAAGTTACCCAATCCATTTTACTTCATTCCTTGAGAACTGGGGTCTGTCTAAGCTCCAGTGATAAGTAAGATAATTGATATTTGGTATATAGAAAATATATGAGAATGTATTGCTTGATGAAACTTTAAAAGTTAAGATCGCAGCCGTCAAAAAAGGAACCGAACTGAAACTTAGGAATGGAATATACCTGGTTGTTTCGTTCAGAAAAAAGGAGATAGCATGCAAAGTCTAAAAGAAACTTCGAGTTTCAACACATACTACGATATTTTGGGTATACGTCCTATTGCCAATCAAGAGGAGATACACCAAGCGTATCTCGTTCAAATAGATAAAAATCCTTTAAAACGAGCCAAATTAAAGCAAATATTTGACATATTGTCTGATGTTGAGAAAAGAGCAAGCTATGACAAAAGACTAAGTCGGTGTCTGCGTATATTTGACCCACACTCACCTGAGAGGGCTTATGCGGCATCCAGAAACAAACCAAGCGTATTGATTTCTACATTTGCTCCGTTGAAAATAAACGAAGAATTTATATTAGCAGAGTACCAGCGATTCACCGCAAATGAACGCAAGATAGTCTTGTTGTCCCTATTGAAGGGTTTTTTACTGCCAAACGCCAAGGTAAAAACTGCAAGAGAAAAATATCTCAAACTTTTTGAGCAGATTTTTGCGTTAGATTATCTGGGGTGTGCAAGAGTGTTACTAGGCCTAATAATGGATGATCTACAAACGGTATATATTGATACAGAACCTTTATACAAACCGGGCTCGTTCGCATTATTTTTGATAAAAACAGCACTTCATAAAAAACCCCTCAACCACTACTGTTTAAAGGAAATAGAGCATTATTTTCAATCTATTGAATCTATACCCAAAGAAAGAAATTTTGTATTTTTTTCAGCCTCTGAGAATACTCATGTAACCTACTATAAATCTATATGTGACCTTTATAATCGAACAAAATCTGCTTGCAAAGAGATGATGGCAAAAGAGCCTTTAGCTTCTGAGGCGCAACACGCACCGCCACAACAAAGTCGTATGTGGAAAGTTCAAATTATCTCTTAGCCATTGATATTTTCATCAAATTTATGGTGACAGAGGAACAGACATCTTCGAAGGGTCACTGAAGTTGAGCATATTGTGAGGCGCTGCGAAGCGCCGAACCTTAGTGTGCACGTCAGCACATGAGAATTGGAGCACCAAAGCATCAAAACAAGATGCGTACTCAGTAGCGTTTCCGATAAAGTCTAGTATCTAGATCACCTAGTCGCTTTATCACCAGGCTCTTGCAGTATAATTATCTGTCACAAGCACTTTAGCCAAAAAGGTATGCCTATGAAAAAAATAATTTTCACTTGGCTCAAGATGAAAAGCATGGTGCGCTTTTGTCCTCAATCTGACGAAATCTCTATCTTGTCAGATGGATGATTCCATCATTAGCTCCTATAGACTTTTTCATAAAATTCAGGCAGAATCGCCAAAATATTGTACTGTTTCTTAAGTGTAATGAAAAAAATACTTGTTTTGCATGGGCCCAATTTAAATTTACTAGGCTTAAGGGAAACATCCCTGTATGGAGATGTGACTTTAGAGCAGATAAATCAACAATTGACCACGCAAGCTGAATCAGCAGGATACTTGCTTGATGCGGTGCAGCATAATGGTGAAGCAGAATTGATACAAGAAATTCAAACATTAGCAACTTGTCCGGTAGATTTTATTATCATTAACCCGGCGGCGTACACGCACACGAGCATAGCCATTCGAGACGCTTTACTCGCTGTAAGCATTCCATTTATTGAAGTTCACATGAGTAACATTTATCAACGCGAGCCTTTTCGTCACTTATCTTATTTTTCCGATATCGCCCAAGGCGTTATTGCCGGATTCGGGCCTGAAGGCTATACATTAGCATTACAAGCAATCATCACAAAGAGAGCTATCCATGAATATTCGAAAAATTAAGCCATTAATTGAGTGGCTTGTAGAGATTGGTTTTACCGAAATTGAAATAAAGGAAGGTGAAGAGTCTTTACGTTTGTGCCGAAATGGTCATATGGGGCAGGCTGTCGCACCAGTCTCCGTCCAAATGCCGATATCAGCGCCCCTGCCCTCACCTCACCAGGCAGCTCCATTGGCGCCCAAAGTGGATGCTGCACCGTCAGAACCTGCTGGTCATAAAGTTCGCTCTCCCATGGTGGGCACGCTATATGCTTCTCCATCGCCAGATGCACCAGCATTTGTTACAGTGGGCCAAAAAGTCAAAGCGGGTGACACACTTTGTATTATTGAAGCGATGAAAATGTTCAATGAAATTGAAGCAGATAGAGCAGGTACCATTACAGCAATTCTAGTATCCAATGGCGAACCTGTTGAATTTGATCAACCTCTGTTTGTCATTGAATAAAAGGTGTAGGCATGCTAAGTAAAATCGTTATCGCCAATCGAGGCGAAATTGCGCTGCGCATATTGCGCGCTTGTAAAGAGTTGGGTATCAGCACTGTTGCCGTTCATTCTGATGTTGATAAAGACTTATTGCATGTGCGGTTAGCAGATGAAACAGTCTGTATCGGCCCTGCTCCTTCACAAAAAAGTTATTTAAATATCCCGGCGATTATTTCTGCGGCTGAAATTACAGATGCGGTAGCGATTCACCCTGGTTATGGTTTTTTATCTGAAAACGCAGATTTTGCTACAATTGTTGAGCAAAGTGGCTTTCGCTTTATCGGTCCTAGAGCCGAAACCATTCGACTCATGGGTGATAAGGTTTCTGCAATTGCTGCGATGAAAAAAGCAGGCGTACCGTGTGTGCCAGGCTCGGATGGTCCGCTGCCAGATGATGACAAGCATAACCTAATGCTCGGGCAAAAAATTGGCTATCCTGTTATCATTAAAGCTGCTGGTGGCGGCGGCGGACGCGGTATGCGGGTAGTTCATACAGAAGCCCACTTATTAAACGCGATCGCTTTGACACGCAGTGAAGCTAAAGCTGCGTTTAATAATGCCACGGTTTACATGGAAAAGTTCTTAGAAAATCCAAGACACGTAGAGTTTCAAGTTTTGGGAGATGGAAATGGCAACGCCATTCATCTGGGTGAACGAGACTGCTCGATGCAAAGACGGCATCAAAAAGTTCTTGAGGAGGCACCTGCACCTGGAATTTCTGAAGAATTACGCAGAGAAATCGGTGATAGTGTCGTCAAAGCTTGTCGCGAACTAAAATACCGTGGAGCGGGAACATTCGAGTTTTTATATCAAGATGGCTGCTTTTATTTCATTGAAATGAACACTCGCATCCAAGTTGAGCACCCAGTCACAGAAATGATTACTGGTATTGATCTTATCAAAGAGCAAATTAAAATTGCGAGTGATATCCCTTTTACTCTCAAGCAGTCAGATATCAATCTACGCGGTCACGCAGTTGAGTGTCGGATCAATGCAGAAGACGCAAAAACATTCATGCCATCGCCAGGAACAATTCGTTTACTGCACCAACCAGGTGGACCCGGCATTCGATTCGACTCACACATTTACAGCAGTTATACGGTACCACCCAACTATGATTCAATGATTGGTAAACTGATTGCTTATGGTGAAGATCGCACAACTGCTTTAAAGCGCATGCGTAACGCTCTTGATGAAATTGTAATCGATGGTATTAAAACAAACATAGAATTACATCAGCGTATTTTACAAAATCATGATTTTATCGAAGGTGGTACCAATATTCATTATCTTGAAAAAATGTTAAAAGATGAGTAATGCATGTTACAACTCAAAATAGAGCCCTGTCACCAAGATAACGCTGAATCAATCTCTGAGTTTTTAGAAGATTTGGGAGCGCTCGCGGTGACAATGACTGATCAATTTGATGATCCGATTCTTGAACCAGAACCAGGCTCGGTGCCCTTATGGCCACATGTTGTATTGCACGCAATTTATGATGCGGATTGTAATATTGATCATATTATCGACACAATCCAGCAAACTCATCCCCAACTTTGCTGCTCTATTAGTCATGTCGAAAATAAGGATTGGGAGCGAGTCTGTCTTGATGATTTGAAACCACAACAATTTGGCAAACGGTTGTGGGTTTGCCCTTCATGGCTAACACCGCCCGAACCAGACGCAGTGAATTTGATCTTAGATCCAGGCCTAGCGTTTGGAACCGGCACGCACCCAACCACCGGTCTTTGTTTAACCTGGTTGGCAGAGCATGAGCTAAATAAAAAAACTGTTATCGATTATGGCTGTGGTTCCGGCATTTTAGGTATTGCTGCCTTAAAGTTAGGCGCGTCTCATGTGTCAGCCGTTGATATTGATGAGCAAGCACTGATAGCTACCCAACAAAATGCAAAAACGAATCATATCGACTCTCATCAACTGGTTGTTGATTATCCAGATAAATTAAACATTCAAGCGGACATCCTGATTGCTAATATTCTTTTAGCGCCGCTCCTTAGTTTAAGACCTCGCTTTGAAACTTTGCTAAGTTCCAAAGGCACGTTAGTTGTATCCGGAATTCTAGCAAGCCAGGTAAATGAGCTGGAAATGGCCTACAAAAGCACGTTTAGAATCATAGAAAATCAAAAAGAAGGCGACTGGGCAATGATTGCTCTTGAAATGGCCAACAAGACCATATAAGAAACATATTGGGAATTTGCTATCATTTCGACAAATATGCTTTTATAAAGAGCTTTTAACATTATGTTTGAACAATGAATTGTGTTAACATACGTCGTTTGATCATGCTGAATTTTTATGGAAACTGTTCTTTCTTCTGATAATATCGCTAAATCGCCGACCAAATCTTTCAAAATATCGCAACAATTGGAAACATTTCGTCGCAAATTAGATGAATGCATCCGATCCGCTAATGATTGGTCTGAGTGCCAAAGTTTGTGCGACAATCTCGCCAAAATATTCATCATGACTTTTGCGCAAAATAATCTCGATTTTGCGATTGAAGAGTATAAAAAAATGGTCACTTATATTACTAAATATTCTTGGCCATATTTATTAACAATTCGCAGTCCACGCCCCAGTGCCCCTTTAAGCTTGTTTAATGTCGAACTTTTTTCTAGGCTAACAGATATCATCTCCCAGGGTTCAGCGCTGCTACTAAGTCAATTAGTTGTTGACGAACGATACATTTCTCCAGCTGATCCAACAGAAAGCACATGTTATCAACTTCTATTAGACACGAGATTTTTTATACGACACACCCTGTTTACCCAATTTAATCAACTTTTTAAGATTAATTTATTGATGGGCTACTATTTACTAACACAATCTAATACAGAAGATTTATTTGCGCGAAACAAAGAAATTATTGAAAAATTTTTAATCAAAAATGAGGGCGTGATTTCCGCTCTTCAGTTGCTCTCACAAAATCTAACACGATCTCCCACTGTTTTGTACCAAATAAAGAAAAATCGATTTTCTGCTTTATATTTAAAAGCAAAATTAGAAAATAGACAGAATAATAGGAAATTAGAGCAACAATATATTAAAGAAATAGATTCGTTTTTTGCAAATAATCGCCTCGAAATACAGCAAGACCATACCATGTCACCTTCTTTTAGCTATGATGAGGTCATCCAATATCTGGAGAAACTTGCTGCACAAAACATAAAACCTAAAAAAAAGAAATCTAAAAAGAAATGCAACACCACTGTCTCTACCGAGGTGTTAGATATATTACTTCCTGATGCGGCTACAGCAACAGCTGGCGATGAAACAGACAGAAATCCGAACTCCTCCTCTGATATTTCTGAGGATTTGACGAAAGAGAATCATTCATTCATTGAGTCAGAAAAGGGAAATGTTGATGGTTTTAGCCTCACATTACCCATCATAGAAACTGATGAAGACACAAAAACTCACCTCATCCAACCAATACAAGCATTGATATCTAAATTAATTTTTTTTCGTGGCCAGTCCGGTGATGAAATAGCTGGAACGCTTTCTCAATCAGCAGCCACTCTCCCCCAAGAACCCTATCCAAATATTTGGCGTCAAAAGCATGAAAACGATATTTTAGATGAGTTCATAACACAATATGAACAAATTAAGGATAAAATTAATAGCCAACTGAATGATGAAACTCGTCATCCTCTTACTCTAGAGATAAGCTCTCTCGTCATTAAAATTGGCATACACGTATCGCAAATGATTAGAGACGAAATCACACAACTCTCAAAACATGTGAAAGAAACACCTATTCTATTCATATCACTTTATTTTCAACCTCATA